>Ga0307500_10000136_pt1 | contig 23477 bp, 19 predicted proteins | sample 14_S_MG_FD_201362 | JGI IMG/M metagenome (GOLD analysis project Ga0307500, IMG submission 201362) | Soil microbial communities from Populus trichocarpa stands in riparian zone in the Pacific Northwest, United States - 14_S | ecosystem: Environmental > Terrestrial > Soil > Riparian zone > Trees... | reverse complement strand
ATAGCAATGCGCTCAGGATACTGACTGCGACACCTGCCAGGCCCGGGTACGGAGCGGGTGTTACTGCGGCGATCACGCAGCTAATCAAGAGACAATGCAACCGCCACTGCACTCGACCGAACCGGGGAATGACGTGACGGAGTTCCCACCACTCCAGATCATTCGTCCGTCGAGTGTTGAGGTGGCGAGCCAAGAGGAAGAACCACTTGCGGACCCGGTAAGGATCCCAGTGCGGTACTCCACGGGATTTCGGCAGAGGGTACGGCGGATAGAGCGCCGGGACGATGTGGTCGAGGAGATGATCCTCGACATCTGTCGATTCCGGGAAGCGGCTCACGTCGCACAGTTCCGATGGATCCCGGTCAGCGGCGTAGAGCGTGCGAGCCAGCCAAACCATGAGCGGCGTCCGGAGGGCATGGGCGATTGGGCCGTCGGGCTGGTCGTGGAGGTGTTCCTGGACCTCGACCCAGCGCTCCGGCGGGCCGCCGGTCGCCGCTGGGAGATAGCGGTCGACATCGTTCGGGCGCAGCGGCTCGAGCTCGATGACCTCGGCATTGGACAGTCCGCGCCCAGCCTTGCACACTGCCTCGCGGTATTCGGCACCGCGGGCAGTGACGACCACCGGCCATTGGGGGCGTTGCTCATTGAGCGCAGTGATGGCCGCAGCGCGAAGGCCGTCAGGACTCTCATCGAGACCGTCGAGGACCGGAAGGATCCGGCCCGACTTGACCAGCCTGGCGGCGACGGTTTCCTCAATCCCGGTGGCCGAGCGGATCTTCCTCCCGAGGTCGGGATAGTCCTGCGTCAGTCGGTCGGCGATCCACTCGGCCAAGCTCCGCTCGCCGCCGGGCTGCCAGTCGCCAACAGGGAGCAGCACCGGAACGGGGTCGCCCGACTGGCGCGACTCGAGTAGGTCACCGACCAGCCTGAGGGGGAACATGCTCTTTCCTGCACCTGGCGCGGCGAGCACCACAAGCCGGTGCGCCGACAGTTGGACAGCGAAGAGATCGGCGATCTCCGCGAGGCCGGCTGTCGGCGCCGGGGATCGCCCGACGCGCCTTGGCCCGTCGGGACCGGCCCAGTGGACGTTGGTCAAGGCCGGGTCGTCCCCGCGGACAAAGTTCCAGCGGACCGGTAGCCGCCACGGGTCATGGATCGCCCGCGACTCCTCCTCGGCCCTGCGCAGCTTCACTATTTCCCAGGCGAGATCGTCCAGCGTTGGCGCGAGCCGGCCGTCCCGATCGATGGCACGGGAGTCGTCGGGGACCAGGTGCCCGAGACCGTCGGTGCTGGTTGGCCTCATGGGCAGGTCGGTGCGGCGAATGAGCTCAAGGGCGAAGCGGGCGGCGGCCTCGGCGGCGTAGGGGTGCCATCGGTCGTCCTTGGTCGGATCAGCTAGGTCGCTCACGCCCTTGACCAGGATGAATCTGGTATCGCCGTGGTGAGTTGCGACGGCGGTGCCGAAGCCTTCCATCTCCACGCCCCGGGCCTTCGGCCACACCTTGATGTGGGCAGCGAGGTCGCGGCTGTCGGCAACGACCTTCTCACCGCTCAGCACGGGGCCGAAATGCACGGCTGGCAGACGGGTACCTCGGTGGTCGATTGGCCGTGCGGTTCGTATTGAGTCTGCCCAGTCGCTGCCCGCCACGACGCGAGCGGTGTCGATGAGCCGGTGGGAGGGACGGTAAACCTCGTAGCGCCATTCCGGACCCTGCGGGCCGATCCGGGCCTGTTCGTATCCCACGACCTGATCGGCGACAAGGACGTCACCGAGTTGCACGTGGGGGCGCAGGCCTCCGGTGATGCCGACCAGCACGACGTATACCGGCTGCCAAGCCTGGACTGCCCGTCCGACCTCGGCCGCCGCCGGTGCGTTGCCCATACCGACGGGCGGCAAGATGGTCACACTTACCCCGTCGATGTTGACGCGCGTAGGCTCCTGGCCGCCGTCCAGGAACGCCGCCCCAGCCCCGCGGACCGCGGCCAGGACCGCCGCATGCTCTTCGAGCAACGCCGTCAGGACAACCACGTCCGTCAGACGACCCGTCACCACCATGACCCGCCTCGGCTGCCAACTACCGCGCTCGACCCAACACGGAACGGGAGCATTGTTGCGACAACCTCCACGATAGTGGGTCTCGGCTCCGAGCTCCGAGTGCGCTTCCGCCGCACCGCTCAGCGTCGTGTGGCTTGAGCCTGCAGCAGTGCGACCCAGAGCCGGCCGAGCAGCAGTGCGACCACTACGGCGGGCAGCGCTGCCGCAGCGGAACGGCAAACGCACCGGACAGTACGGCGGCCAGCGACGGCACGGCCAGCGCGGCGAACTCCCAGTACCAGTCCAGTGCACGCAGGTAGCTCAACCTGGCCCCCGCCGCCGCTGATCCGCTGCGCCGGCGGCGGTTGCAGGACGGCGAAAACTGCCGCCTGCCAGCTCGACGAGCACACCGTCCTGAGCCGCGATGCAGAGCACAACGGCAGCGGCGCGCGGGAGTGAGCGATGCCGACGGCGAAGCGCGGCCGGATCGTGCCGATCGTTTCGTACCCAGCTCCGCCGCCCGGACAGCCGAAGCGGCGAAGGCCGGGGCCAGCGCCCAGTGGCTCACCACGTCTCCCCGACCGCGGCCGCCAGCGCGGCTACCGCTTGCCCACCGACTCGTCGCTGGCGCCGGCCCAGCCGTGCCTTCACGTTCCGTAGCGCGTCGGCGGCACAGGCCCAGCCCAAGTCCGGCGCTGGCGCCGGCAGCGAAAGCGGTCCGGCGAGGTCGATCGCATGTACGACGACGAGTGCGCTGACCTGGTGCCCGCGGGGGAGCCGGCGGCGCCAGTGGCTGACCGCGTCCAGCAGTGGCGTCACCGATTGTCCGATGTACGTGCCATCGCAGTGGACCAGCCCATGGTTCGACGCGCTGTACCGCCCGGAAGGCCACGCCACCGAGTCTATGAGGACGACCTGCCGCCCGGCGTTGACGGCGTGCCCGATCGGTGGTTCGCCGTGGTCCCCGGCCCGCAGCCCTTGAAAGATCCGCAAGTCGGGAACGGCGAGGTCGAGCAGCAGCACGTCGGTCCGGGCGGCCGCCTCGTAGGCGCTCATGCCGATCGGCCGTAGTGCCCGACGCTCGCTGTCGGCCATGACATCGAGACTTCCGTGGCGCCGGCGGGCGAGTACCGAAGCGGGTAGGGCCGGCCGCCAGCGGGCGGTGCGGACGAAGAGTCCGGCCAGTATCACGAGCACAAGGCCTGGCCGGGCGACCAGCTTGGTCATACGTACCACCACCCCACCGCTACGCCCCTCGCCGTCGTCCTGGCTGGCATTGAGTCACAAGGAACTACCGGAGCGCTTCCGTTTCCCTTCCGGAGATCCATCGACTAGGCCATTCGTGTCACATCGCTGCTATTAATCTCGTACGGTGCCTCGGGGGCGCCTCACACCGGCGTAGCGGGGGGAAGCATGTACGGGCTGTTGGGCGAGTTGAGGATCGGGCGCGATCGCCCATACCTCCCGCTTCCGAGTGGCTACACACTGACGCTGCTGGCAGCGCTGTTGCTGCATGCGAACCACGAGATGTCCAAGGCCGACCTGATCCGGGCGGCCTGGGGCGACGAGGGCGCCACGGAGGCGCAGCTGTACAAACGGGTGAAGGAAGTGCGGGACCTTCTCGCGCAGGCCGGCCGGCAGGACGATCTGAAGACCCGGGCCAAGTTCGGGTACGAGCTGCGCGTCGCCGAGGAGGACCTGGACTCGCTGTGGTTCCAGCGGCTGGTCCAGCAGGCACGGCACGCGCAGAGCGCCAGCCGCATCGCCGAGGAGATGCAGTTGCTGCGGCAGGCGCTTGCGCTCTGGCGCGGGGCCCGGCCGCTGTCGAACGTGCCCGGCGACGCGTTCCGCCCCGAGATCGCCGCGCTCGAGCAACGGCGCAAGCGAGCCGCGGTCCGGCTCTTCGACCTCGAGCTGGCACTCGACGGGCACGAGCGCATCCTCGACGACCTGATCCAGCTGGCCGCCGACCACCCGGTCGACCGGCGGCTGCGCCAGCAACTGATGATCGCACTGCACCGGTGCGGGCACTCGACCGATGCCACCGCGGCGTACGAGCTGTACCGCGAACAGCTCGTCGAGCAGACCGGTGGCGAGCCAGACCCGGAGCTGCGCGAGCTGTACTTCGCGATCGCCCGTGGCGACGAACCCGCGGTCGCGCTGGTGGCCGCCTCGATCGCGGAACGGGCCGGCACCTTGACCACGACCGGCACCGCAGTGCCACGGCAGCTGCCGCCGACCACCCCGCTGGTCGGCCGGGACGAGCTCGCCGCCGAGACCGCCTGGCTGCTGCGCCGGGAGCCGGACCGCGCGCCGCCGATCATCGTGATCTCCGGCGCGGGCGGCATCGGCAAGACCGCACTCGCCGTACGGGCCTCGCACGAGGCCAGCGACCACTACCCGGACGGCCAGCTGTACGCGGAACTGCACTCCGCCGTCGGCCAGCCGGTCGACACCGGCGAGCTGATGGCCCAGTTCCTGCGGGCGTTCGGGGTGCCGCGGGTACCGGAAACCAAGGCCGAACGGCTCGCCGCGTACCGGACCCTGCTCGCCGACCGGCGGGTGCTCGTGGTGCTGGACGACGCCGCGGACGGAGCGCAGGTCAGCGACCTGGTGCCGGCGAACCCCAACTGCGCGGTCGTGGTGACCTCGCGCACCCGGATGCCGGAACTAGCCGGTGCGCACCACGTCGCCCCGCTAGCCCCGCTAGACCGGGAGCACTCGACCACTCTGTTCCTGCAAGTGGTCGCCAGCGCCGGCATAGACCCGGTGGACCACCTCGACGCCGTGGACCGGGTGATCGGGCTGTGCGGCGGGCTCCCGCTCGCCCTGCGGATCGCCGGCTCACTGCGGGTGCGCGACCATCCGCGGCCGACGGCCGACCTCGCCGACCGGCTGGCCCGGCAGGGGCCATTCGCTCTTGCCTACGGCAATTTGAGTCTGGCCCGCACGATCGGGGCTGGCTTCGACCGGCTGACCGAGCCGGCTCGCCGGTTGTTCCTCGGCCTCGGCCAGCTGCGGCTGCCCGACTTTCCGCCGTGGGCGGCTGCGGCCCTGCTCGACGATCTGGCCGACCTGCCTGCCAGCGGCGACGTAGGGGCGGCGCTGTCCCAGCTGGCGGCGAGCTTCATGGTCGAGCCGGTGGACGGCCGGCCCCGGTACCGCTTCCATGACCTGACCCGCGACTACGCCGACCTCCGGGCTCGGGCCGAGCTCGGTAGCGACGCGATCGGCCTGGCCTGGTCTGGCTACCGCGCGCTGCTCACGCTGGTCCGGCGGGCGCACGCGAGGCTGTACGGCGGCGACTTCGAGGTTGTCCACAGCGAGGTCGCGCCGTGGGCCGCGCCACCGGACGTGCTGGCCGAGGTCGACACAGCGCCGCTGGAGTGGTTCGAACGGGAACGCGCGAACATCCGCGCGGCGGTCGACCATTGCGCCACGCTCGGCATGACCGACCTGTGCTGGGACCTGGCGGTGTCCGCGCACGAGTTCTACACGATCCGCGGCTACTTCGACGACTGGTACGCGACGCACGCGCAGGCGCTGCGGGCGTGCCGGGCGCACGGCGACGCACGAGGAGAGGGCGTCGTGCTCGCCTGCCTCGGCCAGCCCGCCCTGATCGCGGGCCGCCGGCGCGGCGGCGACGTCTCCGGTCCGGCCGACCTGGACCGGGCCGTCCGGCTCCTCACCGCAGCGCGGGATCGGCACGGCCAGGCGATCGCGCTGCGCACGTTGGGCAACGCGCTCCGGCGCCTCGGCCAGCTGTCCCGGCCGCTGGCGCTGTTCAACGACGCGCTGGGCCACTACGCGGCGAGCGGGGATCTGGTCGGTCAGTGCCAGACGCTGCGGTTCATTGGCCAGACCCACCTCGACCGCGGTGAGCTACCCGCCGCGCTGCGCGCGCTGGCCAGGGCAACTACGGTGGCCCGGCAGTTGGGCGGCGGCCGGCTGGTGGCGCAGACCGGATACTGGGTCGGCCAGACCCAACTCGCCGTCGGCGACGTCGACGCGGCCGAAGCGGCCTTCGCCGACGTCTTCGAGGTGTATCGGGACGACCCCGGTGTCGGTCATGCCTACGCCCGGCACGGCATGGGCGATGTCGCGATCCGCCGCGGACAGTACGCGACAGCCGAGCGTCACCTAGCTGTCGCCGGTGACCTCGCGACCGGCAGCGACCTCGTCCTCGACGGCTGCGTCCAGCTCTCGACCGGCGAGCTGCAGCGCGCTCTGCACCAGCCGGACCTGCAGATCTTGGCGCTGACTGCCGCGGCGGAGCGGTTCGCCGAGTGCGGTTCGGCGTACCTGGAGACACGAGCCCAGGCCGCTTTGGGCGTGGCTCATGCCGAGCAGGGCAACCATGCCGCCGCCATGGCCGCGTGGAGCCGGGTGGTCGACCTGTACACAGTGGGCGGGGTGCCCGAGGCGGACCGGATCTTCGCTCCGCCCGGCTGATCCGCCCGGCTGATCCGGTCGGGTCGTCAGCTCAGGAGGCGGTTCCCGGGGCGGCCGCCGCTTCGGCATCGGTTGTCGAGCGCAGCAGCGGCGGGTTGAGCGTCTGCGCCGAGCCGCGCTCGTGGAGCATCGCCGGGCGGCCGCTCGCCGGCACCCGCTTCGCCCCGGTCGGACGAAGACCGGGTGTTGGCGACCTTGCGGTTGAAGTTCCGCGGGTCGAGCGGCGTCCCTCACACGACCTCATGCACCGCCCGCAGATCTCCCATCGTGAACGTGGGCCCGCAGAACGCGGCTGCCAGCGTGGTGCCGCTCCAACCGGGTTCGGGCCCGCTCCACGGCGTGATCGTGGTCGAACGCCAGCGTGCCGCGCACCTCGTCGACCGGTTGTCCACAGCGCGTGGCGCGCGTCCGAGCCGGCGGTCGGGGTCGGCGGGTCCGGCGTGAGCGCGAGGTACGCCACGCTGAGGACCCGGCCACGCGGGTCGCGGTCGGCGCCCCGTACGCGGCGAGCTGCTCCAGGTAGAGGTCGGCCGCGTCGAGGCTGGTCCCCTCGAACAGCTCCCGCTTCGCCGCGTATGGCAGATCCTCGCCGGGCCGCAGGAACCCGCTGGGGAGCGCCAACTGCCCCGTGGCACGGCTTGCGCGCTCCACGGCCAGCACCTGCAGCCGGCTCGCGCGGGCCGTGGGGATCGCGATGTCGACGGCGAGTTCAACGCGGAGATGAGTGCGGTCGGCCATGGACCCCGAGCCTACTTGATGTCGTCTTGACATAAACACTCGAACGCCTTACTGTCATTCTGACAGTAAGGCGGACTGGTCGGAGCGGACGGCCGGCCGGGGCGACCGCCGAGGCTGTCGAAAGACGCGCGCAGGGCGCCACGTGGAGGTCGGCCAGCCTCCGCCGCACCGTTCGGCCGAGCCGTGCGGGACGTCGCCGCCCACCCTCCCCGATCCCACTCTCTCGAAAGGAGCCTGCCATGCGCGCACGCCTGGCTGGCCTGATCGCCACCGTCGCCATCCTCCTCGTCTTCGGCCCCGCGCACGTGACCGGCGTCGTCCTCGCCGACCCGGTCTGCCCCAGCGGCACGAACTGGAACAACGCCCTGCACGCCTGCATCTAGCGACCGGAAGAGAACCGGTAGAGGGCAGCGCGAGGCTGGTCGCTGACCGGACTGACTGCTGCTTGCAGCCACGCTGGCGCGCCGGTGGACCAGCACCTGGTTCCACCGGCACGCCGGTGGGGTTCCCGCGCATACCGAAGAGATGTTGAGGTGACGATGCAACCGGCCACAATCCGCCGGCCGGCCTTCGACCGCATACCGTTGGCCGGCCGGCCGTTCGCACCGCAGTCACGCCGGCCTGTGCCCCGGTGGCTCCGGCGGCCAGCGCACCAAGGGTGGGTGCGCCGACCGGCGCGACCCACCCGCTACCGCGTCGCCGACCGCGTCGCCGACGCCGCTACCGGCCGGCGCGACGGCCGCCGGAAGATCCCGTATCTCCCACCGGAGGGCACTGCGCCGACTGGCGCCATCAGCACGCGCCGCATCGACGAGTTGCGGCGGGTGGCGCTGGAGCGGACAGCCCGCGAGCGGGAGAACGCGATCGACGACTGCGTCCCGTTGCACCAGGCGCTAGAGGCAGCCAAATCGGAGGCCGCCGCGGTCACCGAGCTGGCCGAAACGCGGCGCGCAGACCGGGTGGCCGCCGCTGAGCGGCTGACCGACGCACAGCTGACCGAACGTCGTTCAGCCGAGGCTGAGCTGGTCGAGACCGTAGTGCGGGCTCGCCGGGGCGCGGCCCGGCAGCGCCGGATCGACAAAGCTGAGAGCGATCTCGTGGCGCTGCGCCAGCGGCAGGCTGCAGCCGAACAGCAGGCCTCGATGCTGCAACGGCTGATCGCCGATCGCTGGGCGGCCGCGCGCACTCGTGCACAGCGGCTCCACGAGCACGCCTGTCGGCGCGAGGCGGTCTATTGGCAGCACTTGGTCCGGACGCACCCGGACGGCGCTCGCCTCAACGCGCTCATCGAGACGATCGGGCCGGACCTGCCGGAGTGGGTCCGCGAGCCGGTCGAGCAATCCCAGGGACCGAGCTTGCGGAGGGTGCAATGACTTGGCGATTCCGGCGGGTGGCCCGCCTCGGCGGGCATCCCGTCAGCCGGGGCTGGCTGTACGGGGAGCCGCGTCTGCTGCCGTTCGAACCAACGCCAGTGGACCAGCAGCAGGCACGGAAGGAGGTCGAGCGGGCGGTCGCCGGCCTGGTCCCGCACGGGACGGATGAGGCGACCGGGCACGCCCCGGCGAACCTGATCAACAGCATGGCTGACCAGTGGGTCGATGACATCGAAGCCGAGTACTCCCGCTACCTGACCAAGGTGTCCAACGCGGTTGGGCAGGCCAAGGCCGCCGAGGCCGAGCTCGGTCGGTTACATGGGCACGACCTGGAGCGGCTGGCCGAGCTCGCCGCCGCACGCGACGCCGCATACACACAGCTGGCCGGAGACCGGCACGGCGGCAAGCCGGTCGCTCCGGGAGCCGGCGGCGGCTACACCGACCACGGCCTGGTGGCCGGCCGGCCGCCGTCGACGTACGTGCACCTGGCCGCGCTGACCGTCGCCGCAGCGGCCGACTTCGGGGCGTTCTCGCAGATCGTCCAGCTGGTGATGAAAGACCAACCGGACCTGATCTCGTATCTGGTGGTCGGCGGGCTGACCGCGGTCGCGCTGTGCCTGGCCCACTCGATCGGTACGATTGTCCGGGACCGGGTCGCCGGCCTGCCGAGCGCGCGGCGGTGGATCGCGCTGGGCGCGCTGGCCGGGTGGCTGGGGCTGGGGGCGGCCAGCTTCTGGGTCCGGCTGGTGGTCGTGCCGCACCAGTCGGCGGCGGCCAGTGGCGGCCTGCGCGCCGACGGCGGCGGCTTGCCGACCACGCCGGTCCAGGCCTTCGACTCGGTGCCGATCGCGATCATCTTCGCGGCGCTATACGTCGGCACCGGCGTCGTCGCCGCGGTCGGCGCGTACCTGACGCACAACCCGCGCAAGGCCGCGTACACCAAGCTCCGCCGGGCCCACGACCGGGCGGCCGAGCAGGAGGCAGCGCTCGCGGCCGCCGCCGAGATGGCAGCTGAGCGACGCAACACGCAGGTCGCCGCCCGTGACGACGCGACCAGGCTGCGCGACACCGAACGGCACCAGCGCCGCGCCTTCGCCGAGCAGCTCAAGCAGCACGCCCGGGTCCTGCTGGCGCACCACCACCAGGACCCGGCGGCCACCGACGCGCTGCTGGACGACGACCGCCGCCCTTACGGATACGAGAAGGACCCGACATGAGCGCGAACAATCCGCGGCTGCGGGCGGCCCTGATCGCCGCCACCCTCGCCGCGCCCCTGCTGGCCGGTTGCCGACACGAACCGGCGCCTCCTAACCCCTCCGACCCGGTGCTGCACTGCCCAGCGCTGCCGGACGCGCCGTTCGCGGTGGCCGTCGGTGCCCGGGCCAACGCCGCCGTACCGCAGCTGACCGGCGCGCTGGACAACCGGCTGCAGGACGCGGCCCACAACGGCCAGCGCGTCACGTTCGTACGCGTCGACGGCAGACCGGAGCAGGCGTACACCGACACGTATCGCGTCACCTCGGTCAGCTCCGGCGGCAAGAATCAGGACTGGAACGACTTCTACAGCCGGCTGCAGACGGCGTTCAGCGCCACCACCAAGGCGGCCCGCCCGGAGGCGGACCTGCTCGGCGCCCTCGCGGTGGCCGGCCGGGCGACCGGCGGCGCGCCCGGCGCGACGGCCCGCGGCACCGTGGTCGTGGCCGACTCGGGGTTGCAGACGGTCGCGCCGCTGCGATTCCAGGACGACGGCGGCAGCCTGCTGCTCGCCGACCCGGCCGACGTGGTGGCCGGGCTGAAGAAGGCCGAGCTGCTGCCGGACCTGACTGGCCGCACAGTCGTGTTCACCGGCCTTGGCAACACCGCCGACCCGCAGCCGGCGCTGGACGCACGGCTGCACCGACGGCTGATCGCGATCTGGACCGCGATCGTGAACGCCTCCGGGGCCGGTTGTATCGACGTGTTGGACGAGCCCGCCTATCCGAAGTCCGTACGGGGCACCCTGCCGGCGGTCGCGGTGGTGCCGCTGCCCGCGCCGCCCACGCCACCGAAGCCGTGCGGGGAGACCGTGCTGGGCGAGGCGAACGACGTCGGATTCGTCGCCGAGTCCGACCAGTTCCGCGACCCGGAGGCTGCGCGCGCCACGATCGGGACGGTCGCAGCGACGATGCGCGCCGGCCGGCAGACCGCCGAGCTGATCGGTACCACCGCGAACGTCGGTGACCTCAGCGGGCAGGTACGGCTGTCCGCGAAGCGGGCCGTGGCGGTGGCCCGGGTGCTGAGCGAGAACGGGATCGGCGCGGACCGGATCCACAGCACCGGGCAGGGCAGCCGGTTCGACGGGTACGTCACCGACCACGGGCCGAGTGGCGAACTGCTGCCCGGACCGGCCGCCCGCAACCGGAAGGTCATCGTCCGGCTCAGCTGCCCGGCGACCTGAGGCGCGCGGTGTCATCGACCTGGTACGGCCCGCTGGCCCGGGCCGCCGACCTCTGGCACGGCTGGCGGGACGGCAGCGCGGGCATGCCTGACCCGAGCCGTGGGGTGGCCACTACCGGGTACCGGGAGACGCTGATCCGCCGCGCCCAGGACGCCTTCGAGCACGAGCGGCTGTGGATGGAGTCCCGGCGCGCGGCGGCGCTGGTGCGGCTGGCCGACGCCCGGTCCCGGCACGAGGCGGCCGGCGCCGGGCTGCGGCTCGCCACCGAGCGGCTGGACGAGCTGCAGCGGGCTGCCCCGCAGGTGGACATGACCGAGCTGCGGTACCGGGAGGAACGGCGGCCGGCAGTGATGATCCGGCTGCGCCGCACCCGCGAGCACGGCCGTCGGCTGGCCGGTGCGCGCGCCGAACTCGCCCGGGCCCGGCAGGCGGTCGATGCAGTACGGCAGGAAATTGCGGTCGCCGAGGAGGAGGTAGACCGGGAGATCCTGGTGGCGCTCAGCCGGGTCCGCCGCATCCACGAGCACACCCACCGGCGGCTCAGCGCGTACCGCCGCCGACTGGTGCGCACGCACCCGGACGGCACCTGGGTGAACGAGATCATGGACAGCATCGAGCCGAGCATTCCCGGCTGGGCGGTGCGCGGGGTCAACGACGCCGACCTGACCCGGCGCGGCACGACCGGGCCGCGGGTTCCGCTTCCGTCGCGGGAGCGCAAGCCGCGGGCGGAGCCGCCGCGGCACCGGGTCCTGATCAGGCTCGATCAGCAGATCATCCTGGGCGCCGACCCGGACCAGGTCGACCACGTCGTGCCGAGGGGAATCGGGATCGGCGCCCGGCACGCCACCCTGCGCCGGCACGGCGACGGCTACCGCGTCTACGACCACGGCAGGGGCGACGGCACATTCCAGGCAGGGCAGCCCCTCTACCGCACCGACCTGCGGATCGGCCAGGCATTCACGATTGGCGACTACCGGTACAAGTTGCTGCCGGACAACGTGCTGGAGGAGACCCGCCTCGGGCCGTACAGCCTGGTTGTGTCCGACCTTTGCGCGGAGACGAACAAGGGCAAGCCGCGGCTGACCCGGATGTCGTTCGCGCAGCGGTCCGGCACGGTGGTGGCCATCGTCGGGCCGTCTGGGGCCGGCAAGAGCACGCTGTTCAGCGCCCTGCTCGGGGAGTTGCCGACGCAGAACGGGGCGATGTTCTTCGGCGGCATGCCGCTGGCCGAGTACGGCCGGCAGATCCGCACCCTGCTCGGGTTTGTACCGCAGGAGGACAGCCTGCACCCGACACTCACGGTCCGGCAGGCGCTGGGGTTCGCCGGCCGGCTGCGTGGCCCACGGCAGGGCACGTCCGCCCGGGCCGCCCGGGTCGAGGAGGTGTGCCGTGACCTGGACCTGAGCGGCAAGGTCGACTCGCCGATCGAGCGACTGTCCGGCGGCCAGCGCAAGCGAGTCTCGATCGCGATGGAGATCCTCACCAAACCGCGACTGCTGCTGCTGGACGAGCCGACTTCCGGCCTGGATCCGGGGCTGGACCAGGAGGTGATGCGGGCATTGCGGACGCTCGCCGACGAGGAGGACCGGGTGGTCATCGTCGTCACCCACTCCACCGACCACCTGGATCTGGCCGACGAGGTGCTGGTGGTCGCCAGCGAGGGTCGGCCGGTGTACTTCGGCCCGCCGCAGCAACTGCCCGACGCGCTCGCGACCGGCAGCTATGCCGACATGATGCTAACGCTGCGTGCCCCGGAGGACGCCGCGGCGGCGTACCAGGACGGCCCGGCGTCGGAGGACGCGCGGACCCAGGCCAAGGACGCGCGCGAGCAGGTTGACAGCCGGCCGTCAGGTCCGGGCCGACCCCGCGGGCTCGGCTCGCTGTTGCGCCAGCAACTGCCGGCGTTGATTCACCGACAGATCATGCTGGTGTTGACCCGGGCACCGGTGCGCCACCCGCGCGGTGACGACGAAGGTGTCTGGCGCCGGGTGAAGCAGATCGGGGCCGGGTTCGTCGTAGCGATGCCGCTGCTGGTGGCAGTCGCCGGCGCGCTGCTGGCTGCGGCCGTGACCAGAGACCCTGGGCTGAGTGGCCCGGCCGCCCCGGGCACCGCGCCGGCCCGGACCGCGCTCAGCCTGCTCGTCACGCTGACGATGCTCAGCGCGCAGGCACTGACGTACAGCGACATCGTGTCCGAGTACGCGGTGGTCCGGCGGGAGCGGCGGACCGGCACCGCGGTCACGGCGATCGTGCTGGCCAAGTGGATGGTGAACGCGCTGCTGGCGGTCGCGCAGGCGGCAGTAATCACTGGGGTCTTCGTCCGGGTCCGATCCGGGCCGTCCGCGTCGCTGGTCGGCTGGCCGTGGCTCGACCTGTTCATCGGGCTGGCCGCGCTCGGGATCGCGGCGATGTCTGCCGGCCTGCTGATTTCGGTCACCGCCCGCAAGCTGGAGCAGGCGGTGGCGGTCGCGACCGCGGTGGCGATCGCGCAGGTCGCGCTCAGTGGCGGGCTCACCGACCTGTCCGGTGGCGTGCGGTGGTTGGCGATCCCGCTGCCCTCGCGGTGGGGCTTCGCCGCGACGGCAGCCTCGACCGACCTGCGCGGGATCTCGCCGGCTGGCACCGCCGCCGACCGGTGGTGGACGCACTCGATCGGCCACTGGGCGTTCGACCTGACGATGCTGGGCACGCTCACGGTGGTGTTCACCACGCTTGCGATCGGCCTGCTGCACTGGCGGCTGGACCGGGGGGATCGGTGAGCGCCAGCTTCGGGCAGTGCTGGGCCGCCGCAACCGCCGCCGCGGACGCGCCGCTCGGCCGGGAGGCGATCGACGCCGCCCGACCGCGCGGGCTGTTCGGGGTGCTGCGCGGCCGCGGCCCGGTGGCCGTGCAGGTGTATGTGGCGGATCGGGATGGACGGGTGGTCTGGCAGCACGGCCAGGCATTCGCGCTGATCGAGCCGCCGGCGGCCGAGCCGGGACCGCTGCTGTCCGGCGGGCTGCCGCTGATCGCCGCCCGCGTGCTGGACCGCCACTGGGACGTCACCCTCTTTGCCGTCCCGCCGGTGCTGCTGCTCGCTGCGGGGGTCGCGGCCATGCCGCAGCGCCAGGCGCTGCTGGTCGTCGTGCTCGCGCTGCTTGCCGTGCTGTACGTGGCGGTGCTGATGACCTGCTTCGTGGTCCGGTCGCTGCTGAGGACCTACCAGTCCGGCCGGGCCGGGCGCGACCCGTACCGGCGCGCCGAGGAACGGATGCGCGGTGGCTACTGGCACCTCTCGCTGTGCCATCAGCCGTTGGACCAACGCACGGAAGAACTGCTGACCGTCGTGACCGGCCGGCTGGTCGAGTTGGTATCGGCCCGCGTGCGAGGCAAGGCCGCCGAAGCGGGCGGGCTCGTCGGCGACATCAGGGTCACCGAAAGGCTGGTGTGCGTACTGCGCAGTGCAATCACAACCCGGATGCGGACCACGCTGGTGGAGGCCACCGGCAGCGCGCGGCGGCCGGACGAGCGCAGTCGGGTGGTGATCTTGACCCAGCCGGCAGGCTGGCCGGAGGTGCGGCGCGACCCGCTGGACACCGGGAGCTTCATCGTGTGGTTCCTGACCGGCGTCGGAGCGATCACGGCGGTCCTCGGGGCCGTCACCGGCGACCGGCAGCGGGTCGGGTACGGCGCAGCGGTCCGTTGGCTGCTGCTCAACCTGGTCTGGTCCGGACCGCCGGAGCTCACCGCCGGCAGCGGGGTGTGGGTTATCGGTGCCCTCTACCGGCTCCTCGGCCTCACCGGAATCGGCGTCGGCGTCACCGCCGGCTACCGGTTCGTCACCTGGCAGCGGGCTCAGACGCCGATCTCGGAGGGAGAACGGGCGATCATGCCGCAGGTTCTGATCATGGTGGCGAAGGAACTGGAGCGGGACGCGGTCATGGCCGCCGTCAAGGCTGTCAACGACACGCAGCACCGCCTCGACTTCGCCGGCGACCGCGGAGTCTTCTTCCTTGGCGACATCGGAGGAGTGCGAATCATGCTTGCGCAGAGCGCCGAGCCCGGAGCGGCCAACCCGAACGGCATGCTGATGTCGGCGTCCGAAATCACTCGCTTCTACCGGCCGCGCTACCTGATCCTCACCGGCGTCTGCTATGGGCTGCGTGAGGATCGTCAGCAGATCGGCGACGTACTGGTGTCCGTGCGGGTGATCGACATCGACCACCGATCCGATGTGGACGGCGTGGTCCGGATCCGCGGAGTGAACGTGCCGCCGTCCACCCGGCTGCTCAGCCGGCTCCAGGCCAGCACGGCGGGCGAGCCGGCCGCTACGGCCGCTGACCAGTTCGATGTCCACTTCGGACCGATGCTGTCCTCGACAACACTGGTCAACTCCCCGTCCGGACGGGCCCAGATCAAGGACTTGGCGCCGAACGCGCTCGGCGGCGACATGGAGAGCGTCGCAGTTTATACCGCCGCAGCCGCGCACGACGCCGAGTGGATCGTGGTAAAGGGGATCTCCGATTTCGCGCAACGTAAGACGCACGACCACCAGCCACGCGCAGCGGCGAACGCGGCAGCGCAGATCGTTCGGATGCTGCAGATCGGCAGGCTTGGTGAGATCGGTGAATCCGTTGAGCGCTGACCTGTCGCGGCCGCGCCGCGCACGCCGCGCCATCATCCTGGTCGTGTGTGGCGGGCTGGTCGGCGCGCTGCTGACCGCAGGCGTCGGCGGCGTACTCAATAGCCTGAACCCGTTCCACCGGGTGACGACCGACCGCAGCCAGCCGCCGCTGCTGAAGGCGGTGCGGAACCTGAGCCGCTACCACGCGGCGGTTGGCCAGTTCCAGGTGATTATCGATCTTCAACACAGCCGTAGTCACGTCCCGTTGGCGCTGGCGGGCGAACGGACTCTGTTCGTCGCAGCCGGAACGGTTGATGCATACGTAGACTTCTCCGGCTTCAGCAGTGGAGCACTGACCGAGTCGGCGGACCACCGCGCTGTCAAGATCGCGCTACCACCATCGCAGCTGGATAAGCCGAACCTGGACCCGGAGAAGACCTACGTCTTCGACCAGCGCCGCGGCCTGCTCGATCGGCTTGGATCGGTATTCGGCAACTCGCCGAACCAGCAGGAGTTCTATGTCCTGGCCGAGCAGCGCCTCACTGACGCCGCGAAGGCGTCGGAACTGCTGGTCCGGGCAAACGAAAACACCCGCCAGATGCTCACCCAACTGTTCGGATCACTCGGCCGTACCGTCACTTTCGTGTCAGTCTAGGGGGAATACCGTGATCACCCTGGAGCGCCTGGTCGCCTGTCTTGCGGCGGTAGCTCTACTCGCTGCATGTGGCTCCGCACCGTCTGAGGCTCCCGACCCGGTCCCGCCACCGGTCGATACCGTGTCTGCGCCGGTGGAGATGCCTGAATCGACCGGCCCCGAGCTGACCGGAGAGCCGACCCCACCGGTGTCCGCTTCGGACAGTCCACCGCCAACGGCAGCACCGGAGAGCAGCGCTGCCGGCACGGTGCCCGACGTGGTTGGGCTGCCGCTGCCCGATGCGAAGGACAAACTCAAGTTCCAGGGCTACCCGAAGGTCTCCGAGGTGGATGCGACCGGACAGGGCCGCCGAGTTCTGAAGCCAGACAACTGGGTGGTCCGGTCACAGGTTCCGCCCGGCGGTACACGATTGGCCCCGGGCACGGTCGTGACCCTGCGGATCGGCAAGCCGACCGATGGCCAGGGCTCGGATCGCGTAACTCCTGGCGTCATGCCTGATGTGGTTTGTAAAGACCTTCACGATGCGAAGGACTTGCTGAAGCAAGCCGGCTTCGACCAGGTGAAGTCACAAGACGCGACAGGCAAGGGACGCATACAGGTACTCACCCGGAACTGGGTCGTGGTAACCCAGTCGATCAAGGCAGGCACTCGCCCGGGCGCGGCCGCCGCGATCATGCTGAGCGTGGTCAAGGTCGATGAGCCGACCGGCGCCACCGACTGCGGCAGCTAGTGCCGCGCCCAGAAACGTTGGTGTTGTAATCGTTTCGGGTTGATCCGGCTGGTGGTGCCGGGAGGCTGCCTGCCGGAGGTGGTGATGGCTCGGCAGCCTGAGGTGTTTGTCCGTGCGTTGGAGCCGGCGGAGGCGCAGCGGTTGGTGAAGGTCGCTCGGACCGCGCACTCGGCCGTACTTCCACGAGTGTCGACAGCATTGTCCCGCTGCCAGGACCAGCCTGGCCTTGGTGGCCGCGTAACGCCCAGGTCCCCCTCCCAGATAACCATGACGAAGGGTCCAGCCTGCGCCGCACAGCCACCGGCCGGAAGCACTGTGAGTAGACCCCTGTCGAGGACCATCATGGGTCACCGGCCCGGTACGTCGCCCCAGAGATCGATGTGCAGCCGCGGCGACAGACGCCAGCCTCGCCGTGCGAGCTCCGGGGCAAGATCGCGCATCAACACCCGCAGCGCTTCGGCGTTGGTACCTTCCGGCATCACCGTCACCGCCGACAGCCCGAGCCGGTCGGCAACCGCGGCGACCTCGTCCAACTCGCCCCGCACCGCGACCACGAACTTGAAAACCGAGGCAGGCATCGCCGCGAACTCCTGCAGCACCGGCCACCGCAACCGGACACGCTCGGGCACGTCCGCGTTAGCCAGCTTCGGCGACACGGTGAACTGGTCCACGACTTCGGCCAGCGCGCCAGGAGCGACCGTGCCGCTGGTCTCGACCTCGACGCAGTCCACTCCGAGCTCCGCGCGGGCACGAGCGAGAAGCTCGGCGAGCACGTCACGTTGCTCTAGCGGCTCCCCGCCGGTCACCACCACTAACCGTCGGCCGGCACCGGGCAGTGCCGCGGCCAACTCCGCCAGCGCCGCCGAGACCGACATCCGTGCCGGTACAGGCCAGGGGGGATGTGGGTCCCACGAGTAGCGCGTGTCACACCAGCAGCAGCGCACGTGACAGCCGGCGGTCCGCACGAACGCTGCAGCCGCGCCCAGCGAAGCACCCTCACCCTGCAGCGTTGGGCCGAAGATCTCGCTGACGGCCAGGACCGCGTCCACGCTCACCCCTCGGCGGTGACCAGCGCACTGCCGCGCGCGGTCTCCCACACCCGCAGCCACGACGCCGCCAATCCGGCGCCAATCAGCCGGCGCATCACATCAGCGGCGATCAGCTCGCAGGTCGGGTTCTCCAGCACCGAGTTCAGGTCCTGGTGGTCGTACACGGCTAGCACCGCCCGCTCGACGACCTCGTCGATCTCAGCGAAGTCCATCACCACTCCGCGCTCGTCCAGCGGGCCGGTCACCGCGACCTCCAGACGGTAGGAGTGCCCGTGCGGCCGAGCGCACGTACCCGGATGCCAGCTCAGGTGGTGCGCCGCCTCGAATCCGTACTCGCGGACCACTGTCAGGTTCACGCCAGCACCCTACGCACATATGGATCACTCGACAGCTGGACGTTTATATTCACCAGTGAACCTGTCCTGGTGAATATAAACGCTATCCTGCCGGCATGTCCCGGGTCGCGATCACCGCCGAACAGCGACGCTTCGGTGAAGCGATCGCCGCGACCGTGCGTGCCGCGCGTATCGACGCCGGGCTGACAGTGCGCGACCTGTCGAAGGTGACCGGGCTCAGCATCGACACCCTCCGCACGCTCGAAGCAGGACGCGTCGCCTCCCCGGGCTTTGCGCTGATCTGCGCCGTCGTTGATGCGCTCGGTGCGGACCTGACCGCGTTCGCGCGCCAGGTCCGCACCGCCGCTTCCGGCGGCGACCGCGCCAACGAGTCGAAGCGATCCAGTAGCCCACGCACCCGTACCCGCCGGACGCGTCCGGCGCGAGGCAATGAGAGGCCCGAATGACAGCGCTCGACCTCGACACCGTCCTTCACCGCTGCGACGCATGCGTCCCGCCGGCGTGGGGGCATACGTGGGAGCTTGGTTCGGCAGCGTTCTGGCCGCATCTGGCCCGGTCTGCGGCCCCGGCATCCCACCGGCTCGCCGATTCGCTGCCAGCCGAGCTCGTCGCCTGCATACTCGGCGGATTCGGGGTGTTAGGGGACGTCGGCATCGCCGCGTTCGCCGCGCTTCGCCGCGACGGCGTCCTTACCACTGCCCAGTCGGCCGACGAGCGCGCCGATACGATCTCAACACTGCTGCGGCAGCCGATGCCCATCCCGGGGCGGCCCCGGCCGGTCCGGTACCGGTTCTGGCGCCAGCGCGGACGCAGGATCGCCGATGCGCTTGCACTGCTGGAGCAGTGGCGCGGAAACCCAGACCTCGACCCAGCACTCGCGCCGGACGCGCGAGAGATGCGCGACCGGCTCCTGGCCATCCCCGGCGTCGGGCCCAAGACCGCCTCATGGACTGTGCGCAACCACCTGGACTCCGACGACGTGGCCATCATCGACATCCACATCGCCCGGGCCGGGGTGACCGCCGGGCTGTTCTGCCGCTACTGGCGTCTACCAAACGACTACGCGCGCTATGAGCAGGCGTTCCTGTCCTGGTCGCAGGCAGCCGAGGTCCGCGCGTCGACACTCGACGCGGTCATCTGGCGCACCCTGGCCGACCTCGGACCGCACGGTGACACGCTGCTGGGAGCGCCACGCACCGTCATCACCGGGCGGCAGCGACCTGCGCATGCGTGACGAACCGTCGCCGCTCAAGACCGGGCCGGTGACCGGTAGTCAGCCCCCGCTGATGCCGACAGCGCCCACCAGCCCCAGGTGACGAGTGGTGTCCCAGCCGAGCGCGGCCCGAAGCTGCACCGGGACCAGCCCGCCCAGACCAAGCACCACCGACTCCAGCCCCGCTGCGGTACACGCCAGATGAATCGTCGCCGCCAGCGCGCCCGCGTCACGCCATACCAACGACGCTCCGGTCGGGTAGCGCAGCAGCGTCGCGGTGAAGTCCGCGACCAGCAGCACCAGCGCCGGCGGTGGCCCCGGCAGGACGGCGGCCGCGGCGGCCGCCGTCCGGTACTGCTCGAGAGTGTCGCGGTCAACATCGAGCTGTGACGCCTGCAGCAGATCACCGTCGAGGTGCCAGGCACCGTCGAGTAGGCCAGTCAGCGCGGTTGCCACTAGCACCGGGTCAATGCCGTGGCGGCCGCCGGCGGACGGTACGGCGCGGCGACGCAGGACCCACCCGTCGTCACCGAGCCCGGCCGACCGGGTGTGGATGCATCCGGCGAGGGTCGCTAGCACCAACCCGCTATCTGGCGGCTTAAGGCCGCGGCTGGAGCGGCGTGCGGCGAGCACGTCGGCGAACGAGCCGACACCGACCGCTGGCGCAAGCGGGATCGTGCCGTGTCTGCGCAGCGGGTGCCGCGGCGACAGTGGCGACGGCGGGCGGATGACCGGGACGGTGGCGGCGGCCTCGGCGAGAACCGCGCGGGCGCCGGCCGACAGCGCCGACGCGGGCGTGGTCGACTCACCGCCCAAGGGTGCCTGCTGCCCGAGCACGCGGTCCACGGCAGCGCGGATTGCGTCCGCGGGAAGGAGGCAACTGTCGCCGTCGTCGGTAGACACGACGGCCTGATCACCGTCGAGGCGGACGGTCAGAGGTCGATCGTCGGACAGCGGCGACGTCATAGGCGTGCGGCGAGTGTCGTTTCGGCCTTGAAACATCCGGGGCAGCGGCCGCACGCGTAGGCGGACACGTGGCAGGAGTGTGTCCAGCCGAGCACCCGTCGTGGCACCCCGGAGATGTCCAGCAGCTCGCCGGTGTCCAGGTGCGATACAGGCGCCGACACCCGCATCGCGCCCTCCTGTGCCGCCAGCAGCGCGTCGAGGTGGTTGTAGAACACGGCGGTCCCGTCGGCGTGCCGGGCTGCGTCGGCGGCAACGGTGCCGGTGACGACCTCGGCGAAGCCGCGCCCGTATCCCCAGGCGGCAGCCAATGTCACCAACAGCTGGTTGCGGTAGGGCCACCACTCCGGACTCGGGCTGGTCTCGTCCACCTCGCCCCGTTGGATGGCGGCCAGGCCCCGCGCGCCGGTGGCCAACAGCCCCGACCCGACCGCCGCCAGATCGACAGTCAGCGTGTGGACCTCGACGCCGATCTCGGCACCGACGGACTTCGCGGCCCGGATCTCGCCGGCTGCCGGGGACTGCCCGTAGTCGACCACCAGCCCGGCCACCGGCCGCAATGCCCACGCTAGGGCCGAGGAGTCCAGGCCGCCGCCCATCAGCAGCAGCCACGGTCCGCTGGTCCTGCAGCGCCACGGCGCGGTGGAGTCGGTCACCAGTTCCGTCCACGCCAAGTATCGGGATCCATGGCTGCCCAGATACTGTGGTAAACCGCCGTGGTGAGGTCATCTGTGATCTCTGCACCGGTGCCGGCGAGCATCTTGTAACCCTCGGCGTCGACCTGCTCGGCGAAGCAGACGACCGGCATGGCCTGCTTGGTGGCGTAGCCGGCCTCGAACACGGTCCCAGGATCGGATCCATCCAGCAGCGCCAGCATCGACGAGCATCGGCCCAGACCGGCCAGATCCAATTCGGCTACGTCTACATCGCCCGGCCCGACGTCGTGCATCGGAGAGAACCGGCTTGGCCGCAGCGCGTACTCGACCAAATCCACGAGCCACCGCTGAGCGAGGTTGAAGAACGGACCGGCCAGATACACTGCGGCGTCGTGATCGACATGCACCTGCGCGTACGGCGACGAGTCGACGGCGTGCAGCGGGACCGGTACCTCTCGCTGCTGGCAGTACCAGGCGGTCGCGGCGCTGGCGATGTTCGCGGCCGTCACCGGGTCGTGTCCCTGCTCGGCCCACGCCCAAGCTGCGGTGGCCGCGAACACGTCGCCTGACCCGATGGGGTAGACCCGCGGAGTCCAACGCGGGCTGATCACCGTGTTGCTGGCGCCGGCCATCGTGACCAGCGCACCGCGAGCCCCCCGCTTGGTGATGACGGCCTCGACGGGCAGGTGCTGGAAGCTGAGGAGATTTCGGGCCGCGTCCTCGACGTCGAGGGAGCGGCCCAACGCCCGGGTCTCGTCCTCGTTCAACACCAGCAGCACCGACTCGGCGCTGATCTCAGCCACGTCGCTGAGGGTCAGATCCCGCGGTTTTTGGGGGTCCAGAACGACGCGGCGGCCCTTGACCTGGGGGCGGGCTCGATCGCCGGGACCGGCCTCGACCAAGCCGAAGACAAGCACAGCCACGTCGTCGACTGCGATCTCAGAGTCGATGACCGCGCCCGCGCCGTTCAACGTCGGCGCGGCCAGCGGTGTGAAGTACGACCACGACATCGGCCTGCTGCGCTCCACCCAACGCGCGTCGACTCCCAGCGACTTCGCGACGAAACCAGCCGCCTCAGCCTCGGCGGCACGGGCCGCCGAACCCGACGGGTCGGAGTTCACAGCGCTGGTCAGCCGTACCGCGGGGCACAGCACAGACAGCGCCGAGGCCGCCCGCAGTCCCGACCCAAACAGCTCGTCACGGACAGGATTGGCGCAGCGCTCACCGTAGGTGCCTCCGAGGACGTGCATGCGCCTACACCGCCTCGGCCGGCCTGACAATCACGGTGACGCTGCCGCCATCGATCTCCTCCACATCCGCGACGAAGTCCAGGACGCTCAGGCATGGCAGCAGGTTCACCACACGTTCGAGCAGGACGCCGACCGGTTGCTGAGCCAGCGTCCCGTCGTCGGTAACTCGAAATGCACCGATCTGTGGCCGGTCGGCGGAAAACAGCTTCACCAAGAGAACATCGCCCACCTGGACCAATGCCAGCTCGTCCGGGTTGACCGACCGCAGACCAGCGCGGAACCGCAACGCGGAACAGGCGGTCTCCGCCGACCCGTCGGCAGCCGTGTCGCCGGTTCCTCCCGAGCGACCGTTGCCGACTCCGGGCACTGGGCCGCCGGAGGCTCCCAGATCACCGAGCGGATCAGACCCTTCGTACGGAGAGGGGCTCCCGCCACCACCACTCATTCTTGTTCCTCCGTCTCGTACCGGTGCTTCCGGGTCCTTGACGAGCGTTGCGCAACGGTGCCTCGTGATCAGCATGATCTGCTGCCGGCCCGGTAGCAACGCTCGGCGCTCATCCGCTGGCAAGCATTTCGCGAAGCGATGGGACCGGGCGAGGTCAACCAGCGGCCGCTGTTCGGGGGTCGAGAAGTACTCGCTTCGGCGTCGACGGCATTGTCGATGACCTCCACCCCCCCAACGCCGGGTCCTTCGCCAGCTACTGTAGAAGTCGTCGGCGATGAACTCGGCCCATGATCATGACCAATCCCAGTTGTCCGTGGCCATGACAAAGTGACCAGTGGGCTAGCCAGTGCTCTGGGTGATGGTGTTAGCGCGGCTGAGCTAAGTGCTGGGTTCTAGCAGGTCAGTTACGGCCATGCTGACGCGTCATCTGGGGTCGCGCGGTACTCGGTTGATCATGAAGCGGGTAGCATGGCGCAGCTCGAACACAGATTCGCCGGGCCGATGCCGATCCTGCCTGGTAGT
>Ga0307500_10000135_pt1 | contig 23601 bp, 23 predicted proteins | sample 14_S_MG_FD_201362 | JGI IMG/M metagenome (GOLD analysis project Ga0307500, IMG submission 201362) | Soil microbial communities from Populus trichocarpa stands in riparian zone in the Pacific Northwest, United States - 14_S | ecosystem: Environmental > Terrestrial > Soil > Riparian zone > Trees... | reverse complement strand
GCGCGGACCGCGCGTCTCCGGACGATGCGTCGCATCGCCGGGCGAACCATGAGGCCACAGACGGGCCTGCATCCTTCGAGACGCGCGTTCCGCGCTCCTCAGGATGAGGAAGACAGATTGTACCTAGCCGCGCATCCCTAAGGCCGCACCGCCGGCGCTTCCATCGGCATGCCGCGCGCCCGTGACATCACGTACAATTCCAGTTCGACCAGTTCCGGCGCGCCGTAATCATAGGCCTGCGCGCGGATGCCGGTGATACAGGCGCGCAGGCGCCGTTGCAGCGAACCCAGCGATTGCCATTCCAGCCGGTAGAGCGGGTAACCGGTCGGGTGTCCCTGCGTGATCGCGGAGCCGGCGAGCCGCTTGTCCCAATTGTCGTCGTGGCAATTGGTGCAGCCGAGATTAAGCTGTCCCTGCCGTTGCATGTAGAGGTCGCGCCCTTTGGCGAGGAATGGCGTGAGCTGTGGGTCGCTGCCGGTCTCGATCGCTGCGCCTTTCGACTGACGCGCGACAAAGGCGGTGAGCGCCAGCAGCTCGCGGCTCTCGAAGGGCAGCGGCGTTGCCTGCTGCTGGTTGGTCCGGCACGAATTGATGCGCTGCTCTAGGTCGATCGGGCGGCCGGTTGCCTTGTCGAGGGCGGGGTAACGGGCGGCCACACCCTGCATGCTGGTGCGGGCATCGTCATGGCAATCGGCGCAGGCCTTGCTGGCGGCACCCGCCTTGCGCTTCCATAAGCCTTCGCCGTCGAGCACCCAGAGCATGCCGGGATTGGCGGTGTCCTCATCCTGCATCGCCTTGGTGTCCGGCTTCATGAAATCGTAGCCGGAACGGCGTTCGGCTTGCGGGATTTCGGCCGCGAACGCAGAGCCCGCGACCAGCAGCGCAATGGCTATGACGCTCGCAAATCTCATTCGACCGTGATCGAAGCGGATGCGGTTTCGGAAAACCCCTGGTCGCCGATCCATTCGAACTCGAACTTGCCGCTCGCGGTCGCTGTCGTGAAGAAGGTGATGAAGGGGTTGGCGGCGATCGCCGGAAACAGGTCGGCGCGGAAAATCTCTGACCCGTTGAAGCGGCAAGTAAAGCTCGTGATGATATCGCGCGGAACGAGTTCGCCTGACGCCATATGGCGATAACCGGTTTCCATGACGTGCGACATCAGCGTCTTGATCTCGATAATGTCGCCGCGCCTGGCTTTCGCTGGAACGTTGACCAATGCAGAGGCCATCAGATCACATCCTCGGTGCAGGCGGCGAGCGTCACCACGACATCGACGCTGGCCGACCAGAACGACCCGTCCGAAAGCCTTGCGATCGCGACGATCTTCTGGCTGTCGGCGAGACGGATGCGGGTCGAGACCTGCGCGCGGCCGTTATGCGGGCCGAGATGGAAATTGGCGATGTTGGCTTGCGGATTCTTTTCGTTGAAGATGTGGATGCTGCGGACGTGATCTTCCGGGGCCATCGGGTGGTTGACGCTGACCGTCATCGGTACGGTGTTGCCGTTCTCGACCAGCGGCGGGATGTCGAGCTTGACCTTGCCGGTCCGCACCGCCGCGCCGCCGGTGACGCTCTGAATCGCGGAGGCCAGCATCGCGGGTGTCGCCTCGGCGGGACGAACGGTGACGACGGGAACTGCGCCGAGCACGGCGGCGCCACCGGCGAGGCCGAGGAACTGGCGGCGTGATGAATTGGGCGGTTGCTGCATCGTGTCTTCCTATTGGCGCAGCGTTACAAGATACGCCACGATATCCTCGATCTGTTCAGCCGACAGGATCGGCTTGCCGCGCCACAGCGTCCCGACGCGATCGAGGCCGGCCACGCGGTAATAGGACGGCATGATGGTCGCGGCATTGAGACGGGACGCGTCCACCAGCCGCAGCCGAAGCTGACCCTCGGACCACCGGTTGCCGGAACCGGCAAGGTCAGGCGCCAGATCGCCCTGAAACTTCTGTTCGGGAAATGGGCCGCTGTGGCACAGGATGCAAGTGCTGGAACGTTCGACGACGAGCGCGCGCCCGCGTGCCTTGTCGCCGGCCATGCTCGTCAGCGACCGCGGAATGGCATCGCCGGTGACGGCATAGCTGCGCAATTCTTCCGCGGCCGCGAACCCGGGTAGGGCGAACAGGGCGCCGGCAAGGATCGGGCCCGAGATGCGATGCGTGCGTCTAGCCAAAGACTTCCGCCGTAACGGTCGAAAACCAGGATTGCGCATAGTCGGCCTCGCGCGCGCGGAACTCGCGTGGCGCATCCGCCGGGCTGACGCCGCCGGCGCCCTCGACGTCAGCCAGCAGCCCGTTCTTCGGCTGGTAGACGCCGGCGACCGAGATGCCATAGTCCGGGGCTGCCAGGCTGTAGCAGGTATTGATCAGCTTTGGCGTGGCCGGCGATCCACCTGACAACAGCGTGGCAATCGCGCGTGCGCAGGTCTTGGCCTGCGAATTCGCCGAGAATGCGGATTTGGGCATGGCGCCGGCAAGACAGGCGTCACCTATGACATGGATGTTCGGCGCCGATTTGGATTCGAAGGTGACCGGATCGATCGCGCACCAGCCGGTATTGTCGGTCGCGCCGGCAATCGTGGCGATGCGGCCGGCCCGCTGCGACGGAATGACGTTGGCCACCTGGGCGGCGTGGTTGCCGAAATCGGTGATCAGCGTGTTGGTCGCGGGGTCGACGGCGTTCACCTTGCCGCCCTGCGACAGCGATACCCATTCGATCATTCCCGGATAGAGCTCCTTCCAGGCGTTCTGGAACAGCCGTTGTTTGGAGAAGGTGTCCTTGGCGTCGAGGATGAGCAGCTTCGAGCGCGGCTTTTTGGTCTTCAGATAATGCGCAATCAGGCAGGCGCGTTCGTAGGGTCCCGGCGGGCAACGGAAGGGATTGGCAGGCACGGCGATCACCACCAGGCCGCCATCGTCCATGGCCTCGAGCTGCTTGCGCAGCAGCAGCGTCTGCTCGCCGGCTTTCCAGGCATGCGGCATCTTCGTAGCCGCAGCTTCGTCGTAGCCCTGCAGCGCGTCGAAACGCAGATCGACGCCGGGAGACAGCACCAGGCGGTCGTAGGAAAGCGACGTGCCGTCGGCGAGACCTACGGTCCGCGCCGCCGCATCGATCGCCGTTGCCGCCTGCGCCACCACGGTCACGCCGCTGGCGGCGATCTTGTCATAGCCGAATTGCTGCGCCTCGATCGAACGCAGGCCGGCGATGACATTGTTGCTGAACGGGCAGGCGGTGAAAGTCTTGTTCGGCTCGACCAGCGTGACCTGCAATTTCGGCTCGATCGCTTTCAGCGCCCGCGCACAACTCGCGCCGCCAAAGCCGCCGCCGATCACGACGACACGTGCCGCGGCTTGCGCGAAGGCGGGCAGCGGAAATGCCAGTGCCGCCGCCGTGGCCGCGCCAGCGCTGCAGAACTCCCGGCGGCTCATACGATGGCTGGTACTCATGACGGCGCTCCCTTTACTTCTGTGCCGCGAGCCACGCCGCAATCGCGCGCAACTCGTCGTCGGAGAAGCCCTTGGCGATGCGGTTCATGACCGTGGCGGGAAGTGAGCCGTCGCGAAATCCGGTCATCGCGGTCATGATCTCATCGGCGTTGCGGCCGTACAGCCGCGACACGGAGGAGGCTGCCGCCGCCCCGGAGGTGTGGCAGCCGGAGCAGGACGCTGCGCCAGGCGGCGGCTCGGAAGCCGCAAGCACCGGCGAACTCGACGCCATGACCGTCGCAATCGCGACGGCGACACACAGCGCTTTCATTTAGCTGATCTCCCGATAAGGGAGCGGCGGCCCCGAGCTGAGGCCGCCGCCCGCTATTGTCAGGCAAAGGTGATGTTCTGGTCCCGCAACGGGATCGAACGGATGCGTTTGCCGGTCGCCGCAAAGTAGGCGTTGAGCACCGCGGGCGCGGCGACGCCGATGGTCGGCTCGCCGACGCCGCCCCAGAAGCCGCCGCTTGGCACCATGACGCATTCTACCTTCGGCATCTCGGCGATGCGCATCGAATTGTAGGTGTCGAAGTTGGTCTGCTCGATCTTGCCGTCCTTCACCGTGCAGCCGCCGTAGAACAAAGCGGACAGGCCATAGACGAAGGAGCCCGCGATCTGCCGCTCGATCTGCGCCGGATTGACGACGTAGCCCGGATCGGTCGAGGCAACGATGCGATGCACCTTGATCTTGTTCCCTTCGGTGACCGAGATTTCCGCGGCCCCGGCGACATAGCTGCCGTAGCCCATCACCTGCGCGATGCCGCGGTAGACGCCTTGCGGCGGCGGCTTGCCCCAGCCGATCTTCTCGGCCACGGCGTTGAGCACGGCAAGATGCTTCGGATGCTTGCTCATCAGCTTGCGGCGGAATTCCACCGGATCCTGGCCAACCGAATGCGCCAGTTCATCCATGAAGCATTCCATATAGATCGCATTCTGATTGACGTTGACGCCGCGCCAGAAGCCCGGCGGAACGTGGGGATTGCGCATCGAATGCTCGACCAGCAGGTTCGGCACGGAATAGCCGATGGCCGCATCGCCTGAGGGGCTCACGCCTTGGAACGCAGCCGGATCCTTGCCGTTCTCCAGCGCCGCCGGTCGCACCGAGAACAGGATCGACTGGCCCGACAACCGCATATGCAGTCCCGTCAGATTGTTGTCGGCATCGAAGGCGCCGGTCATTTTGCATTGCGTGACCGGATGAAACTTGCCTTGCGCCATGTCCTCTTCGCGCGACCACAACAGCTTGACCGGCGTGCCCGGCATCTCCTTGGCGATGAGAACGGCCTGCCGGACATAATCCGTCATGCCGCGCCGGCCGAAGCCGCCGCCCAAAATCTGCTTGTGCACTTCGCATTTTTCGGCCGGCAGGCCTGACGCTTCCAGCGTCGCGGCAAACGCCGCTTCGCCGTTCTGCGTGCCGCACCAGACCTCGCATTTGTCCGATGTATAGAGCGCCGTCGCGTTCATCGGCTCCACCGGCGCGTGGTTCTGGTAGGGATAGTTGTAGACCGCCTCGACTTTCTTGGCGGCAGATGCAATCGCGGCCTTGGCGTCGCCGTTTTGGTTGCCGACATAGGCCGGCTGGGCGTTGTCGAGACCTTCGGCGAGCCATTTGGCGATCGACTCGCTGGAGACTTTGGCGTTCTCGCCTTCGTCCCAGACGATCGGCAGCGCATCGAGCGCGGTCTTGGCGTGCCACCAGGTATCGGCGACGACGGCGACGCTGCTGTCGCTGACGCGCACGACCTTCTTGACGCCCTTCATCGCCATGACCTTGGCTTCGCCATAGCTCTTCAGCTTGCCGCCGAACACCGGACAATCCTTGATCGCGGCGTTGAGCATGCCGGGCAGCTTGACGTCGGCGCCGTAGATCATCGCTCCCGTCGTCTTGTCGACGGTGTCGAGCCGCTTGACGCCCTTGCCGATGATCTTCCAGTCCTTGGGATCCTTCAGCTTGACGTCCGCCGGCGGCTCAAGCTTCGCCGCGGCCTCCACCACCTTGCCGTAGGTCGTGGTCTTGCCCGACGGCGTGTGGGTGATGACGCTGTTGGCGGCGGTGCATTCCGAGGCCGGCACCTTCCATTCGTTCGCGGCCGCCTGGACCAGCATCACGCGCGCAGTGGCGCCGCCCTTGCGGACATACTCCTGACTGGTGCGAATGCCGCGGCTGCCGCCGGTCGAGAAATCGCCCCAGGCGCGCTTGCGTGCGACACTTTGTCCGGGAGTCGGGTACTCGGTGACGACCTTCGACCAGTCGCATTCGAGCTCTTCGGCCACGAGCTGGGCGAGGCCGGTGAGGGTGCCCTGACCCATTTCCGAGCGGGCGATGCGAATCACGGTGGTGTCGTCGGGGCGGATCACCACCCAGACATTGACCTCCGGCGAGCCATCGGCAGCGCGGACCACGGTCGGACCGCCAAACGGAAGATCGAGGCCGATGGCGAGACCGGCGCCGGCGGCAGCGGTGCCGATCACGAAGCCGCGGCGGGTGAGCTTGGGCATGACGTGCTTGTTCATGGCATCCCCCTCAGGCGTTCGCTGCGGCGTGAATTGCCTCGCGGACCTGCTGGAAGGTCCCGCAACGGCAGATATTGGTGATGGCTTCGTTGATGTCCTGGTCAGTCGGTTTCGGCTTCTCCTTGAGAAGCGCTGCGACCGCCATGATCATGCCGCTCTGGCAATAGCCGCATTGCGGCACGTCGTTGGCCACCCAGGCCTGCTGCACCTTGTGCAGCGCGCCATTGCTGGCGAGCCCCTCGATCGTGGTGATCTGCTTCCCGGCCGCTTCGCTGACCGTGACGCCGCAGGAGCGCATCGCGACCCCGTCGACATGCACGGTGCAGGCACCGCATTGTGCAATGCCGCATCCGTATTTGGTTCCGGTCAGTCCGACGTTCTCCCGGATTGCCCAAAGAAGCGGCGTGTCGTCTTCGACGTCCACGCTGATTGATTTGCCGTTGATTGTGAGGTTTGCCATCGCTTATCCCCTGTTAGCTCAATCCACCGAGAGAGCTGCGGGCGGGAAGATGGCCTGCGATTTGGAATAGTTCAAATCAAGAAAATGCGTTTGCGCTCAGGATGAAAGCCGACCCGCCGGTGTTGCGTCGCATCTGCCCCGGCATGGCTGTCATGTCCTTTCTGGACTGACAGCCTGGCGCGCTATGGTTTGCCGGCTTTAAAGGCGTCGAGAATCTCGGCGCAGGCGGGCCCCGCGCGGGTGCACCAGGCACGCTGCGCCGCCGCCGCTCCCGTTCGCAGCGCTGCAACGATCGACGGCTCGGGATTTGAATCGATCGCGACGCCGTTCTGGCGCATGCGTTGATAGTTCTCTTCCAGCCGGGTCGATAGCGCGAGCCACAATTCGCTCTCGGTTTGACGGCTGGCGGCATCGACCGCGGCGCGCGTCTCCGGGCTCATACCGTCATAGGCGGCCTGATTGACGCTCGCGATCGAAAGCGGCAGCGAATAGGTGATTTCGCTGAAACAGGGCAGATACTCCCAAAGCTTGCGGCCGGCGCCGCCGTCTCCCGACGACAACACTGCGTTGATGCTGCCGTCGACCAGTTTCGGCATCGTGTCCGCGAAACTGATCGACGCGGCCTTGGCGCCGACGCTCAGGAATAGTTCGGTCGAGGTCCTGTCATAGGTGCGGATGGAAAGCCCGGCGAGGTCGGGCGGCGACGTCAATGGCGTCTTCGACCAAATGCCTGACGGCGGCCACGGCGTCAGATAAAGCAGTCGCAGGCCTTTCTTCCGCAGCGCCGCCGCAAGATGCGGTCGCGCGATGTCGGCAAGGCGTTTGGCGTCGGCGGTCGACGTCACCAGAAATGGCAGCGAAGGCAGCGCAAAGATCGGGTCTTCGGCTTCAAGCGCGCCGGCAAAGGCATCGCCGGCCTGCACCCGGCCTTCGGCGATCGCGGCGAGCATACCGGCCGATTTGATGCCGGCCTTGGCGTCGAAGCTCGGCCTGATCTCGAGTTTGCCTGCGCTGGATTCGGCGACGTGTTTTGTGAAGGCCGTCAGGCCAACGCCCGGCATCGCGTTTTGCGGATATTCCGTTGGCATGTCCCAGACGCTCTGGGCCTGAAGGGCGGTCGGAGCCAGCAACAGACACGCGCCGGCCAGCATACTGAGAAGTCGCAACTCGTCCTCCAAATCCATCGCGTCGGCACGATCGCCGGGCGATGACAGTCATGTATTGCGCGGAGTACCCACAGTCAGCCGCAGGAAACTCATCACGCTGCCGAGCGCAGCAAAGCCGGCGCCGAGTGCCAATGCAAGCGTCGCGCCATCATGGCCGGCAAGGCCAAAACACAAGGCGGCAAGTGCTGCGCCGAGCGTCTGTCCGGTCAGGCGGGCGGTCGCAACGATGCTGCTCGCGCTTCCACTGCGATGCGGCGGCGCGCTCGACATCAGTGCTCGCAAATTGGGCGTCTGAAAGAAGCCGAAGCCGATCCCGCAAATCACCGTGCGCCAGACGATGTTGGCCGTGCCGGGGTCCGGTGGCAGCGTCGCCAGCAGCGCCATGCCGATGCCGAGCAGCACCAGGCCAAGGCCGCCGAGGATGCCGACGGGATAGCGGTCGGACAGCCGGCCTCCGATCGGCGCCATGATCGCCACGACCAGCGGCCAGGGTGTCATGAAGAAGCCGGTTTCCACCTGCGACCGGTGCAGCACGTCCTCGAAGTAGAAGGGCAGCGAGACGAAGGCCAGTCCCTGCACCGCGAACGAACAGACCGAGGTGGCGGCCGAGAGCGCGAACATCGGCCGCCGGAACAGGTCGACCGGCAGCATCGGCGCCGGATGGTCCGCATCCCTGCGCGTCATGATCCAGCCGAGCAGCAATGCCGCGCCAAGCTCGAGTCCGACGAGGGCGGGAGGCGCCTGATGTGCCGCGCTGCCGATGCCGACAATGAAGAGCCCGAAGCAGCTTCCGGTCAGCGCCGCGCTCACAAAATCGAACGCGTGCTTTGCCCGCGGCGTCTTCGGCAAGGTCTTCATGCCGATCCAGATCGCGATCACGCCGAACGGGATATTGATCGCGAACAGCCAAGGCCATGTTCCGATCGAAAGGATGGCGGAGGCGATCGTCGGCCCGATCGTGAACGCCGTTCCGACCACCAGCGCGTTGTGGCCGAAGCCGCGGCCCAGCATGTGGGTCGGGTACACGAAGCGGACCAGCGCGGCGTTCACGCTCATGATGCCGCTGGCGCCCAATCCCTGCAGCGCGCGTGCCGCCGTCAGGCTGGGCAGCGACCATGCGAAGGCGCAGCCGAGCGAGGCCAGCGTGAACAGCAGCAGGCCGCCGAGATAGATCCGCTGATGGCCGACGATTTCGCCGAGCGCGCCGAGCGGCAGCAATGTCGCCACCAGCGCGATCTGGTAGATGTTGACCACCCAGACCACGTCGGCCGGGCTGACATGGAGGTCGGCGGCGATGGCGGGCAGCGCGATGTTGGCGATCGCCGTATCCAGGGACGCCATCGCCAGCGCGGTAAAGATCGCCGCGACCGCCCAGCGCCGGAGTTCCGGGGGCAAGCCGTCGATTGGCGCGGGGGCGGGCGGCTTGGCGGTTGTATCCAGTGACATCAAATGAGGGCTCTCTGCGCCGGGGGGCGTCGTGACCACTGCGGCGTGTACTACGGACCCGGTACAAGCCACAGACACAGCGCTGCATGATGCGTATGCGAAGAAACAGCGGGCGCGCCGGAAAAATGGCCTCTCCGCGCCATATCCGCGCGCCGACTTTCGGATACCTTTCCGCGCGCGGTGCAATCGACTAGGCTTCGCGCGGATCGCGACCGCAATTCCATAAAAAGACGGTCGCCGAGGGGAAGCGCGTTGAACGGACAGACGAGCCGGCGCAGCGAAGTCATGCGTAGCGCCAGTGAGGGGCAGCGTGCGTGGGGCGGCTTGTGGGTCACGTTGCTGCTGGCGATCCTCGGCTTTCTGGTCATCTATCCGATTCTGATGCTGCTGCTCGGCGCGCTCACCGACACCAATCCGGTGGTCGAGGGCATCTCGCTCAGTCATCTGTCGGTCAAGAACTTCCTCACCGTGCTGGCGAACCCGAATGTCGCAGAGGCGTTGGCGAATACGCTGATCGCCTGCGGCGGCGGCACCCTGATTGCAGTCGTGATCGGATTGTTGTTTTCCTGGATCGTCGTCCGCACCAATACGCCGTTCAAGGGGTTCATCGCGGCCGCCAGCATCCTGCCGCTATTTGCGCCGCCGCTGGTTGCCGGCGTGGCGTGGGCCATTCTGGGGTCGCCAAAGACCGGCCTGATCAACACCATGTTCAAATGGATCGGACTGGACTGGCGCGTCGATTTCTATTCGATGTGGGGCCTGGTGTTCGTGTTCGGCATCTACTACGCGCCCTATGTCTACATGTTCACCGCGTCTGCGCTGCGCAACATGGACCCGAGCCTGGAGGAGGCCGCCGAGATTTCCGGCGCCAGCGCGTTCGCGACACTGTTCACGGTGACGTTCCCGCTGATCATGCCGGCAATCGTCTCGGGCATGCTGCTGTCGTTCATTGTCATGCTCGGCATCTACGGCATTCCGGCGGTGCTGGGTGCACCGACCAACCTTGCGGTGCTGACTACCTACATTTTCAGGCTCACAAACTGGTCGCCGCCGCTCTACAATACGGCCGCCGCGGTCGCGATCATCCTGATGGTCGTCACCGGCCTGCTCGTGTTCCTGCAGCAGAAGGTGCTGAGCGGCCGCAGCTACACCACCGTCGCCGGCAAGGCGTTCCGTCCGCGCAGCCTCGATCTCGGGCGCTGGCGCTGGTTCACCTTCGGCCTCGGCATCGTCTATCTTCTGGTCGTGGTGGTGCTGCCGTCGCTCGCGCTGATCGTCGCGGCATTTCGAAAATTCATGTTCATCCGCGACGTCAGCAGTCTGTTCGACGCCAGGCAGTATTCCCTGATGCATTTTCACAGCATCTTCGACAATCCGCTGACCATGCGCTCGATCTATAACTCGGTCGAGGTCGGCATCACCACCGCCGTGGTCGGCGGCGCACTCGCCTTTGCCATCGGCTACACCATTCACCGCACCCAGGTGACGGGCCGGCGCTGGATCGACGTGATTTCGACCTTGCCAATCGCGATCCCCGGCCTGGTGGTCGGCGTCGCCTATCTCTGGGCGTGGATCGGCATTCCCGGCGGTCTCTACGGCACGATCTGGATCCTGGCGCTGGCGTTCATCGCGCGCTTCATGCCGGATACGGTCAAGTCGCTGTCGACTTCGTTCATGCAGATTCATCGTGAGCTCGAGGAAGCCGCCTGGGTCTGCGGCAAGGGCATGCTCGGCACCATCCGGACGATCGTGCTGCCGCTGGCGCGGCCGGGCGTGATCGCCTCGATGACGCTGCTGTTCGTGCTGGCGATCCGCGAACTCGGCTCGTCACTGTTCCTCTACACCAGCAACACCATGGTGATGTCGGTGCTGCTGCTCGACTATTACGAAGGCGGAAACCTCGGAAAGACCGCCGCCTTCAGCATCGTTCAAACCGTTCTGCTCGGGGTTCTCATCGGCGGCGCCAACTGGCTGTCGCGCGGCGCGGCGCAGGGCAGTGTCGCCCGAACCGGATAACAACACGACGGGAGGATTGGCTATGACGAGGACATTCACCAACATTGCCGCAATCGCCGGCATCGCCGGTCTTGCGCTGACATGGAGCGCAGCGGCGCAAGCGCAGGAATTCGGCTCGCCTGAATTGATTGCCGCGGCGAAGGCCGAAGGAAAACTGGTGTTCTACACAGCGAATTTCGCCGAGGTGGAACAGCAGGTCATCAAGGCCTTCAACAAGCGCTTCCCCGAAATCAAGGTCGAGATGGTGCGCGCGCCCGGCGGCCAGTTGATCACGCGCGTGAAGACCGAGGCCGCCGCCGGCAAATTGATCGCCGACGTGGTCGATCATTCGGACCGCGCGCTGATGCAGCCGATGGCGGACATGTTCCAGGATTACGCGCCGCCGAATGCCGCGGACTACAATCCGGACTCCCAGATCGCGCCGCAGCTCTGGCCTCGCGCCACGCTGGTATGGTCGATCGCCTACAACACCGAGTTGGTCAAGAACCCGCCGAAGACCTGGATGGACCTCACCAAGCCCGAATACAACAAACTCACCGGACAGGTGATCGCGCCGTCGGGCGGCACCACATGGACGCGGGTGATGTTCGAACGCCAGGTGCTCGGCGAGGACTATTGGGCCAGGCAGGCGACGACCCGTCCGGTCCTGTATCCATCGGGCGCGCCGATGTCGGATTCGCTGGTACGCGGCGAAATCGCCATGGGGCCTTTGCTCTACAACGCGATCTATCCGAAGCAGAAGGACGGCGCGCCGATCCAGATCTTCTTTCCGCCGGAAGGCGCACCGGTCAATCCCTACGCCACGGGCATTCCTAAGACCGCTGCGCACCCTAATGCCGCGAAATTGTTTCTGAACTGGTGCCTGTCGAAAGAGGGGCAGACGTTCATGATCAAGGAGCTCGGCAACCTCACATCATTGAAGGTGCCGCCGGCCTATCCGGAAGGCTTTGACCCGAAGGTCGTCAAGGTCTGGTTTCCGAAGTTCGATGAGTATGTGAAGCTCCAGGCGGCGTGGGTCGCCGATTGGAACAAGACCTACGGCTACGCGCAATGATCGCCGGATCAGGGAAACGATCGAACCGATGACGGCAACCCTGGAAGTCACCGACCTGCGCAAGCAGTTCGCGATCGGCCGGCCCGCGATCGACGGCGTCAGCTTTGGCGTGCCGGCCGGCGAGATCGTGGTTCTGCTTGGCCCCTCCGGCTGCGGCAAGACCACGACGCTGCGCTGTGTCGCGGGGCTGGAGCATCCGACATCGGGCGAGATCAGCATTGCCGGCAGGGTGGTGTCGTCGCCCGAGCGTGGCATCCTGGTGCCGCCACGTCTGCGCGACCTCGGGATGGTGTTTCAGTCCTATGCGGTGTGGCCGCATATGACGGTGCGGCAGAACGTGGTCTATCCGCTCAAGCACCGAAAGCTTTCGCGAAGCGACGCCCGCCTAAAGGTCGACGAAGCGCTCGAACTGGTCGGCCTGTCGGAATATGCCGAAAGGCCGGTGGTCGCATTGTCAGGCGGCCAGATGCAGCGCGTGGCGCTGGCGCGCAGCATCGTCTACCGGCCGCAATTGCTGCTGCTCGACGAGCCCCTGTCGAACCTCGATGCCAAGCTGCGCCTGCGGTTGCGCGACGATCTTCGCGTCATCCTCAAGCAGACCGGAATGACCGCGCTGTATGTCACCCATGACCAGGCGGAAGCAGTCGTGCTCGGCGACCGCATCGGCGTGATGCGCGACGGCAAGCTGCTGCAGATGGATACGCCTGACGCGATCTACAACCGACCGGCAGACCTGTTCGTCGCCAACTTCACCGGCGCCACCAACGAGCTTGCGGGCACGCTGGTGTCACGCAACGGCCAGTTCGGCACGGTCGATTTCGGCGAAGGACGACGCGGCGAGGTGGCCTTGCTGCACTCGCTCGGCCCGGACGAGAAGGTGCGCATCGCGCTGCGGCCGGAAAACATCACCATCGGTCAGCATAACGGCGCCAACATTTTTCCGGCCCGCGTCCTCGACCGCCGCTATCAGGGCACGCAGACGGCCTACGGCATCGAACTGTTCGGCCGTCGGCTGGAGGTGGTCGAACTCGGCACCGCGGCCCGGCATCAGGTGGGGGTCGAGACCCAGGTCTCGCTGCCGAAGGAGAGTTGCTGGGCCTATCGTGACACCGGACCTGTAGCGTTTGAATAGTCTGGACGGTTGCGGCCAGGTGGGCGATCTTGGACATTCCGGGCCGGACAACGAGGAGAGAAGTATTGAAGAGCTTGAGATTTGCCGGGCTGCTGCTCGCGCTTGCTGCGCCAGCCGCACCGGCCCAGGCCGGCCAGAGCGTCAGCCTCATCCTGAACTGGACCCCGGCCGCGGATCACTCGCCGTTTTATTACGCGAAATCGCAGGGCTGGTACGCCAACGCCGGGATCGATCTCAGCATTGAGGTCGGCAAGGGATCGGGCGTTTCGTCGCTCAAGGTCGGCTCGGGTGGCGCGCCGTTCGGCATTTCCGATCTTGCGACCATGCTGGTCGCGCGCAGCAAGGGTGCCGATGCGGTCGCGCTGATGAGCATCTATGCCAACACCGGCCAGACCTTCTACTGGCTCAAGAGTTCGGGCGTGAGCGGCCCGAAGGATTTTGCCGGCCGCAAGATCGGCAATCCTCCCGGCGATGCCTCGCGCGTGATGTGGCCGGCGTTTGCCAAGGCGGTGGGCCTCGCGCCTGAATCGGTCTCCTTCGTCAATGTCGGTCCGACCGCGAAATCGGCGGCGTTGAAAAGCCGAACGGTCGAAATCATCAGCGATTTCTACAATTCGCACGATATCAAGCTGAAGGAATTCGGCGGCGATCTCGGTTCACTGAACTGGAAAGACATCGGCCTCAATTCCTACGGCAATTCGCTGATCGTCAACGGTGCTTATCTCGAAAAGAACCCGAAGCTGTCAGAAGATTTCGTTCGTATCACGCAGAAGGCCTATGCCGCCTGCGTCGCCGACTTCGGGCCGTGCCTGAAGGCGCTGCTCGACCAGGTGACCGGTCTCGACCGGGAGGAGCAACTGCTGCAATGGGGCCGCATCAAATATCTGATGGCGGACGAATTTACGACGACGAAAGCACTGGGCTGGATCGACGAGGGGCGGATGCGGAAGGATTACGATCTCGTGCAAACCTATCTCGGCATCGAAAAGCCGTTTGCGGTCGAAAGCGCTTTCACCAGCAAGTTGCTCGATCCCGCCATCAGAATGGATGCAGGCAAGGTAAGCCGGTAGGGATCACTTGCGGCGTGTGAACGCGACGCTTCCGGCTCCCAACAGGAGTTCGGCGAGGCGGCACGTGGTTGGCGTGCATCGGCGCCAATTTCATCCGTGCTATTCAACGGCGGCGCCGGATACCGGCAGAGCCGGACAGCGAACTGTGTCCGCCGTCAAAATCCAGACTCGGAAGACGGCCACATTTGGCATACAATCGGGAATTGAGCAGCAGGCTCGTCTCGACCATGAGCACGCAGAAGAGGATTTCCTCGAGAAAGGAGGCGATCATGTCCGCGCAAAAAGAGATCGGTGTGTTCATCGCGTCTCCAGGAGACCTCGCACCCGAGCGAAAGGCCTTCAAGGATGTGATCGACGAACTCAACAAGGATTTCGCCGATGGCGCCGGCGTGAAATTCAACGCGCTGGCTTGGGAGGATGTTCTCGCCGTGACGGGACGGCGCCCTCAGGAAGTGATCAACCTCGAGGTGGCGCGCTGCGACCTCTTTGTTCTGGCGCTCCACCGCCGCTGGGGCCAGTCCGCGCCGGACTCGCAATATTCATCCTATACCGAGGAAGAATTCCGGCTCGCTTTCGAGCGGTGGAAGACGACCGGTTCTCCGGAAATCTTGGTCTTCTTCAAGAATGTTGATCCGGCCTCGACGGCGGACCCCGGCGAGGAACTGAAGAAAGTGTTGGCTTTCCGCAAGGAACTCCAGGCCGGGCGCGAAACCATGTTCCGGCGCTTCAACGACGAGGCGGGATTCGCTGAGGAGATCGATAAGCACCTCCGTGCATTTGCAAAAGGCAAGTGGAAGGAATTCGATCGGGCAGTGGACATGGTCGATCTCTCGCAGCAGACCGTCGACTCGCTCACCAGACTGACGCCCGATCTGACCCTGGTTCAGGCCGAGAGTACGGCATTGGCGATGGCGCGCGCTGCCCTCGATGCGGCCAAAAATCAGAATATCGAGGATGCGACGCTGCTGTTCTCGAAAGCGTGCGAGGGAACCACGAATCTTGCCATCCTCTCGGCCGCCGCTGAGTTCTTCGGACAGATCGGGGACACAGCCGCATCCAGCAAGTTGATCCATCGGCAGGCTGCGATCGCGCAGGATCGCACGATTGCTGCACGGTACTACCTGACACTCATGCCGAAAGGCTTCATGGATGCGATGATGATGCAGATGGCGGATGGCTTCTCGGCATCATATCCCCCGCAAGTGGCCGGGGAGGTGCGGGATGTGATGATGGACGCGCTCGAACCGATCAAGGATCACCTGCTCGAGGTGATGGTGAAGTACTACAGCACCGCAGAGATCATCGAGCTGGCGAAGTTCATGGCAAGTCCGCAGGGCCAGTCCTCGCTCAAGAAGCAGCAATTCATACTGGCCGATATGATGGAATTCGGCCGGCAAGCCGGTACAACTATCATGGCTCGCCGCGAGCAACAATTGCGGCCAAACGATCCAATGATCATCGAAGCGACGTCACCTCGGCAAATCGTCGATGGCCGGGATACGAAGGGCAAACCGGTGGAACCTCCCGATACGCCCCCCGGTTCACCGGCGCCGCATTGATGGAGAAGCGCTGAAGGAGCCGTAGCTTGGCTTCTTTCGCATCGCACCTTGAAGACTGACAGGAACGATCAGCGCCGTCTGGTCCCGGTACTTCACGCGCTTGGACCAAGCCCCAGACTCGCATAGATGCGCCGCGCATAGGCGCCGAATTCATCGGTCGTCTTGATCGGCAAGTCCCGCGGGAAGGGCAGTTCGATCGGGAAGTACTCCGCCATCCGCGCCGGGCCGGCAGTGAGCACGGCGCAGTGGGAGGCGAGAAATACGGCCTCCTGGATGCTATGCGTCACGAACAGGATGGTCTTGCCGCTTTCGCGCCAGATCCTGAGCATTTCGAGATTCATCTGTTCGCGGGTCAGCGCGTCGAGCGCGCCGAACGGTTCGTCCATCAGGATCAGCTTTGGATCGTGGATGAAGGCGCGGGCGATTGCGGTGCGCTGCTGCATGCCGCCGGACAATTGTTGCGGATATTTGTCTTCGTAGCCGGCGAGCCCCACCAGGTTGAGCAGATCGCGGGCGCGGCTGCGCGCGGCCTTCATCGGCAGGCCGACGATTTCGGCCGGCAGCAGCACGTTGTCCAGAATGGTTCGCCATTTCAGCAGCAAGGCCTGCTGGAACACCATGCCGATATCGCGGGCAGGGTCGAACGGCGTTTTCGAATTGCCGATTTTGATGCTGCCGCCATCGGCGTCGTGCAGCCCCGCCAGGATCTTCAGCACCGTGGTCTTGCCGCAGCCGGAGGGCCCGACCAGAGAGACCAGCTCACCTTCCTTGACGTCCATGGTGACGTCGGAGACGGCAAGGAATTCCGCGCCTTTGGATCGATAGACCTTGCGGACGTTCTGCAGGCTGATGAAGGGCTCTTCGGCGCTCATGCCAGCCATTTCTGCAGGTTCTCCTTCACAAAGGCGTCGTCGGAGAGATCGGCATGCTCGCGGCAGACGCGGTCGATCTGTTGCATCTGTCCGGGGCTGAGCCCCTCGGCGGGATCGAGACACCACAACCCCTGCATCAATCCCTGCCGCCGCAGGATTTCGTGGCAGCCGGCGATGCAGCCGTGAAAATTGTTGGCGACATCGAAGAACGCGCTGTTGCAGTCGGTGACGCGGGCATCGAGCGCCAGCAGGTCCGCCGGCAGGCTGTCCTTGCCGCGCGCGGTCTTGCACATCTCGAACTGCTTGATTGCGCTCGCGGTCCACACCGACCAGTGTCCGAGCAGGCCGCCCTTGAACCAGGCGCGGGTGGTGACGCCCTTGTCGCGCAGGTCGAACGGCAGCATCAGATCGAGCAGGATGTGATCGTCATTACCAGTATAAAGCGCGACGCGGTCGAGCGCACCGGCCGCCGCCACCCCGCGCAGCACGTCGAGCGTCCGATAGCGGTTGAACGGCGCGATCTTGATGGCGATGATGTTGTCGATGGAAGCGAAGCGGCGCCAGAAATCGGCGCTGAGGATGACGCCGCCGACCGCCGGCTGAAGGTAGAAGCCGACCAGCGGGATCTCGCGCGACACCGCCTCGCAATGGACGATGATCTCGTCCTCGGATGCCGATTTCATCGCGGCAAGACTGAGCAGGCCGGCGTGGTAGCCGATGCCGCGTGCCGTTTCCGCCTCCGCAACGGCTTGCGCGGTTGGTCCCGCGAGCCCCGCGACCATCGCGACCGGCCGCTTGGTCCATGATGCCGCGGTCTCCGCCGCCAGCTCCAGCACCGGCCGGTACAGCTCGACGTCGCGGATCGCGAATTGCGTGGTGTGGACGCCGACGGCCAATCCGCCGGAACCGGCATCGAGGTAATAGCGCGTCAGCGCCCGCTGATGCCTGATATCGAGCGCACGGTTGGCGTCGAGCGCGAGCGGATGCGCGGGGAGTACCGTGCCGTCGGCGATCAACTTCCGAACGTCGGCCTTGATTTCGCTATGATGCATGACGGTACTTCCTATCCAAATTCCGGGCCGGCGACGGCGAACGGCGGTTGCGCGGGGGAAATGGCTGCCGGGCCAAAGCGCATGCGCTGAAACGGCCGCTCGATGTTCCAGCCCGATGCGACGAGGCCGCCCAGAAACTCTTCCCGAGAATGGACGGCGTCGATCAGCCACGGCCCCGTCTCGGAGCGGACGATGGCATCCACCAGCGCGAGCGCCTGATCGGCGCGATCGGCCAGCAGCGGGCCGATATGACGCGCGGTGCGTCCGTCGCGGACGAGGGCCATGGCTCGATCGTCAGAAACGATACGGGAGCCCGGACGTGCAGAAAATTCCGACAGCAACGTGCTGCGGTCGAACCCCATGGCGCCGGCATCGCGCGCGGACAAGGCGTCGAGGTGACTCGCCGATAGCGGCCGGAACGCCCCGGTGCCTTGCGGCTTCGTTAGCCGCAGCCGCCGCAATTGCAGCGTCGGCTTGAAGCCGAGCGGTCCGTAGACGGTGGCGCCGTCGGGTGTCGCGTCCAGCCAGGCGGTGAGACCCCGCCTTGCTGTTGTGTTCAGGCAGGCATCGACGAGCTTCGTCGCAATGCCGCGGCGGCGGAAGTCCGCGGTCACCAGCACCATGCTGATCCAGGCATTGCCCGCGGAGTAGGGCAGCAGCGCGGCCGTCGCCACCAGCCGCGCGCCGTCGCGCATGCCGAACACAACGCCCTGGCTCAGGAAGAAGCGCCAGTCGGCCTCGTTCTGGTTCCAGCCCGCTTCGGTCGACAGCACCATTCCGGCCTGCGCGTCGTCGACGTCGAGCTCGACGATGCCGATCGGCTCAGTAGCGGCCATCGCGCACCTCGTATTTGGTGGGCTTGCCGAGGCTCGGCATCGATCGCGACACCCAGTCGGCGGTCCAGCTGATGAGCTGCTCGGTATCGACGATCGGCAGGCCAAACAGTTTCACCGCCTGCGAGGTATCGGTGAGCCAAGCCGTCGGCTCTTCCTTGCCGACAATGACGGGCGCGCGTCCGAACCGCTGGCCGAATTTTGCGGCGAGATCGCGCACGGCGAGAATCTCGTGGCCGCTGACATTGATCGGCGAGGTTGGCGTCTCGCAATGCGCCAGGCACCGCAGCGCCTGCGCGGAGGCGTCGCCCTGCCAGATGAAATTGACATGGCCGAGGCTGACGTCGATCGGCTTGCCCTGCAGCACCTTGCTGGCGATGTCGTGCAGCACGCCGTAGCGCATGTCGATCGCGTAATTGAGCCGGAACAGGCGTCCGGGCGTCGAATGCTTTTTCGAGAAATACTCGAACATGCGCTCGCGCCCGACGCAGGATTGCGCGTATTCCCCGGGCGGATTGGGGGCCGTGTCCTCGTCCGAGCCTTTGCCATCCACCGGCACGAACGGATAGACGCAGCCGGTCGAGAACGCGACGATCCGCGACGTAGCGAAAGCCTGCGCGACCAGCGCGGGGACGTGCGAATTCATCGCCCAGGTCAGCGACAGATCGCCCTCGGCGCCGAACTTGCGCCCGGCCATGAATACGACGTTCGGCACCTTCGGCAGCGCCTTGATGGCGGCCTCGTCGAGCAGGTCGCAATTGATGGTCTCGACGCCGCGCGCCTGCAGCCAGTCCTTGACGGCGGGGTCGCTGAAGCGGGCAACGCCGATGACGCGGCGATCCGGCACCGCGGCCTTGGCCAGGCCCGCCAGCGTCGGTCCCATCTTGCCGGCGACGCCCAGGATCATGATGTCGCCGTCGACCTTGCGGAGATCGTCGATCAGCGCCTGGCTCGGGCGGCACAGCAGGTCGTCAAGCGCCGCGATATCGGCAATCGTCTGTGGCAGGTTGTCGCGCGTCAGCAGCATTATTTTTCCCGTCTTCTTATTGCAACCGGATGTCACGGACGACGAACATCCGCTCGAGGCCGAGCACGAGTCCATAGAGCGCCACGCCCAGCAGTGTCAGGAGCACGACGGCCATCACCATCGCCGGCGTATCGAGCGAGGACTGCACCTGGATCATGAGATAGCCGAGCCCGCGTTCCGAGGCGATGAACTCGCCGACGATGGCGCCGGCCACCGCCAGGATCGCGCCGACCTTCATCCCGGAGAACACGTAAGGCAGCGCGCCGGGAAGCTGGATTTTCCGGAACAGCGTCCAGCGCGAGCCGCGCAGCGATTTCACGAGATCGAGCAGATCCGGTTCGACCTCGCTCAGCCCGCGGGCGGTGGTCAGCAGGATCGGGAAGAAGCAGATCGAAAACGCGATCAGGATGTTCGGGAAGATGCCGTAAGAGAACCAGACGATGAACAGGGGCCCGAGCGCCACCTTCGGAATCATGTTCAGCGTCACGAACAGCGGCAGCAGCAACAGGCTGATCAGCGGCGACCACGTGAACATCACCGCCAGCATGACGCCGACCAGCGCGCCGAGGCAGAACCCGCCGAGGATTTCGACCGCCGTCACCGCGAGGTTGGACAGCCACGCATAGTTGGGCGAGGCCAGCGTCTTGATGGTTGCAAGCGGCGAGGGCAGGATGAATTTCGGCACCTGGAAGGCGTCGACCAGCACCTGCCAGAGCACGATCACGGCCAGATGCACGATCAGGATGATCGCGAAAGACCGTGCCGATCCGCCGTCACCGCTGAACACCGTGCGCTCCCTTGGCTGCGCGCCCGGCTCCCGGCCGCGTGGCGGCAATCTATCGCGGCCTTCCTCACTAATCAACCATCTGGTTGATTAAGGCCGCAGCGAATGCATCACCAGATCGACCACGTGCCTGCGGCGGGCCTGCCGGGCGGCCCGGCTCGACAGATCCTTGCCGAAGATCGCCGACAGGGTCGGCGTATTCGAAAAGTAGAAATAGCTGAGGCCTGCAATCGAGATATAAAGATGGACCGGGTTGATACCTTTACGGAATATGCCGGCCTTGACGCCCTGGCCGAGGATGGTCGAAACCAGACTGACCAGCGGCGAATGCATCGCCTCCAGCTTGCGGGAGCCGCGTACATGGCGGGCGCCGCCGCGGTTTTCGTCGTTCAGCAGCACGATGAAGTCGGGATGCGCGGCGAGGTGGTCGAAGGAACTCTCGATCAGCTTCTTGATCGCCTGCTCGGGCGGCAATCCCTCGAGGTTGAGCTTGCGCTCCTGGGCGCGGATTTCTTCGTAGACCCATTCTAATACCGCCAGATACAGCGCGTCCTTGTCGCCGAAATAATGATAGACGAGCTGCTTGTTGACGCCCGCCCGCGCGGCGATCTCGTCGACCCGGGCCCCGGCAAGGCCGCTGTCGGCGAATTCGCGCCGCGCCGCCGTCAGCAGTTTCTTGCGGGTTGCGGCCGGATCGCGCCGCTGCGGCTTGGTATCGTCAGATCGTTTTTTGGGCATTTCCAACCAAATAGTTGACAAGTCGTCTGGTCCTTGTTGCATTGGTAGCGTCACCGGCGTGCGGCGACAAGATCGGCTGCAAACGAGGAGGGTTGCCATGAAGGGGTTGCGAATTGCGGGATTGGCGCTTGCATTGGCCCTACCGGCTGCGCCCAGTGCGGCCGCTGAGGCTGTCAACCTGATCCTGAACTGGACGCCGACGGCGGATCATTCGCCGTTCTATTACGCCAAGGCGCAAGGCTGGTACGAAAAGGCAGGCATCGACCTGACGATCGAGGTCGGCAAGGGTTCCGGCGTTTCCTCGCTGAAGGTCGGCTCCGGCGGTTCGCCGTTCGGCATCGCCGATCTTGCGACCATGCTGGTGGCCAAGAGCAAGGGCGCCGACGTGGTTGCGCTGATGAGCATCTACGCCAATACCGGGCAGACCTTCTACTGGCTGAAGAGCTATGGCGTGAACGGGCCGAAGGATTTTCCGAACCACAAGATCGGCAATCCGCCGGGCGATGCCTCGCGGGTGATGTGGCCGGCCTTCGCCAAGGCCGCCGGCATCGCGCCTGACGCCGTGAGTTTCGTCAATGTCGGCCCGACCGCCAAGATCGCGGCGCTGAAGGCCCATACGGTAGATATCATCAGCGATTTCTACAATGAGCACGATCTCAAGGCGATCGAGTTCGGGGCCGACCTCGGCTACGTCAACTGGAAGGATATCGGGCTCAATCCGTACGGAAACTCGCTGATCGTCAACGGCGCGTATCTGGAGAAGAACCCGAAGCTGGTCGAGGAGTTCGTCAAGATCAGCCAGAAGGCCTATGCCGCCTGCGTCGCCGACGTCGCGCCCTGCCTCAAGGCGCTGCTCGACCAGGCCTCGGGTCTCGACAAGGAAAACCAGCAGCGCCAGTGGGAGCGCATCAAGTTCCTGATGACGGACGATTTTACCACGACCAAGGCGCTGGGTTGGATCGACGCCGAGCGGATGAAAAAGGACTACGAGCTGGTGCAGACCTATCTCGGCATGGAAAAGCCGTTTGACGTGAGCGCAGCGTTTTCGGTCAAGATGCTGGATACGAACGTGAAGATGGATGCCAGCAAGGTGAAGAAGTAGGGGCGGCATCCAAGCCGTCATTGCGCGTGCAGCGAAGCGATATTTTTTCCGCTTGCCGAGGCATGGATTGCTTCGTCGCTGCGCTCCTCGCAATGACGCGGTGAGGTTGTCGTTCCGTCTCTTTCGGCAGCTATTGCAGCGCCATGTCCGACGTGGCGATCACCTTCGTCAGCTTCTCGTGATCCGCCTTCATCAGCGCGGCGAGATCCGTCAGCGGCATCGGCTTGCCCGGAATGTTGGTGACCGCAAGCTGCCGCTGCACTTCCGGATTCTGCAGCGCCTTGTTGATACCGTCGCTGATCTTCTCGACGATGGCATCGGGCGTTCCCGCCTGAACGTAGATGCCATACCACGGCACATAGGTGGCTTCGGGAAATCCCGCTTCCGCGATCGTCGGCACGTCGGGCAGGTCATCAACACGTTTGTCGGTCATGACGGCCAGCGGCTTCACGTTGCCCGCCTTGATGTGCGGCAACGCCAGTTCGAGTGAGACGATCTCGAAATGCATCAGGTTGGTCATCAGGTCGATCAGGGCCTGCGGCTGGCCCTTGTAGCCGACATTGGTGAGCTTGATGCCGGCGGCCTGAAACAGTTTTTGCGCGCTCAGGTCGATCGAGGAGCCCGTGCCGGGATTGCCGAAATTCAGTTCGCCCGGCTTCTTGCGTGCGATTTCGACAAATTCCTTGATGGTGCCGGCCGGCATTGAGGGATGGACCAGCGCCACACTTTGATTCCATACCGCGAGGCCGACGCATCTGAGGTCCTTCAGCGCGTCCCAGCCCGCGTCCTTGTAGAGCGTGGGATTGACCAGCGCTGCCGGGCCAGTGACCAGCCACGTGTAGCCGTCGGGCTCGCTGCGCGCCACCGCTGTCGTGCCGATATTGCTGTTGCCGCCCGGCCGCGCCTCGATGATGACGGTATGTTTCCAGTCGCGGCCGACCTGTTCGGTCACGGCGCGCGCGACAATGTCGACGATGCCGCCGGCGGGGTAGGGCACGATGACGCGGATCGGGCGGTTCGGATAATTGCCCTGCGCCTGCGCGGCATTGGCGAGCAGCATCGCCGCGCCCAAAGCAAAACCCGAGGCAAATCTCATGGCAAGGCCCAGCACGGTTTTGATCCGGCTCATTCTTCCTCCCCCATTTGTGTGCGCACCGGTCGAGCGACGCGCCTTTGCCCCTCTGTCGGGGGTATTCAGTCGTTCGCCACCAGCGAGCGGATGCTGCGCGCCAGGCCCAGCATGCGCGGCGCGCATTCGCGCTCGATCTGTTCGGCGTTGAAACGAA
>Ga0307500_10000133_pt1 | contig 23791 bp, 23 predicted proteins | sample 14_S_MG_FD_201362 | JGI IMG/M metagenome (GOLD analysis project Ga0307500, IMG submission 201362) | Soil microbial communities from Populus trichocarpa stands in riparian zone in the Pacific Northwest, United States - 14_S | ecosystem: Environmental > Terrestrial > Soil > Riparian zone > Trees... | reverse complement strand
GACCAACCGGTCGTAGATATCAGGTTCGCGCGCAGCCCGGTCGCGCCCCATCGTCGCGAGCTTCTCTGCTTCCATCAGCCGCGGGTCTTCGTATTTCCGCATGCCGCGCGGATCGGAATAGACGATGTGCTTGAGGTTGGGTGCGCGATCGGCCAACGCCAGCAGCTTGTCGACCTGCTCCTCGTCTTCGGCGAACACCAGTTTGGCGTCGCCATAGCTGAGAAGGTACGCCGCTTCCTCGTCCAGCACATCGCGATAAAGGCCGAGGCTCATGGCGCCGATGGCGTGCGTTGCGATTTCGGCGGCGACCCAGTCCGGCCGGTTGTCGCCGATGATGCCGACGACGTCGCCGCGCCCGAGACCCAGTTCGACCATGCCGAGCGCGAAATCGTGCACGCGCGCCTGGTAGTCGTTCCAGGTGAAGACGCGCCACAGCCCGAGGTCCTTTTCACGCAACGCGATCTCGCCGCCGTGCTCCCTGGCGTTGAGGCGCAGCAGTTTTGGAAAAGTATCTGCCTTAGCGACGCGTCCGGCGTAATCCATCATGCCGCGCACTCCGGAGCCGCGGGCTTGTCGTCGGGATCGACGAGGACCTCATCCTCCTCGCCGAGATAGGCGCGCTTCACATGGGGATCGGCGAGCACGGACGCTGGATCGCCCTCGGCGATCTTGCGGCCGAAATCCAGCACCATGACGCGGTGGGAGATGTCCATCACCACGCCCATGTCATGCTCGATCATCATCACGGTCATGCCGAACTCTTCGTTGAGATCGACGATGTAGCGCGCCATGTCCTCCTTTTCCTCGAAGTTCATGCCGGCCATCGGCTCGTCGAGCAGGATCAGCTGCGGCTCCAGCGCCATGGCGCGGGCGAGTTCGACGCGCTTGCGCAGGCCGTAGGGCAGGGTGCCGGCGGTCGCCTTGCGCACCGACTGCAGGTCGAGGAAATCGATGATCTCCTCCACCTTGCGGCGGTGCTCGAGTTCCTCGCGCCGCGCGCCGGTCAGCCAGTACAGCGAGCCCGTGATGAAATTGTTCTTCAACAGGTGGTGCCGCCCGACCATGATGTTGTCGAGCACGCTCATATGATGGAACAGCGCCAGGTTCTGGAAGGTGCGGCCGATGCCGAGTGAGGGCCGCGCGTTCGGCTTGAGGCCGGTGACGTCCTTGCCGCGGTAGAAAAGCTGGCCTTCGGTCGGCTTGTAACGGCCGGAAATGCAATTGACGATTGAGGTTTTGCCGGCGCCGTTCGGGCCGATGATCGAGAACAATTCACCCTCGTTCACGCCGAACGAGACCTCGGTCAGCGCGCGAACGCCACCGAAGCGCAGCGAAACCCCGCGCACTTCCAACGTGTAAGCCACTCATTCCCTCCGGATACGGCGCTTGAGCGGCGCTCTTTAATCTGTCGTTGCAATCGAATGCGATCCTACATCGGCGGTGACGGGCAGGCCATCCGACTAACGATGCCGGCCGATGTCCCACCTCACGCGCGGTAGTGTCGCACCCCGCCAACGCACCATGGGCGGCGCGTACCGAGGTGGCCCTCCTTAGGGCAATGCGATAGTTTGAAATGTCGTTTGGCTGACAATTGGTCGGGAAAATTTGCCGGGCCGCACTTCTATTGCAGTGCAGCAAGTATGGGACGCGACGGTCGATGCGATCATGATTGCTGCGGATTACCTCACACGCATCGCGGCGTGGTCGCGCGAACTGAGCGATCGGGAGATCGAGGTCGCCCGTGCCGGCATCGTCGAGAAATCCTTTCGCGCCAACGAATATGTCTTCATGCGCGGCGATGCCTTCGACTACTGGACCGGCATCGTCACGGGTCTCGCTCGGATGGGCACCGTGTCGAGCGGCGGCAAGGCTGTGACGTTGGCCGGCATGACCGCGGGGGCCTGGTTCGGGGAGGGCTCCATGCTCAAGAGCGAGTTGCGTCGTTACGACGTGGTCGCGTTGCGGGACACAAGGCTGGCGCTGATGGACCGCAGCACCTTCTTCTGGCTGTTCGAGAACAGTGTCGCGTTCAACCGCTTTCTGGTTAGGCAGCTCAACGAGCGGGTTGGCCAGTTCATCGGGGCGCTGGAACATGGCCGCATGCTCGACGCCACCAGCCGCGTCGCGCGCTCGATCGCCTCGCTGTTCAACCCGATTCTCTATCCGGACATGACACGTCACCTTGAGATCACACAGGAAGAAATCGGAGCTCTCTCCGGTATTTCGCGGCAAAATGCCAACCAGTGCCTGAAGCGGCTGGAGCAGGAAGGCTTGTTGCGCCTCGAATACGGCGGCGTCACCATCATCGAACTCGAACGTTTGCGCCATCACGGCGAGTGAAGGCGTCGACGTCCTCAATTGAAATGGCACCATATTGCCGATCGCTCTCGTTGTTGTGTTGGCGAGCGATACGGTACCGTATTGAAACTTGAGATGGCAAGTGATATTGATACGGTGCCGTATCAATATGATCGGTGTTGAAACCACAGCCAGGGGGAGACGTCCGATGAGCAGGCAGGATCAGATCAACCTTTTGAGGCGGCTGTTGCATTACGTTGAGACCCGGACCACGGCGATGGCGGACAGCCCCTGGCGCAACGAGGTGTCGGCTTATACGGACGCCGAGCGCCTCGCCGAAGAACAGCGGGTTCTGTTTCGCAAGCATCCGCTGGTCATGGGCTTCGGTTCGGACTGGCCCGCACCGGGCAGCTTCAGCACCGACGACCATGCCGGTCTGCCCATTCTGATTGTGCGGGGACGCGACAGCCGACTGCGCGCATTCCTGAATGTGTGTCGCCACCGCGGCGCCAAAATAGCGCAGGGTCGCGGCAAGGCGCGGCTGTTCTCGTGCCCCTATCATGCATGGACCTACGACCTCGCCGGCGAGCTGATGGGCATTCCCGACGAGCGCAGCTTTCCTGACGTGCGCGGCGAACGCGCTTCTCTCGTCGAACTGCCGCTGTGTGAAAAGCACGGCCTGGTGTGGGTGATCCCGACCGCGGACGGTTCGACGAATTTCGACATCGATCCATGGCTTGGCGGGCTCGCCGACGAGCTCGCTTCGTTTGGATTTGCGTCCTGGTCGTTCTACGACCGGCGCCTGATCCCGGAGACCATGAACTGGAAGATCGTCGTCGATACGTTCAACGAGGGCTACCACGTCGGCTTCCTGCACCGTGATTCCTTGCGCGACATCCTGCACGGCAACGTGACCGATTTCGAGGCGTTCGGCCTCAACCACCGCCTGACGTTTCCGCGCCGTAAGCTCGAGCGGCTCAAGTCCGAGCCTGAGGAAAAATGGGATTTGATGTGGAATACGACACTGGTCTATTCGCTGTTTCCCAACACCGTCCTTCTCGTGCAGGGCGACCATGTCGAACTCGCGCGGGTGTTTCCCTGCGAGGGACGGGCGGATCGGTCCGTCATGGACCTCGGGCTTTACGTGCCGAAGGCGCCGGGCACCGAGGAAGAGCGCGTCCATTGGGACAAGAACATGCAACTCGTCCTCGACGTTGTCACGGGCGAGGATTTCCCGACCGGGCGCAGCATTCAGATCGGCCTGACGTCAGGCGCGCAGACCCACACGGTCTATGGCCGCAACGAGCCGGCCATGATCCACTACCACCAGTCGATGCGGACGGCGCTTGGCCTAAGGGTCTGAAATTGAGCGGCTTTCGGATTAGACTATGTCTCTCGCGGATGCTATGGCCTGCGCCGCGCAGGGGGCTTCCGGCGTAGCCGAGACGTGGGGGCCCTGAGACCCGAGGGTTTTATTATCCCCCGGGGCCTGGCAGGCTCTTGGAGAGACTATGACGGCTCAAAATCCGAAGCGCGTGGCGCTGATTACGGGCGTCACCGGCCAGGACGGCGCCTATCTTGCCGAATATCTGCTCGGCCTCGGCTATGAGGTCCACGGCATCAAGCGGCGGTCGTCCTCGTTCAACACCGCGCGCATCGATCACCTCTACCAGGACCCACATTCCCGCAAGGTGCCGTTCCTGCTGCATTACGGCGACATGACCGACTCGACCAATCTGATCCGGCTGATGCAGCAGATCAGGCCGACCGAGATCTACAATCTCGCCGCCCAGAGCCATGTCGGCGTCAGCTTCGAAAGCCCGGAATACACGGCCAATGCCGACGCCATCGGCGTGTTGCGACTTCTGGAGGCGATCCGGATCCTCGGGATGGAAAAGGAGACGCGGTTCTATCAGGCCTCGACTTCCGAACTCTACGGCCTCGCCCAGGAGGTGCCGCAGAAGGAGACCACGCCGTTTTACCCGCGCTCGCCTTACGGCGTCGCCAAGCTTTACGGCTACTGGATCACGGTGAATTACCGTGAAGCGTACGGCATGTATGCCTCCAACGGCATCCTGTTCAACCATGAGAGCCCGATTCGGGGCGAGACTTTTGTGACGCGCAAGATCACACGCAGCGTCGCCCGCATCGAGGCCGGCCTGGAAGATACCCTCTATCTCGGCAATCTCGAAGCCAAACGCGACTGGGGCCATGCGCGGGATTATGTCGAGGGCATGCACAGGATATTGCAGGCGGATGCGCCCGACGATTTCGTGCTGGCGACCGGCGAGAGCCGTTCGGTGCGCGAGTTTGCCGAGCTGGCATTTGCCGAAGTCGGTCGCGCCATCGAATGGCGCGGCAAAGGCGCCGACGAGACCGGCATCGACAAAAAGTCCGGCAAGACCGTGGTCCGCATCGATCCGGTCTACTTCCGGCCGACCGAAGTCGATCTTCTGGTCGGCGATGCCAGCAAGGCGCGCGAGAAGCTCGGCTGGAAGCCCAGGACCACGTTCGCCCAGATGGTCAAGGAAATGGTCGCAAGCGATCTCGCTGACGCAAGGCGGGAGGTGTCCAATGGCAAGCCTTCCGTTTGAGCTGAAAGGCAAGACCGTCTACGTCGCCGGGCATCGCGGCATGGTTGGCTCCGCGCTGGTGCGCAGGCTTGTGCGTGAAGGCGTTGAGTTGCTGACCGCGAGCCGCAGCGAGGCCGATCTGCGCGATCAAGCCGCGGTGAACAAATGGTTCGCCGTCAGCCGCCCGCAGGTGGTTTTTCTCGCGGCCGCGAAGGTCGGCGGCATCGTCGCCAACAACACGCTGCGCGCCGAATTCCTCTACGACAATCTGGCGATCGCGACCAACGTGATCCATGCGGCGCATGTCCATGGCGTCGAGAAGCTGATGTTCCTCGGCTCGTCCTGCATCTATCCAAAACTGGCGCCGCAGCCGCTGCGCGAGGACAGCATGCTGACGGGACCGCTGGAGCCGACCAACGAGCCTTACGCGATTGCTAAAATCGCCGGCATCAAGATGGTGGAAGCCTATCGCAGCCAGTATGGCGCCGACTTCATCAACGTGATGCCGACCAATCTGTATGGCAGCGGCGATAATTATCATCCCGAATACAGCCACGTCGTGGCTGCCCTGATCCGCCGTTTCCACGAGGCGAAAGTTACCGGCGCAAAGGAGGTCGTGGTCTGGGGCACCGGCACGCCGCGGCGCGAATTCCTCCATGTCGACGATCTCGCGGATGCCTGCATCCATTTGATGAAGACCTATTCGGATAGCGAACTGGTCAATATTGGGACCGGCGAAGACATCACGATCGCCGAATTCGCCCGCGTGGTTGCGGCGACGGTCGGCTATACCGGCCAGATCAATTTTGACACCTCGCGCCCGGACGGCACCCCGCGAAAACTGCTCGATGTCAGCCGGCTGGCGAAACTTGGCTGGCGGGCCGCGACCTCGCTGGAGGACGGCATCAGGCTCGCCTATCAGGCCTATCTCGACGAGACGAAGTGACACGGTAATCTCGCGTCTCGCCAAGGGAAAACCAGTACACATTCCCCAATCATGCTCTAGGATGCGCGCGCCCCAGGGCGGCCGCAAAGAGCCGCCAGCGCGGTTTCGTTGGAGGAAGCATGAAGAAGTTTCAGCGTCGTCAATTCTTGCAGCTCGTCGCCGGTGCGGCTGCACTTCCGGCCGCATCGAGCATCGCCCATGCGCAGGCCTATCCATCGCGGCCGGTGCGGCTGGTGATCGGTTACACCCCCGGCGGCTCGGCGGATCTCACGGCGCGTCTGATGGGGCAGTGGCTTTCGGAAAAGCTCGGGCAATCGTTCGTGATCGAGAACCGGCCGGGCGGCGGCACCAATATCGCGACCGAGCAGGTGCTGCGCGCGACACCTGACGGCTACACGCTGCTTCTGGTCGCGCCCGCCAACGCCATCAACGCCTCGCTCTATGACAAACTCAATTTCGATTTCATGAAGGAGATGGAGCCGATCGCCGGCATCATTCGCTTCCCCAACGTCGTGGTGGTGCATCCCTCGCTGCCGATCAAGACGATTCCCGAATTGATCGCCTACGCCAAGGCTAATCCCGGCAAGCTCAACATGGCATCGTCCGGCAACGGCTCCACGATTCACATGTCGGGTGAGCTGTTCAAGATGCTGACCGGCATCAATATGCAGCACGTGCCCTACCGGGGCGGCGCACCGGCGCTCACCGATATGCTTTCCGGCCAGATGCAGGTGATGTTCGACAACATTCCGACCTGCGCCGAGCACGTCAAATCCGGCAAGCTGCGCGGCCTAGCGGTCACCAGCACGGTCCGTTCGGAAGTGCTGCCGGATTTGCCGCTGGTCGCCGATTTCCTGCCCGGCTACGAGGCGAGCGCCTGGTACGGCCTCGCGGCACCAAAGGGCACGCCGCCCGAAATCGTCGACAGGCTCAACAAGGCGGTCAATGAGATCCTTGCCGATCCCAAGGCCAAGGCGCGGTTTACCGAACTCGGCGCCATCCTGCTGCCGGGCTCGGCCGTCGAGTTCGGCAAGCTGGTGGCTGATGAAACCGAGAAGTGGGGCAAGGTGGTCAAGTTCGCGGGCGCCAAGGTGGATTAGGGGTTGATCAGACCGGCGGCGAGGCAAAACTGTACCCGCCGTGCTGCGTTTGCTTCGGAGCGTGGAGTGAACGGGGCAGCCTATCGAGGATGTCCGCAAGCATCCTTATTCCGCAGATCTTCGCGGCGGAACCGGTGGAACGGTCTTGAGATCTGCAAGGCCGTCGGGGCGCAACCGAAAGGCGGCGGGATATTTGTCCGGGTTCACATTCTCCTCGGGCTCCGACGATCTCCAGGCATAGAAGCAAGTCGGGCAACCAAAGATCGTCCAGACCGCGGCAACCGGCGATTTGCCGAGAGTCCGGATTTCGTCCGATCGACAACGCGGGCATGCAGTCGGGTTGATGCTTCCGGCCGGCGACGTCATTTTCGCATCTCCTTGATCAAGTCCTGCAGCTTCGTCCGCCACTGGTCGGTATTCTCGGGCTTGTCCAATTCCTCCCCGTAGTCGCCGCGGACATCCGGAGCGACCGGAGTGGTGGCGTCGATGATCATCTTGGTCACGATGCCGCCCGGGCTGCATGCCGGATCGAGCAAATTCTCCGCAAGATTCGGGATAGTGACGATATCGCCCGCCGGGTTTACCTTCACCGATATGGCCCACATGACCTGCTTCAAATCGAACGGGTCCACATCTTCGTCGACGACGATCACGATCTTGGCGTATCCGAGACCATGGGTCGTGGTGAGCACGCGCAAGCCGACATACTTGGCGAAGCCGCCATATCTGATCTTGGTCGAAACGACGACGACAAGCCCGTGCGTATAAAGCGCATTGACTGCGACGACCTCGGGAAATGTCTGCTTGAGCTGCAGGAAGATGGGGGCGCTTGTCGTCATGGCCTGCAGGAAGTCGATCTCGGTCCAGGGCCGCCCGACATAGACCGCGTCGTAGAGCGGGTCCTTGCGATGCGACACGCGGTCAATCTCAATGACAGGGTATTTGTGGCATCCTGAGTAGTAGCCGGGAAATTCGCCGAAGGGTCCCTCGGTCTCGCGTACACCGCAGAGCACGCGCCCCTCCAGCACATATTCTGCGCCCCAGGGGACATCCAGGCCCTTCGCCGTTTTCACAACCCGGTACGGCGAGCCTTGCATCACGGCCGCCATTTTGTACTCAAGCTGAGTGTAGAGCAGGGGCGTTGCGCCCATCAGGGTAATGATGGGCTCATTGCCCAGCGCGATCGCGACCGGCAAGTCCTCCCCGCGCTCTTCTGCATGCGCCATGTGGACCGCGATATCGTGCTGCGGCACGGTCTGGATTCCCAGGCGGTTCGGTCCCTTGACCTGCAGACGGTATATTCCGACGTTTTCGACATCGTCGTTGTTCCAATCGTCAAGATCGCGGCTGACCGTGCACGCCTTGTCGATGAAGTAGCCCCCGTCGCCGCGGTTGAGACGAAACAGCGGCAATATCTCGAAAAGATTCACGTCCTTCTCGATGACAACTTCTTGCCAGGGTGCGCTCTCGACGCGTTCAAGTGCGCCCGGATAGAGCTGAAAGCGCCGGACAAACTCGAAAAACTGATCGCGCATGCTGGCGTCTTTTTCCATGCCAAGCGCTAAAGCGTGGTTGCACCACGATCCATGGACATTCATAGCGACCCGCGCGTCGGTGAAACCGGCTATATTGTCAAAATGGATGGCAGGACTGTTTTCACCGATCTCGGTGAGGGCGCAGGCTGCAGCGGCTATATCTGGCTCAGGCAGAACCTGGTCATGGATGCGAAGCATTTGCCCCTCCTGCTCGAGGACGGACAGGAATTCGCGAAGATCCTTGTAGGCGACACGCATCATTGCCTCGTTTTTGATGTTTTAGGCCGCACGCAATGCAGTGATCTGCCTTTGCCAGCGCGGGAGGACCGACTGAGGATCATGCAGTGAAAATTCAACGCCCCCCGTCACCGTCGCGTAGGGCGCGACATGGTGGCGTACCGTCTCAACTTCAGCTTCGAAGAACGCTAGCGGCACGTCGGGAGTGGAGTGCGCAAGTCGACGCGAACGGAGACGCAATTCACAAATGCCCCCGTTGAAAGAAAGGGCAATCGTCAGCCGTCCCTCGCGATCGAGATTGGATGTCACGGTCGATTTCGGGAAAAGAGCAAAGCGGATGTGTCCATCAGGCATCATGACCATGTCACCGACGCTGAGGAGGGCGGCGTGCGGCCAACCGTCGGAATCTACCGTGGAAAGCCGCAACGCCTGCGTTTTCGCCAGCAGTTCGGTGCCATCGAGATAGCGCGCCACTCCGTCCGGAATTTCACGACTCGTCGTTGGGCCCGTGTAGGTGTGTTCGGCCTCTTTCACTTTTCACCTCCCTGAGAAACGATCCTCGATCCTGGGTCGACTGGCGAAAGCCGTCCCATCGCTTGAGCGACGGCAAGTCCAGCCCAAATAGATCGAGGACGCGGCCAACGGTATGATCAATCAAATCATCGATAGTGACCGGATTGCCGTAGAAGGCAGGCACGGGTGGCGCGATGATTGCCCCCATGCGGCTTAGCGCCAGCATGTTCTCGAGATGTATTTCGCTAAGCGGTGTTTCCCGGACGAGCAGAGCGAGGCGACGCCGCTCCTTGAGCGTGACATCGGCCGCCCGCGCAATCAGTTCGTCGGCATATCCATGACGGATGGCTGCGAGGGTTTTCATGCTGCATGGTGCTATGATCATCCCGTCGTGACGGAATGAGCCGCTTGCAATGGATGCACCCTGGTCCTCGCGCGAGTGCACGACCGACGCGGTTGCCGCGAGCTCGCGAGCGGAAAGTCCGGTCTCCTTTCTGAGGGTAACTTCGGCCCACCGGCTCAGAACCAGGTGGGTCTCTACTTTCAGTTCACCAAGCGCAGCAAGCAATCGCACGCCATATATCGCGCCGGTCGCCCCAGTCATCGCAACGATGATGCGCATCGCTTACGGTCTCCCGAGGGAGCCATGCCGCGATCGGCCCCATGAAACGAAAGCATATCGTTCCGGCGAACGCGTTGCAATGGGAGCCGCTTACAACGGCAAGTGGAGGTTTGGTCGATTGCGCGTAGTCTGGATGATGGCTGGATCGTCAGATGCCCGCAGCCGCGCGCGGCGGATTTTCTGCGAGCGCCACCGCGTTCTAATCTTTCAGCGTATAACGATACACGCCGTGAGATTGAAGGTAGGCGTCCAGCCCGGGATCAGACAGGAACTGGATGAGCTGCATAGCTGCTCCAGCACGGCCACTCCTGTGGACGAACATGGACATGTCGATATCCAGACCAAGTTCCGGCGGAAAGATCGCGACTGGCGTGACGCCGGGAGCGGCGATGATCCTTGAAAGCGGGGAGACGGCGTACTGCACCTGACCTTTCGCGGCAGCGATCGGCGGCTCGCCGGCGCCCATCGGACGCAAGCGATCGCGGATCTGATCCTGCAGGCCCATGATTTCGATGGCCCTCAGGAACGTCTTCCCGCTCGTTCCTGTCGACGTGTAGGCGATCGAATCCGCGTTTAGCAGAAGCTTGCGCACGGCCTCCTGCGAACTGGCGACCTCGTCCGGCTCAGGGCCGGCAGCACCTATCGTCAGGGGAACGCGCCCGAACGGAATGTGGATGTCCGGAATGACAAGGCCGAGCTTGATCATCTCTTCGACGTACCAGGGATTGTTCAATCCGACGTCGAAGTCTTCGCCCGCCATGACGCGCTTCGCGACGGCCGGGTTCACGTCGTAGTTCACGTCGACCGCGATCCCGTGCTGGCGCGTGAACTGCGGTAACAGATCCTCGATTTCTGCATGTACTGCGACGGCGCAGAGGAACGTCAGTCTGGTGTCGATGGCCGTGTCCATGATCCGCTCGCTACCGTGGATTCCTGATGAAGTTCACAATCGCCTTCCCAAGCCGGTCTTCCGACGTGCCGATATGCGCGATGGCAGAGGAATGATTGTGGCCGGGCAACCACATCATGGGAGGGGCCTTCCGCTTGGCCTCCGCCAGGCGAAACACCAGCTCGGCGCAGTAGACGTCGATCAGCGGGTTTTCGAACTCCGCCCAGGCGACGAATGTCGCGACGCTGTCGCGATTGATGTGGTGGACGGGAGAGTAGCCTTCGAACCGCGAAGCATCGGTGCCGTAATATTGCTCGACCTTCTTCGCGTTTGGATTCTCCTTGAGATTATCGATCCGGACCCTGCCGCTCACGACGATCATTCCGGCGAGCGGGGTTTTTCCGGCCGCCGAAAACGCAGGATCGTACGCATAGCTTCCGGCGTGAGCGGCGCCGGCCGAGTGGGACATCAAAAACACCTTGTCGGGATCCCAGCCGTATTCATCGGCATGGGCGCGCGCCCAATCGATGGCGGCTGCGATGTCCAGCGTGGCGCCGGGATAGGTCGCATGTGTGGCCAGTCGGTATCCGACGTTGATCCCTGCGATGCCGCGTTGCGCGAGATAGCACAGGACATTGGAGTAGACCTGCTCGGTGCGGTTACGGTGACCGCTGACAAACGCGCCGCCATGAGCGAACATCACGACCGGTGGCGCCGTTACATTCCCTGCCGGCAGGAACACATCGAGGTGCTGCCTCTCATGCGGACCGTAGGCGATGTCACGATGCACGGTCACGTCATCGCGGGAAATCAGTTTCAAGACTTCCGAGAACGCAGTGATCATCATGTCAACGTGACCGGCGGTGTCGTCGCGCCATTTCGGACCGAGTTCAGCCATCAGCGCCCGCAGCGAATCCGGAATATCAGGCATATTGAAATCGGAGGGCGTCGTTACCGCGCTTTGTTCGAGGGCTATGGCGTCTGACATGTGATTACTCGTTCGAGGTGCAGGCAGGCGAGATAAGTTGATACCATTCATATTGAAAGGTATCAAATCTTGCTCGGATGGCTGAAGATGACGCGGTATTTTCACGAAATCAATATCGAGCGGCGAACCATTCGTTTTCAATATTGACACGCGCTCCTTCCGAGAACTACCAATAACAAAATCGCCACGGATCCCGAAGCGGAGCGTGGACGCCATAAGCGATGCAGTCGCGAAAGCAGGGAGGCTCCCATGTTGGAGACCGATGTCGTGGTCGTTGGTGCCGGACCAGTCGGCTTGACGACCTCGATTGCTCTTTCCCAGCACGGCGTCGGACACGTCGTGGTCGAGCGCCATCCGAGCACCTCCGTCGCGCCAAAAGCCCGCGGCATCAACGCGCGCACCATGGAAATGTACCGGCAGATGGGCGTCGAGGATGACATCCGCGCGGCGGGGATGCCTGCGCGATTTGGAGGAATGATACTCTGGGCAGAAAGCCTTGCGGGTAAGGAAATCAACCGCCTCACGCCAGGAAGAGCAACGCCGGCGGGGCAGGCGATGTCACCGGTCGCCAATTGTGGTTGCTCGCAGGATGTCCTGGAGCCGGTGCTTCGCCGTCACGCGGAAGCATTGGCTCCCGACGGCGTCAGGTTCAACACCGAGCTCTGCGACGTGCGGCACGAAGGCGGCGGTGTCACCGGCGTCCTGAAGGACCAGGTGAGCGGCGAGACGGTGCCGTTCCGCGCGCGCTACGTCGTCGCGGCCGACGGAACGCGAAGTTTCGTTCGGGAGAAGCTCGGGATCAGCAGGACCGGCGAAAAGGACATCTACGATTCGGTGAACGTGCACTTCCGCGCGGATCTGCGGCCGTGGGTCGAGGAGCGGCCGGCTGCGCTCTATCTCATCGAGCAGCCGGAACTCCGGGCGACGTTTCTCACGGTGAACGGCGCCGATCGCTGGGGCTTCCTGGTGCACAGCTTGAGCGCCTACGGCTTTACGAAAGAGAACCTGACGCCGGAACGATGCATCGAACTGGTTCGTCAAGCCGTCGGGGTGCCCGACCTTCCGGTGGAAGTTCTGGGCATCAACTTCTGGAACTGCTCCGCCATGGTCGCGGACAGTTTTCGCAGCGGCAACATATTCCTCGTCGGAGATGCCGCCCATGAGACCACGCCAAGCGGCGGCTTTGGCATGAATCTGGGCGTTCAGGATGCACAGAACCTGGCCTGGAAGATCGCGGCCGTTCTTCACGGCGAAGCAGACGCCTCGCTGCTCGATAGCTACGAAGCCGAACGCCGGCCGCACGCCTTGGAAGTCGTGCACACGACGCTGCTGAACATGCAAAGCTTCGATCGCTCCAAGCGTCAAGCGGGGGCGCGGCTCCCACGAAAGGAATTCCTCAACGAGCGCGGCCTCATCTTCGGTGCGCGATATCAATCGCCGGCCGTCGTGCCCGATGGATCAAAACCGCCGGAAGTGAGCGACCCTGTCACCGAATATCTGCCTTCGGCTCATCCCGGCTGTCGCGCGCCGCACGTCTGGCTGGAAAACAAGGACCGCAAGATCTCGACGATCGATCTCGTCGGACGCGGTTTCGTGCTCTTCGCAGCCCCCGGCGGCGCGTTCTGGCGCTCCGCGGCCGGCCAGCACGGCCTGCCGCAGATCGACGTCCGGGTTCTGGGAGAAGACGTCGCCGATCCGGAGGGGGCCTGGATGGCTGCTTACGGCGTGGGTGAAGGGGGCGCAGTCCTCGTTCGCCCGGACGGATATGTCGCCTGGCGCGTTGCGTCGGCGCCCGCCGATCCGGCGCGCGCGCTCGCCGACGCTTTCGGCCAGATCCTGGCTCGCGCGGTCTTGAAGCAGGCCGTCTAGTATGGTCGCAGCAACAGAGTCCTCGCTAATTTCGCTCGCGAACCCGGAAGCCGTAGGTCTCGATCCCGCGAAACTCGATCGCGTATGCGAGATCGTGATGTCGCACATAGCCGGCGGTTACCATCCAGGAGCGCAGCTTGCCGTCGCGCGGCATGGCAAGCTCGCGCTGTATCAGTCTTTCGGCAACGCAACGCTTGCGCCGTCGCGTATGGTCGATGAGCGGACTTTGTTTCCACTCTTTTCGAACACCAAAGTCGTCACCGCGGCGGCGGTCTGGACGTTGGTCGAGGAAGGGAAGCTGCGCTTTTCAGACCGCGTTGCGGAGCACGTTCCCGGATTCGGGGCGCACGGAAAGGACGGCGTTACGGTCGCGCATCTTCTGACGCACCAGGCGGGGTTTCCCGCCGCAGAAGTGGCTCCGGAATGTTTCATGGACCGCGAATTGCTTCGGCGTGCGGTTTGCGAGTTCAAGCTCGAATGGCCGCCGGCTACCCGCTCGATCTACCATCGTCTGGCGGCCCATTGGGTCATTGCCGTGCTCATCGAAGCGATCACCGGCGCCGACTATCGCGACGAAATACGCAAGCGCGTGATTGAACCGCTGCGGCTCGCCGGGGAAATGTTTCTCGGCCTGCCCGAGACGGAGGATCCTCGTGCAGCGGCAATGTACACGCCGAAGCAGGCGGAGCAATGGCCGCTCGACCCGATGGTGGCGGCACCCGTGTTCAGGCGCGCGGGAATTCCGGGCGCCGGCGGCTATGCGACCGCACGTGCGATGGCCGTCTTCTATCAGATGATGGCGCGGGGCGGCGCATGGAACGGCGTGCGCATCGTCTCTCCAAGAATGATCGACTACGTGACCCGCGATTTCACCGGCGATCTCGTCGATGACTACACCGGCTACCCCATGCATCGCGGTCTGGGGCCTTTTTCCCGCGGTCAAACCGGGCACCCGGGCCTTGGCACCATCGGACACCCGCGCACGTTCGGACACAGCGGCGTCGGCACATCCTACTGCTGGGCCGATCCGACGAGCGGCGTGTCATTTGCCTTCCTGAGCAACTGCCGCCGCGACAACGAATGGCACAACAAGCGTATGGATATTTTGAGCACGCTCGTCCACGCGTCGATTCTGGAGTGACCGTTACGTTCAAGGCCCTTTGCGATAGATCCGGCCACACAGGCCAGCGCGTTTAACAAGAAAGAATTGCTATGCGTCATGTGGCATTGATTTCAGCACTCGTCGCCACTCTCGTTGGATTCGCCATGGGCGCTCGGAACGCCGAAGCCGCGTTTCCGGACCGCACGATCAAGATGATCGTGCCGTTCGCTCCCGGTGGCCCGATCGACGCCATCGCGCGTCCTTTGGGGGCGGCGATGCAGGAAATTCTGGGCGCAACCGTGGTCATCGAAAACCGCTCCGGCGCCGGTGGCATCATCGGCAGTGAATCCGTCGCGTCTGCGCCGCCCGACGGATACACACTGCTGATGACGACTGGATCGCACATCGGAAACAAGCTGTTTAATTCCGCGCAAGTCCGGTACGACCCCCTGCAGAGCTTCACGCCCGTCATGGGACTGATCGAGACCAACGGAATCATCCTCGTCGCACGCAAGGACATTCCGGCTGATACCATTTCCGCGCTCAATGCCTTTGCGAACAGCAGGCCGAATGGCCTGACGTACGGTCATGCCGGCATCGGCAACATCTCCTACATCGCCGGAGAGCTGCTCAAGGCCCAGGCCGGCATGCCGCTATCCGGCATTCCCTATCGCGGCACGGCCGCCGTTTTGACCGATCTGATCGCGGGGCAGGTCGATCTGTGCTTTGTCGGCATTTCCGGTGCGCGGGGTTACATCGATGGCGGACAGATAAAAGTGCTTGCCTCGACCGGGACGGAACGTGCGCCTGTTCTCAAGGAGGTGCCGACGATGAAGGAGTTCGGCTTTCCGGATTTCGTGGTGTTCGGCTATATCGGCCTGTGGGCTCCGCGCGATACGCCGAAGGAGGTCGTGGCGCGCCTCTACGATAGCGTCAAGGAAGCGCTGACGCGTCCAAACATGCGGGAATTGTTCGCAACGCTCGGAGCGGCGACGGACCCCACGCCGTCGGACGAGTTTGCGCGCTTCCTGGAACGCGATTTCGCAACCCAGCAGCGTTGGGCGCGCGAACTCGGCGCCATCCCGAAATAGCGGCGTCCGTTCTCTTCCCGTATCGGATCCAGCCGGTCGCCCGAGCTCGAGCGTTTACTCGAAAAGATTTCGTTGCGTCGTCAGAAGGTGATCTCGCATCGCACGGCTGGCATCATCGGCGGAACGCTTGCGCAGCATGTCGCAGATCGTGCGGTGATGGGCGATCGTCCTGCGTCGTTTCTCGGGCGTGATGGTTGCAAGCCGCAAAGCCTGCCAATCACCGGACGATCGCGCCTCGTTGAACGCGGTAATCAAGCCGACAAGAACGTCGTTTCGGGTCGCCTTGGCGATGGCAAGATGAAATGCGCCGTCCCACTTGATCCAATCCTCGTCATTCCTGACCTCGGTCGTACGCCGCATGCAGGTCTCGATGTTCAGGAGATCGGCTTCACTTGCCTTCACCGCCGCGATTGCGGTCATCGAAGGCTCGATGACAAGGCGGGTCTCGAGAACGGATGCCGGGCTTCCGCGTATGATGCGCTGGTCTATGCTGATCGGTCCGACCGTCCGGCGGCCGAGAAAGGTCCCGTTGCGTCGCCCACGCCAGATATGTCCGTCAAGTTCCATTCGCGTCAGAAGATGCCGCAACGCGCGACGGCTGATACCGAGTTCTGATGCAAGTTCACGCTCGGGCGGAAGTTTGTCACCGTCAGCCAACGCGTTCTGGGCGATGAATGCCAGCAGTTCGTTGGTCTCGATGGATTCGGATGGTCGTTCAGATTTGGTCACTTGGGCCAGGTCCGGATCGATAAACGGAGTCTTCTCCAGTGTGTATTCGTCTACTATAGCGGCGCGGGACTTTACAGCTCGATCAATGGTTAAGACCGAAACTGTAGCACAATCCTGAAGAGTGTCGTTTCGGCAAAGTGGGCGTTTTGCCCGGTCGCAGGTAGTCCAAATGAACTTGTCAGTTTCTCGCCGCGGCGCGCGGCGGATTTTTCGAAAGCGCCATCGCCATCGCCGAGATCAGCGGCCGCATGAAGAAGGCGTCCTCGGCCGGATAGATGTCGGTGCTCAGCCCGTGCAACTTCAGTTCATCGGATACGGCCGGGCCGACGGAAGCGATCGGCGTCTGTTCGAGTCCTTTGCGCAACCGGTCCTCGCAGCCTCGCGTGCGGGCGACTTCGATCAGGCGGCGGATCTGGCCGAGATTGGTCAGCGCAATCGCATCGATGCGGCCGGCCGCCATCTCGTCGATTGCTGACATGATGTTGGCGTCGGCGGCCTGCGCGTCATAGGCATAGGGCAGCACGGTATCGACCTCGGCGCCTTGCGCCTTGATCGCGCCGATCAGGACGCTGTGATCCTTGTCCGGGTAAAGCTGCAGGCCGAGGCGACGGCCGCCGAGGTCGAGGCGTGACAGCATCTCGGCTATGCCTTCCGAAGTCGGCTTTTCCGTCGTCATCTGCGGCTCCAGGCCAATTTCGCGCAGCGCCTTGCCCGGCTTGGGCCCACGCGCGAATTTGCGCGCCTTGCCGAGCGAGGCGACGAAGGCTTCTTCGACGCCGATGAGCCGCACCACTTTCATCAGCCGGCGCAGGCCTTCACCGGTCAGCAGCACCATGTCATCCAGCGGCCTTTCAATGGCCCGCACGATCCAGGCCTCGACCGGCGCCGGGTCCGGCGCGTCGTGGATGGTGAACATCGGACATTGCAGCACGTCGGCGCCCTGTTCGGTGAGCAGGCGGGAAAACTGCGCTTCCTCGCGCGTTTCCAGGATCAGGATGCGGTAACCGTTCAATCTGTCAGCCATGATCTCGCTCCAACGCTTCAGCTTTGCGCTTTGTTCATCCTGACCCCGGTTTCGGGATTGGCGCAAGCGCAGGCGCGGTGATAGAGCAGGGCGCAAATCGTCGCTTCACCCTTCTGCCCGAATTGTAGTCAGCTTTGCCATGCCCGATCACCAGTTCGTCCTGACGCTGTCCTGCCCGGATCGCCCCGGCATCGTCTCCGCGGTGTCGACCTTTCTTGCCCATAACGGGCAGAACATTCTGGACGCCCAGCAGTTCGACGACATCGAGACCAATAAATTCTTCATGCGGGTGGTGTTCACCGCCGCCGATCTCGCGGTCGAATTGCAGGCGCTGCAGACCGGCTTTACCGCGATCGCCAACCGCTTCGGCATGGACTGGCAGATGCGCGACCGCGCCAGCCGCCGGCGGGTGATGCTGCTGGTCTCCAAATCGGATCACTGCCTGGTCGATATCCTCTATCGCTGGCGCACCGGCGAACTTCAGATGATCCCGACCGCCATCGTCTCCAACCATCCGCGCGAGACCTACGGCAACCTGGATTTCGGCGAGATCCCGTTCCACTACATGCCGGTGACGAAGGAAACCAGGCGCGAGCAGGAAGATGCGGTCTGGAAGCTCGTGCAGGATTCCAACACCGACCTCGTGGTGCTGGCGCGTTACATGCAGATCCTGTCGGACGAGATGTCGGCAAGACTGTCGGGGCGCTGTATCAACATCCACCACTCGTTCCTGCCGGGCTTCAAGGGCGCGCGTCCCTACCACCAGGCCCATGAGCGCGGCGTCAAGCTGATCGGCGCCACCGCGCATTACGTCACCCGCGACCTCGACGAAGGCCCGATCATCGACCAGGACGTCGAGCGCATCAGCCACCGCGACACGCCGGAAGATCTCTCGCGCAAGGGCCGCGACATCGAGCGCCGCGTGCTGGCGCGCGCCATGCGTCATCATCTGGAGGATCGCGTGATCCTCAACGGGCGCAAGACCGTGGTGTTTATGGACTGACATAGCGTTTTCAAGCGAAGTGGGTACCGGTTCGCGTGAAGAAAACGCGTTAAAAAATAACGACTAGCGCGCCGCGTCCTGTGCGGCGGGCGCGGGCTTGGCTTCCTCGCCGCGTTCGGAAGCCGGCAGCAGGCGCTTTCGTTCGCGCTCCCGCATGTACTCGTCGTATTTCGCGGTGCCGGGACGCGGCGGCGCGTCCGCGGGCATTCCGCCGATCGCCGCCGGGATGGCATCGCTGACACCGGCCGCGATTTTCTCGTTGATCGTGCCGCAGCCGCTCACGCCCCAGCCGGCGAGGGCAACGGTGAGGATCGTAAAGATGTGGCGCGCGCTGGTTGGCATCGGCAGAAGGTTACAGCCTCACTCTTTAAGGATGATGGATTTAGGGCGCGACCTCCGGGAATCGTGAAGGGCGCTTCTTTGTTGACAGGACCAGTTAATTTGTACAATCGTACAAATAGCGACCCATCAAAGAAGGTTTCGGACGGCAAGACCGGATCATATTATAATACCGTCGCCTATTACACGACGGTTCAAGCTGCTCGGGTCTCTTCGCCGCAGCACGCCAATGGTCCGATTGACAAAAGGGCGACCAAGGACGCCATGTTGCCGCGCTGCCCGGCCGAAAAATCCGGGTTATGGTGAGAGATCAAGGGCCGGGGACTCGGTTCGAGGACACAAGGCCGATCAGGGGGAGATGATACTCATGTCTATTCGCAGTCACATGTTGCTCGCCGCCAGCGCCGTCGCCGGCTTGCTGGGGCTCGCGCCGGCTCACGCCCAGGAGACCGTCAAGATCGGCCTGATCCTGCCGATGACCGGCGGCCAGGCATCGACCGGCAAGCAGATCGACAACGCGGTCAAACTCTACATGCAGCAGAACGGCGATACCGTCGCCGGCAAGAAGATCGAAATCATCCTCAAGGACGACGCGGCGGTCCCCGACAACACCAAGCGCCTGGCGCAGGAACTGATCGTCAACGACAAGGTCAGTTTCATCGCGGGCTTCGGCGTGACCCCGGCAGCCCTTGCCGCAGCACCCCTGGCGACGCAGGCCAAGGTTCCGGAAATCGTGATGGCGGCGGGCACCTCGATCATCACCGAGCGTTCGCCCTATATCGTGCGCACCTCATTCACGCTGGCGCAGTCATCGACCATCATCGGTGACTGGGCCGCCAAGAACGGCATCAAGAAGGTCGCGACGCTGACCTCCGACTATGCGCCCGGTAATGACGCGCTCAACTTCTTCAAGCAGAACTTCACCGCCGGTGGCGGCGAGATCGTCGAAGAAGTGAAGGTGCCGTTGCAAAACCCTGATTTCGCTCCGTTTCTGCAGCGCATGAAGGACTCCAAGCCCGACGCCGTGTTCGTGTTCGTGCCGGCGGGACAGGGCGGCAACTTCATGAAGCAATATGCCGAACGCGGCCTCGACAAGTCCGGCATCAAGGTGATCGGCCCCGGCGACGTGATGGACGACGACCTGCTCAACGGCATGGGCGATGCGGCGCTCGGCACGGTGACCGCGCATCTCTATTCCGCGGCGCATCCCTCGGCGGCCAACAAGGAATTCGTCGCCGCCTACAAGAAAGCCTTCGGCTCGCGCCCGGGCTTCATGGCGGTCGGCGGCTATGACGGCATCCGCCTGATCTACGAGGCCTTGAAGAAGACCGGCGGCAAGACCGATGGCGATGCCCTGATCGAGGCGATGAAGGGCATGAAGTGGGAAAGCCCGCGCGGCCCGATCTCGATCGATCCCGAAACCCGCGACATCGTGCAGAACATCTACATCCGCAAGGTCGAGAAGGTCGACGGCGAGCTCTATAACGTCGAATTCGCGACTTTTGAGGCGGTGAAGGATTCCGGCAAGACCAAGAAGTGACGCCGAATGCGTGGAGAGCGCGACCCACTGCTCTCTCCACGTCATGCCCGGGCTTGTCCCGGGCATCCACGACTTTCTTTCGCGGCAAGTCGCAAAACAAGACGTGGATGGCCGGGACAAGCCCGGCCATGACGCCGTAGTTTCAGTTCGCTTCAGACCTTGGCTAAGTTCTTTCCATGACCACGCTTTTCACCATCCTGTTCGACGGTGTCGCCTACGGCATGCTGCTGTTCGTGCTCGCTTGCGGGCTGGCGGTGACGCTGGGGCTGATGAATTTCGTCAACCTCGCCCATGGCGCCTTCGCCATGACCGGCGGCTATATCTGCGCGGTGCTGGTGAACAATTCCGGTTGGCCGTTTTTCGCGGCGCTGCCGCTCGCCTTTGTCTCGGCCGCGGCGATCGGCGTGGCGCTGGAACGCACGCTCTACCGCCATCTCTATACCCGCAGCCATCTCGACCAGGTGCTGTTCACGATCGGCCTGACCTTCATGTCGGTGGCGGCGGTGGACTACATCATGGGATCGTCGCGGATCTTCATCAAGCTGCCGGCGGCGCTCGAGGGCCAGTTCGATTTCTTCGGCGTCGGCATCGGCCGCTATCGGCTGATGATCATCGTGATCTGCGGCCTGCTCACGGTGGCGCTGCAATTGATCCTGGCGAAAACCCGCTTCGGCAGCCGGCTGCGTGCCGCCGTCGACGATCCGCGCGCCGCCAGCGGCCTCGGCATCAACGTCCCGCAAGTCTTTGCCTTCACGTTTGCCTTCGGTTGCGGCCTTGCCGGCTTGGGTGGCGCGCTCAGCGCTGAAATCCTCGGGCTCGATCCGTATTTTCCGCTGAAATTCATGATCTACTTTTTGATCGTGGTCACCGTCGGCGGCTCTTCCAGCATCACCGGGCCGTTCCTCGCCTCGCTCTTGCTTGGGATCGGCGACGTCGCCGGCAAGTATTACGTGCCGAAGATGGGCCCGTTCGTCATCTACACCATCATGATCGTGATCCTGATCTGGCGTCCGAACGGCCTGTTCGGCCGCACTGCTGCGCGGTGAGCCGGCGATGACCGCAGTCTCCGATGTTTCATCCCATGCCATGGCCCGCGCCCGCTGGCGCCCGGCCGAAATCGCGTTCTGGGTTCTCGCGGCGTCCTGCGCGTTCCTGTTTCCGTCTCGCTACCTGATCATGACCGACATCATTCGGCTGGCGCTGTTCACGCTGTCGCTCGATCTGATCCTCGGTTACGCCGGCATCGTCTCGCTGGGCCACGCCGCCTTCTTCGGCGTCGGCGCCTATTCGGCAGGGCTGATGGCCTTGCACGGGATCATCAACGAGCCGGTCATTGCGCTGGTCGTAGCCGGCCTCATCGCGATGGCGCTCGGCTTTCTGACCAGCTTTCTCGTTATCCGCGGCGTCGACCTGACCCGGCTGATGGTGACGCTCGGCATTGCGCTGTTGCTCGAAGCGCTGGGCGAACGCTTCTCCAACATCACCGGAGGGACCGACGGCCTGCAGGGCATCGAGATGCAACCGATCCTCGGCCTGTTTGCGTTCGACATGTTCGGCAAGACCGGCTTTTTCTACTCGCTGATCGTGCTGTTCCTGCTGTTTCTGCTGGCGCGGCGGATCGTGAACTCGCCGTTCGGCCTGTCGCTGCGCGCGATCAAGAATAATCCGCTCAGGGCCTCCGCGATCGGTGTGCCCGTCAACCGCCGCCTGATCGCAATCTATACGGTGGCGGCGTTCTATGCCGGCATCGCCGGGGCGCTGTTCACCCAGACCACGGCATTGGCCTCGCTCGATGTGTTCGCGTTCGAAAAATCCGCCGATTTGATGCTGGTGCTGGTGATCGGCGGCACCGGTTATCTCTATGGCGGGCTGATCGGGGCTGTCGTGTTCAAGATGCTTCAGGAGGTGTTCCAGACCATCACGCCGCAATACTGGCTGTTCTGGATCGGCCTTGTCCTGGTCGTGATCGTGCTGGTCGGCCGCGACCGCATGCATCGCTGGGCGCTGTGGCTGCCCAACCTCGTGATCCGGCAAGTGACCGGACGCAAGGCCGTCGTGACCGTTCCCGAAAGCGAGGCGCCATGACGATCGCGCTGGAAACCATGGGACTGGAGAAATCCTTTGGCGGTTTGAAGGTTACGCGCGACCTGTCGCTGCAGGTGAAGCAGGGCGCCCGCCACGCCCTGATCGGGCCGAACGGCGCCGGCAAGACCACCGTCATCAACCTCCTGACCGGCGTGCTCAAGCCCAATGGGGGACGGATACTGCTCGAAGGTAACGACATCACCGATCTGCCGGTTCACACAAGGGTGCTGCGCGGACTCTCGCGCACCTTCCAGATCAACCAGCTCTATGCCGACCTGACCCCGCTCGAAACCGTGGGGCTCGCAGTTTCCGAGCGTCTTGGCCGCGGCGGCGACTGGTGGCGGCGGATGGGCACGCGCGCCGACGTCAACGAAGAGATAGCGGAAACGCTGTCGCGCTTTCATCTGCTTGACGTGATGAACGAACTCACCGCGACGCTGCCTTACGGCAAGCAGCGCCTGCTCGAGATCGCGGTCGCGATCGCAACCCGGCCGCGCGTACTGCTGCTCGACGAGCCCGCCGCTGGTGTTCCCGAAAGCGAACGCCACGATATTCTGGCCGCCGTTGCCGCCCTGCCGCGCGACGTCACGGTGCTGCTGATCGAGCACGACATGGACCTGGTGTTCTCGTTTGCCGACCGCATCTCGGTGCTGGTCAATGGCGCCATGCTGGTGGAGGGCCCGCCCGACGAGGTGGCGCGGGATCCGCAGGTCAAGGCGGTTTATCTCGGTGAGGCCGCCGATGTCTGAGCTTCTCGCCATCGATGCCTTGCGCGCCGGCTACGGCGAAGCGGTGGTGCTGCCTTCGATGTCGCTGACGCTGGGCGAGGGCCAGGTGCTCGCGCTGTTGGGCCGCAACGGCACCGGCAAGACCACGCTGATCAATTCGATCGTCGGTATCACCCGCCGCTTCGGCGGTACGCTTGCGGTCGGAGGGCAGGACATCACGGCGATGCGGCCGGACCAGCGGGCGCGGGCAGGGATCGGCTGGGTGCCGCAGGAGCGCAACATCTTCCGCTCGCTGACGGTCGAGGAAAACATGACCGCCGTGGCCCAGCCGGGGCCCTGGACCGTGGATAAGGTTTACGAAATGTTTCCGCGGCTGAAGGAACGCCGCAGCAATTTCGGCAACCAGCTTTCGGGCGGCGAACAGCAGATGCTGGCGATTGGCCGCGCGCTGACGCTCAATCCCAAGGTTTTGCTGCTCGATGAGCCGACCGAAGGGCTGGCGCCCATCATCGTCGAGGAACTGCTCCGGGCACTCGGCACCATCACCCGTTCCGGTGGTATCTGTTCGATCATCGTCGAG
>Ga0307500_10000132_pt1 | contig 23841 bp, 24 predicted proteins | sample 14_S_MG_FD_201362 | JGI IMG/M metagenome (GOLD analysis project Ga0307500, IMG submission 201362) | Soil microbial communities from Populus trichocarpa stands in riparian zone in the Pacific Northwest, United States - 14_S | ecosystem: Environmental > Terrestrial > Soil > Riparian zone > Trees... | reverse complement strand
ATACCAGCCCGATCTGAGCTTCGTACGGATGATCTGTCGGCACGCGACCGGAGTACACGCCAATAAACTTGTTTAGCGGCGTATCGACGAGTGCAACAACGCCCGGATTGACCATATGGTTTGTCCAGCTTCGCCGAATCACAGGCGCTCCGGACATGCCGGGACGCGAGGCGGTATCGACCAGCATGTAGTCGGTCGTAAGCCGGGCGAGTACGGGCTCCGACGCGATGCTTCCCCGCTTCCAGACGGGAAAGGCAGGCGGTGCGATTTTAAAAGGGTAACCGAGGATAAATACCTCCATCCCAACCTCGATGCGAAGCGCGGCGTTGGCCAGGATGTTGAGCGGATACAGCGCGATGATCAGCCCTTCCTGCTTGAATGGAATCGGCAAAACCGCGACGTCCACCCGCCTGCTGGGATGCACCAACCAAAGTGGCCTATCATTTTCGTCTCTGATTTTAATGTCCCACCTCTGCTTCTCAAACGATCCAGTGCGAATGTTGAACAGCGTGCGCAGGACGTTTGGCCGGCCCGCATCCTTTCTCAAATTCGCTCGGGTGAAAAAATCGCACATCGACAGCACGTGCCAATTGGTCACGAGGTAGTATCGATCTCCAATCTTCCACATAAATCCAGTGCCCTGACCGAGCGGCATTTCGTCGAAGTACTGCTCGAGCGGAACGGTTGTTAGTGTGAACTGATCCAGTTGCGTCATCGCGGGTCTCACGTAGGTTCAATTAATGGTCTTGGAAAAGCGGTATTTGCGGCGGTATTTTGTTCTCGCCGATAAAGCCGGAAATGGAAACTCCGAGCAGCCTGACCGATTTTTTCATCGGAAATAGGGCCTTCAACAGTTCGGCCGACACGCCCTCCAGCTCGCTTCGGCTGCCGACCGCGCTGGCCACCGTCCGGCTCCGGGTGATGAGTTCAAAATCGGCGAACTTTACCTTGAGGGTCACCGTCCGGCCCCGTGTATCTTTGTCGTCGCAATGTCGCCAGACCTTGTCGATCAGCGGCTGGAGTTCGACGACCATGGCGTCGAAGTCGGTGAGATCAGTGGAGAACGTGTTTTCGGCGCCGACGGATTTGCGGATCCGGTCCGCGCGAACCTCACGGTTATCGACGCCCCGCGAGATCCAGTAGTAGTAGCTTCCGGCCTTCCCGAAGTTTGTCTGCATGAATTCGAGCGACTGGTTGCGCATGTCGAGGCCCGTGTAGAGGCCGAGAGCGTTCATCTTGGTGCTGGTCGCAGGCCCAATGCCGTGGAATTTGCCGACCGGCAGGTTTTCTACGAATGCCGAGCCCATCTCAGGCGTGATGACGTACTGGCCGTTAGGCTTACGGTGGTCGGACGCGAGCTTCGCGAGAAACTTGTTGTAGGAGATGCCGGCCGAAGCGTTGAGGCCGGTTACCTCCTTGATCTTCGCACGGATCGCCAACGCGACGTCCCGGGCTAACGGAATGCCCTGCAGATTTTCGGTCACGTCGAGGTAGGCCTCGTCCAGCGACAACGGCTCGATGATCGAGGTGTGCTCGGCGAAAATCTCACGGATTTGCTGAGAGACCGCCTTGTAGACCTCGAAGCGCGGCTTGACGAAGATCAGATCGGGGCATTGCCGCTTCGCGGTAACCGATGGCATGGCCGACCTGACGCCGAACTTGCGCGCTTCGTAGCTGGCCGCCGCCACGACGCCGCGCTCCCGGGATCCGCCGACTGCGACCGGCTTGCCGTGAAGATCCGGATTGTCTCGCTGCTCGACGGACGCATAGAAAGCGTCCATGTCGATGTGGATGATCTTGCGTTGGCGAGGCGAGGGCTCTGCCTGGTCGTCGCCATCGTCGGTCACGTTGTCTGCTCGGCCGGGTCTTCTTTGACGCCGCGGGCGACGATCCGGAGCCTCCCGTCCGGAAGCGGCCGTTGCAGTTTCAGGACCTCGTCTGGAGGCGCCGTCATCCAGGTCTCGACTTCTTCCGGCGTTGTCAGGATCACAGGCATCGCTTTGGGGTGGATGGCGCCGACCTCGGCGTTCGGTTCCGTCGTGAGGAACGCGTAGAGGTTGTTGTTGGTCTCGCCTTCCTTGACCTTTCGGACGGAGGTCCAGTTGGTCCATATGCCGGCGAAGCAGGCCAGGGGACGAGTCTCATCGAGCGCGAACCAGATATCACCGCCCTCGGCCTTGCTGAACTCGCTGAAGGAGTTGAACGGCACCACACAGCGGCTTTCGGTCCCCAGCCATCGCGTCCAGTGCTTGCTCTTCACGTTGCGGATGTTAGTCGTGCCGCCGTCCGGCTCCATCCGCAGCAGTTCCTTGAAATCGACGGTCTTGCCATTGGCCTGCAGCTTTTCCGCGCGCTTCTTGGTGGCATCCATCAGCGCCTTTGACGACGACGGCATTCCCCACCGCGCGTAGCGAGTTCGCGGCCCTCGGCCCCGTTGCGCACGATCGGTGCCTTGTAATCGGGAAAACCCCCCGGCATTGGCGCCAGATTGCCAACGTATCGGTTCACGACACGAAACAGCGCGACGATGGCGGCCTGGTTTGTCGTGATCGAATAGAGATTGCACATCGGTCAGGCTTCGGTCCGGGGGTGGCGCGGTTGCCAGGCCAATTGTAGCAGAGTCGCGGATGGACGCCGGCCCGCCTTGGCGCATTTGCGGCAGCGCAGCCGGCTGGCGAGATCGTGCACAAAGGTGGTCGGCGGGTGCTTCATCGCCGCAAGGTCGACGTCGCGTGGCGTCTTGCAGCGCGCGCACCTGATCTCAAGCCAGGGGAAGCCTCCATTCACGGCCTGGTCGATGGTGGGCGATGGATCGATAGGCTCGCCGTCTGACCACATCCGCTCGTTCCAGCTTTCGCAAAGTAGAATGTCAGCTTGCTGGATGAGCGCTTCCCCCTTCGCCCGCGTTTCCGCTGATTGGGTCGCCAGGATGTTGGCCATTGCCCGTGCCTTGCCGAGCTCCTTCGCCAGAGCCTTGCGATCGCCGCCCGACAGCGGCGTAGGGTGATACTTCGGGGCCATCCGGACATCCAGGCGCAAAGAGATCGGATCGGCGATCCGGAGCGGGCTACCGCGACTCGAACGCCGGCCAGCACCCGTCTTCTTCATGCCTGCCGGTGCGCTGCTGGCAGGTGTTGTCGAGCAGCCGCTGCGCGACGTCCTTCCAGACCGCGTTGTCGCCATACAATCGGACTGCATCGGCGGTCTGGATTTCCACGGTCCGCTCGCAGCGACGGCAGGAGATGCGCAGCACGTGGCGCTGAATCTCGGAAAGACGCCGCTGCCGCATCTGGGCCCCGGTCGCATCGGCGCGAGGGTCTTTGAGGACTGATTCCCAATATTCCGCCGGGAGCGGAGCATCCGCAGCGGAGGGGCTTGGCCTACGGGCGGCTTCGGCGGCCAGCTTTTCCATTTGCTTTGGGGTCGGCATGCGCCAGCTCGAGGGTCGGTCGGTCATTCCGAATTAGAACATAAAGAGAACAAAAGTCGAGTCGTTTGAGCCCGCTCCGTGAAAAAATCCTCCTGTTGGAAAGGTCGCGATGTCGGAACCAAGCCGGGCCATTCGTCTTGAATCCGGCAATCAGTATTGGAGTTCCCCCATCATGGCCCCCCGCGCTAACTGGAAAGGCTTCCTGCGTCTTTCCCTCGTCACCTGTCCGGTAGCGCTCTATCCGGCCACATCGGAATCCGAAAAAGTCTCCTTCAACCAGCTCAACCGGAAGACCGGCCACCGCATCAAATATGCCAAGGTGGATGCTGACACCGGCGAGGAGGTCGCCAACGAGGACATCGTCAAGGGCTACAAGGTCGACACCGATACCTTCATCGAGGTGACGAAGGAGGAGCTCGAGAACGTCGCGCTGGAATCGACGCGAACCATCGAGATCGACGAGTTCGTCGACCGCAGCGAGATCGACCCGAGGTATCTGATCCGTCCCTACTACCTGGTGCCGGACGGAAAGGTCGGTCACGACGCCTTCGCCGTCGTCCGCGAAACCATCCGGGAGATGAACAAGGTCGCGATCGGACGCGTGGTGCTGACCAATCGTGAGCATATCATCGCCCTCGAGCCCATGGACAAGGGCCTGATGGGGACGCTGCTGCGCTATCCTTACGAGGTGCGTTCTGCGGACGAGTATTTCGACGACATTCAGGACGTCAAAGTCACCAAGGACATGCTTGATCTCGCCAAACACATCGTCAACCAGAAGGCGGGCCACTTCGAGCCGGACAAGTTCGAAGACCAGTACGAAACCGCCCTTCTCGACCTCATCAACCAGAAGCGCGCCGGCAAACCCATCACCGCGAAAGCGCGTCCCCGCGGCGAGAACGTGGTGGACCTGATGGACGCGCTGCGCAAGAGCATCGGAGGAGGCGCGGCGGCAGCGACAGAGGCGCCGAAGAAGCCAGCCAAGAAGGCGCGCAAGGCGGCGGCCGCGCAGAAGGAAATGCTGATGCCGATTGCCGGCAAGAAACCGGCGGCGGCAAAGAGGCCGGCGGCCAAACCGCAGCGGAAGTCGGCGTAGGGTATCCTTGCGGTGGATTCACGGAAAGCTCGCTCTGACAGGCCGGATCCGTCGAGATATTTCCCGGGCCGGCCGCTCTGTTCGCTCGCTTTGGAAAGTTCTCTGCGCGAGAGGTAGACAGCACGGCTGATCGCATGGAAGCAGTCAGTGGGCGGTGCGGGGAAGCGTCTCATGGCGAGAAAACTGAAGACCTACCAGACCTCGCTGGGCTTCTTCGATCTGGCGATGGCCGCTCCCTCCATGAAAGCGGCTCTGGAGGCGTGGGGCGCAGACAGCAATCTCTTCCACCAGGGCGCGGCGAAGGAGAGCCACTACCCGGACGTCATCGCCGCGACCATGGCAAAGCCTGGCGTCGTTCTCAGGCGCCCGGTTGGAACGGACCGACCTTTCAGCGAACATGCCGAGCTGCCCACCGATCTTGGTGGCGGTGGCCCAACGAAAGCCGCCCGCAAGTCGAAAGGCCATAAGGCGAAGAAGTCTTCCTCTCGCTCCGTCGATAAGGTTGCGGAACGAAAGGCCGCTTTCGACTACGAACGGGAACGGACGAGCCGCGAGCTTGAACGGGCGAAGGAAGAGGCCGCCAGGCAGAAGGAGCGTGGCCGCCGTCAGCAGGCGGTCAACAAGGCGCAGGCTGCGTTGGACAAGGCCGAGCAGGAGCACGCGAAGCGGGCTGCCGCCATCCACGACGAGATCGAGGCTATCGAGAAGAGATCGCAAACCGAAGAAGCCCGTTGGGATAAGGAGAAGGAGCGATTGGAAGCTGCGCTGCGGCGCGCACGTGGTTAGTCGGCTGCACCCGCGAGCAGCGCCATGAACTACCATTACCGCGACCGGGCCAAAAGCAGGGCCGCGGACCAGATCGTCAGAGACAGGTATCACCACAACGAGACCTGATTGGCGGCCTCAGTAGGCGCCATATAGCGCGCGGAATACCAGCGGTCTTCGGAGCTGGGGCCGCGCGCTTTTTTTGGAACCAAATTCTCCGCTCGGCGTTTGTGTGTTTTTTCGGGGGAGAGAATGCGGAATCGCTACAAGCACACCACTACGCTGGAAGAGCGTTTGCTTAAAGCGGCGGAAGACCTCAGGGCCAAAGCGAAGGAATTACTCCCTGGCAAAGACCGGGACAGGCTGCTTGAAAAGGCTCGGCAGTTCGAGAACCAGGTTTCCACGAACGAATTATTCGTGCCACCTCAGGGCGTCGATGGGAAATCACTTGAACCCTAGAGCGAAATCACCCACACCGACAGCCCGATGAGAATTGCAACAGTGACTGCGGCAAGAGCGAGGACAAGCCTGCCCATCAGTTCTCCTTGCGAACACCCTTAAACTTCTTGGCGCTTTTCTTGACGGCCATGAACTGCCCGCCCGTCTTGTTGCGCTTGGTCGCCGTCTTGGTCAGCGGGTTCTTGAGCTGGGTGCGCTTCTTCACCGCGCCCTTACGGGCGTTGTCGCCGGTCGGTTTGTTGACTGCCATTGGTGCCTCCAAAGAACATCAATCTCCGAACCCCTCGTGAGTTCCCTATTCGGGGGCGACCGCTGGGCCGCTCGCATCTCGGTCTCGGGATGCTTCCACATCACCTGCCCGTCTCTCTTTGGCGCATAGAGGAATAGGTTGGCATCGTGCTCGGCACCGGTCCTTCTAATCAGGAGGACATTCCACGCAGGTATCACCGATCGAGTTTAGGACGTCGCGAACCTCGGCCGCCGCTGCATCAGGGGAGACCCCTGCTGGCGGGTCTTCCCGGGCGATATCGATCGCTCGCTCCCATGCATGCGGATCGGCGCGGTCCTGCGTCCAACCGTGCTCCTCGCACTCGCGGATGGCGCCAGCGTTCTGAAGCACGTCAATCGCCCATCCGCGCATCGTCCGTATCGCCGGCCTTCGTTCACGTGTCATCAGCATGGAAATGGCTCCTGAACGGCGAATCGTTTTGTCCGTCATTCGTTCCGGCCAAATAACACATGGCTGGGATTCGCAACGGCGGGAGCTCAAAATTTGGTTCGAATCTTTGACGCGCAGAGACCCAGTCCCTGAACTTGGTCTTCCTGGCTTTTCGTTTGGGCGCGTGCGGCAAGTGCCGCACCGGGCTCTCGTGAACCGAGCCGCAAGGCGTCTCGGCCATCCGGCTTCGATCCCTCGCGCGATCATGAGTCGCTCGCCGGAGGCACTCGCCCTCGGTCCCGCCGTCATTTCATTCCGGCGTCGCTATCACTGCCCTTCGTTCGGGTGCCTTCTTAACCGGTCTCGCGACTGCACTCGGTCCCGGGTCCCGCCGCTATCGCGTCGGCGCTATGCTGACCCTCCTGCGGGTGCCTCTTTCTCTTGCCTGCGCTTCGCTCCGGCGCTTTTCGCTACCTCTCTGCGAGGCCGCTTTTCATCGGAAATCGGGTGGAAGGCGGTGCGCCCGAACTTCTATCGTGTTCGGGAAACGGGAGCACGACATGCGCAAATTTTATTCTATAGCGGCCCTGTGTGATCACCTTAGGCCAGAGCTACGGGAATTGTTTGACCGGCTGGCGGTTGATCCCAATTCCGAGTTGTTCGTGAGACATGATGGTATGTTGCAATCCGGTCCTGACCCAAAATCTATCGAAGCCCCTCCAGTCGAGCGCGCAGTACCTAAGAGAGTGGCCTAGGGCAAGATGAGTCGCGCCGCCAAATGCAGCGTGCATACGCAGTGAGCATAACCGTCTTGGCAGCGCATCAGACGTAAAGAACATTTGACCACGCCCGCGATTAGAGACCGCTCCTGCAGCTGCCGCTTTCACTGCGCTTCGCCCCGGCGCATTTCGGCGCTTCCCCGCGAGACCGCTTTGTCGGCGCTGCGCTGAAGCCCCGCGTCGCGGGTCGTCACCCTTTCGGGGCGTCCATTCTGTCGAAAAGACAGCCGCGAATGCGCAGTCCGTTTTCCCATCACCGCCGTTGAGAGTGAGAGTGTGGGCCGGATCTGCCGCGACGGGTTGAAGATCGGAGGAGAGGCTTCCGGCGCCCGTCGCGGAGAACCGCGATGTCTGGACATACCACCCGAGTTCGTGCCGGCAACGACCGCGCGAGCCTTTACACCGAAATCACCGACAAGATCATCGCCGAGTTGGAGGCCGGCCGTATCCCCTGGGTGCAGCCATGGGGGACGGTGGCGATCAAGGCGCCGCTCGCCATGCCGCGCAACGCTGTCACGCTGCGCGGATATTCCGGGATTAATGTGCTGATCCTATGGGGTTCCGTCATCGAGCATGGTTTTTCCGGACAGAGCTGGCTCACCTTTCGCCAGGCGCTCGGTCTCGGCGGCCATGTCAGGAAGGGCGAACGGGGAACCACCGTCGTCTATGCCGATCGCTTCACCCCCGACGACGAACGCCAGCGCGCCGCGGAGGCCGGTGAAGAGCCGGGTGCGATCCCATTTCTCAAGCGCTTTACCGTCTTCAACACGGACCAGTGCGATGGCTTGCCCGAGCAGGTGGCTGCTTCGGTCGTCCCGCCGCCACCAGGGCAGATTGAACCCCGAGCCGAGGCGTTGATCGCCGCCACCGGTGCGGATTTCCGCATCGGCGGTGCGCGCGCCTACTACAACACGACGGGCGATTTCGTGCAGGTGCCACCGCCGGCTGCCTATTTCGAGCCGATCAATTGGCACCGGACCGCTTTTCATGAACTGGGTCATTGGACCGGCCAGGCGTCCCGCCTCAACCGCGACCATTCAGGTTCGTTCGGCTCAAAATCGTACGCGCGCGAAGAACTGGTCGCCGAAATGGCGGGTGCCTTCGTTTGTACTTCGCTCGGTATCACGCCGACCGTGCGCCACGCCGACTACATCGGCTCCTGGCTGGAGGTGCTGCGCGAGGACAATCGCTCCGTCGTGCGCGCCGCGAGCGCGGCGTCGAAGGCCGCCGATTTCCTGCTCGCTTTTCTGCCACTCGCGATCGACTCCGTCGTTGAAGGCAACGAGGAGGCCGCGTGATGCATCCGCACGGCCGTTTCAGCCTTCAGTTGATGCTGCGCGTCAGAGAGTGAGAGGCGCGCCGGCTTGTTTGTGACGGGTTGGAGGTCGAGAGAGCGTCTCCCGGCCGCCCGTCGTGGAGAATCCGATATGGCAAGCGTTCAGAAAATCAAGCTCAGTCCCTCCCGCGATATTCCCTTCAACAAGCTGGTCTTGAGCCAGTCCAACGTCCGCAGCGTGAAGGCCGGCGTCTCGATCGAGCAACTGGCGGAAAGCATCGCTCAGCGCACACTGCTACAAAGTCTGAGCGTTCGTGCGGTCGTAGATGCCGACGGCCAGGAAACCGGCATGTTCGAGGTGCCGGCCGGTGGACGCCGCTACCGCGCGCTCGAACTGCTGGTTCAGCAGAAGCGTATGGCGAAGACGCAACCTGTCCCCTGCGTTATCAGGGATGGCGGCATCGCCGAGGACGATTCCCTCGCCGAGAATGACGAGCGAGTCGGCCTGCATCCACTCGATCAGTTCCGCGCGTTCAAGCTGCTGCGTGACGGTGGCATGAGTGAAGAGGATATCGCCGCGCGGCACTTCGTCTCGCCGGCGATCGTCAAGCAGCGCCTGCGTCTGGCATCGGTGTCGCCGAAATTGCACGACGTCTATGCCGAAGATGGCATGACGCTCGAGCAGTTGATGGCCTTCTCGGTCACGGCCGACCAAGCGCGTCAGGAGCAGGTCTGGGATAACGCCAGCAGATCCCGCAACGACGAGCCATATCAGATTCGGCGGATGCTGACGGAGAATACCGTGCGCGCTTCCGACCGTCGCGCCCAGTTCGTCGGACTGGAGGCTTACGAGCAGGCCGGCGGCACCGTCATGCGGGATCTGTTCGAACACGACGATGGCGGCTGGTTGCAGGATGTGCCGCTGCTTGATCGTCTCGTCACCGAGAAGCTGAAGACTGAGGCCCAGACCATCGCCGCGGAGGGTTGGAAGTGGATTTCGGTCGCCCTCGATTTCCCCTTCGGCCACACCGGGGGCTTGCGAGAATTGGAGGGGAATCCTGTCGATGTCACGGTCGAGGAGCAGACGACCATCGATACGCTTAACGCCGAGCATGACAGGCTCGATGCCGAATATCAGGATGCCGACGAGTTGCCCGAGGCCGTCGACCAGCGTCTCGGGGAGATCGAGATGGCGCTGCTGGCTTTCGAAAACCGATCCGAGGTCTACGATCCCACCGATATCATCCGAGCCGGCGTCTTCGTCAGCATCGATTCTGAAGGGCGGCTCTCAGTAGATCGGGGCTATGTCCGACCGGAGGACGAGGTGGCCATGGCCGCTCCGGAAATCGGGCAGGATGCCGATACCTCACAGACGGGAGACCAAGAGGTTCCGGCCTCGGTGTCCGGCACGGTCATTTCGGTCGCAAGTAGCCCGACTGAGGCTGAAGAGGACGACGAGGACGTCATAAAACCTTTGCCGGATCGACTCATCATCGAGCTGACGGCACATCGCACGCTGGCATTGCGGGATGCGCTCGCGGAAAATCCGGCGATAACGTTCCAGGCGGTGCTGCACAACTTCGTTCTGGCGACCTATTACCGGTTCGCGTCGTCCGGGAGCTGTCTTGAGATCGGGCTTCGTACACCGACCTTTCCCGCTCAAGCTCCCGGGCTGAGGGAGAGCGTGTCTGCGAAGGCCGTTGAGGCGCGTTATGAGTCCTGGAAAGCGAGGTTGCCGCAGAGCGAGAACGATCTCTGGGATGCACTTACCGCACTCGATGGCGGCGCACAGGCCTCCCTGTTCGCTCACTGCGCATCATTCGCGGTCAACGCGCTCTACGAGCCCACCAACCGATATAATCAAGGCCGCGTCTCGGCCCATGGCGTTCGCACCCGGCTTGACCACGCGGATGTCCTCGCGCGGTCCGTCGGACTCGACATGGCGCAGGTGGGCTGGAGACCAACAGTCGACAACTATCTCGGTCGCGTCACAAAACCCCGTATCCTCGACGCGGTTCGAGAAGCAAAAGGCGAGCCGTCCGCGCAACTGATCGACCATCTGAAGAAAGCCGATATGGCCAAGGAGGCCGAGCGTCTTCTCGATGGTGCAGGCTGGTTGCCGGAGCCGCTTCGTCTCGCCGACCTTACGTCGGCGCAGGAGCAGGATGGTGCAGCCGGACCGCTGCCCGAGTTCCTTGCCGACGACGAGGATCGGGATGGTATCAGCGACGACGATCGGCCAGAACTCGACGCAGCAGAATGACTTCTTGATCGCAGGCAGCTCCGGCTGCCGCGCACGCTTTGGGGACCGGCGTTCGTCGCCGGTCCCCTTTTTCGTGGGGACCTGAGAGGGAGAGGCGGGCCGGGATGGGTTTGAGCCGTCGCGGTCTGAGGAGAGTGCCTCGCGGTTCGACCCGTTCCCGCTCTCCTTAAGGCATCCAGCCATGACCGAACTTCTCGCCGGCGGCGCCGCCGCGCCGCTTTCCATTCGTGCCACCGCATCTCTCACCTCCGCCGTCGTCAGGGCTGCGCGCCAGGTTTTGACGGATCTCGAACGCGGCCGTCGCATAGATGCAGCCGTCCTGCGCGGCGCGATGGAGGCTGCCTTCGGCGCCTCCGACGCGACCGGCGCCTGGAACTGGAAAGTCGCCTATGACGCCTGTGAGGTGGCGACCGTCCTGTTCCTTCGCAAATTCGGCTCGGGCATCCGTGCCAGAGCCGGCTCGCCGCCCGCCATGCTGCCGATGCTCGCGAAGATCGCCGGTCTCCTTCCGACCCATACAAGGCGTTCCCTGGAAAGCGAGGTGTTTCAACAATTCTCGACGCCGATCCCGCTTGGCCTGGCCGCATGCACCGCGGCTGGCGTTACACCTGATGACCGCGTTCTGGAACCGTCAGCGGGGACCGGCTTGCTTGCCATCTTTGCGGAGCTCGCCGGCGGCACTGTGGTGCTGAACGAGTTGGCCGAGGATCGCGCCACCTTGCTCGATCATCTGTATCCCCAGACTGGCGTGACGCGGTTCGACGCCGCCCAGATCGACGATCACCTCGATGTCGATCTTGTTCCGAGCGTGGTTCTGATGAACCCGCCATTCTCGGCGATGGCGAACGTCGATCGGCGGATGGCGGATACAGCTCTCCGGCACATCACTTCAGCCCTGGCGCGCCTTTGCGACGGCGGGCGTCTCGTCGCCATCACCGGAGCGAACTTCGCCTACGACAATCCAGCTTGGGTCGACGCCTTCGTCCGTCTCCAGGAATGTGGGCGTGTCGTATTCTCTGCCGCGATCGATGGCGCGGTCTTTGCGAAGCACGGGACTAAAGTCGACACAAGGCTGCTTGTGATCGACAAACAGCCTGCCGTCGACCCAACGGTTTTTCCGATCTCGCTGGGCATGGCGAGCGATGTCGCCACATTGCTCGACTGGGTAATCAAGCACGTGCCGCCCAGGCTGGCATTTGCCGCCCCGATTCCGGTCAACGCCATCAGGCGACCTGCGATGCCACGAACGGTCGGCGCTTCCGCAACGTGCCCGTCGTCTACTCCGACGCCGCCAGCACCAGAAGGCGTTGAACTCACCTACGAGACGGTCGAGTGGACCCCGCTGGAAGGCGGCCGGCTGACCGATGCGCTCTACGAGGAATACGCGCTGCAGTCGATCCGTATTCCCGGATCCCACGCGCATCCGACAAAACTCGTACAGTCCGCGGCGATGGCGTCTGTCGCCCCGCCGAAGCCATCTTATCGGCCGCATCTGCCTTCAAGTCTGGTAGGAGACGGACTCCTGTCGGACGCCCAGCTTGAAAGCATCATTTTCGCTGGCGAGGCGCACTCGGAATTTCTCGCAGGCTCCTGGACGGTCGATGCGACTTTTGACGTCGTAGCCGCCGCTCCTGACGATGCTTCGAATGCCGTCCGCTTTCGCCGTGGCTGGTTTCTGGGAGATGGCACAGGCGCCGGCAAAGGCCGGCAAGTCGCGGGAATCCTGCTCGACAACTGGCTGAAGGGCCGTCGTCGTGCGGTGTGGATCAGCAAGTCGGACAAGCTGATCGAGGACGCGCAGCGCGATTGGTCAGCGCTCGGCATGGAGCGGCTTCTCGTTACGCCCCTGTCCAGATTCCGCCAGGGGACACCGGTCCGGCTAGCGGAAGGCGTCCTCTTTACCACCTACGCTACGCTGCGCACCGATGAGCGAGGCGAAAAGCTTTCACGCGTGCAGCAGATCGTCGAATGGTTGGGCTCGGATTTCGATGGCGTCATCATCTTTGACGAGAGCCACGCGATGCAAAACGCGGTTGGTGGCAAGGGCGAGCGCGGTGACCAGGCCGCATCACAGCAGGGGCGTGCGGGTCTTCGCCTCCAGCACGCTCTGCCGAGCGCCCGCGTCGTCTACGTCTCCGCGACGGGCGCCACGACGGTGCATAATCTTGGCTACGCCCAGCGGCTGGGCTTGTGGGGTGGCGACGACTTCCCATTCGCCACCCGCGCGGAATTCGTCGAGGCGATCGAGCAAGGCGGCGTTGCCGCAATGGAGGTGCTGGCACGCGATCTTAAGGCGCTTGGCCTCTACGCCGCCCGCTCGCTCTCTTACGAAGGCGTCGCGTACGAAATGGTCGAGCATCAGCTTACGCCCGAGCAGGTCCGCATCTACGATGCCTATGCCGGCGCGTTCAGCATCATCCACAACAACCTCGAAGCCGCGATGCGGGCTGCCAATATCACGGGCGAAACCGGGACGTTGAATGGACAAGCGAAGTCTGCGGCCCGGTCTGCCTTCGAAAGCGCCAAGCAGCGTTTCTTCGGCCATCTGTTGACCTCGATGAAGACGCCGTCAGTGATCCGGTCGATCGAGTACGATCTTGACGCTGGACACGCCGCGGTCATCCAGATCGTCTCGACCGGCGAGGCCTTGATGGAACGCCGTCTGGCCGAGATCTCGACTGAAGATTGGGCCGACGTCCAGGTCGACATTACCCCGCGCGAATATGTCCTCGACTATCTCGCTCATTCCTTCCCGGTTCAGCTCTACGAGCCCTTCACCGACTCGGAGGGCAACCTCTGCTCCCGGCCCGTCTATCGCGACGGCCAACCGGTCGAGAGCCGGGAAGCCGTCGCGCGCCGCGGCCGTTTGATCGAGAAGCTCGCCTCGTTGCCGCCGGTACCGGGGGCGCTGGATCAGGTCGTACAGCGCTTCGGCACGGAAATGGTCGCCGAGGTCACTGGTCGCTCGCGCCGCATCATCCGTAAGCACGATCGGCTGATAGTCGAAAACCGCGCCGGTTCCGCCAACCTCGCTGAGACCGCGGCTTTCATGGACGACGTCAAGCGCATCCTGGTCTTCTCGGACGCGGGTGGCACAGGGCGCAGCTATCATGCCGAATTGTCGGCACGGAATAGGCGGCTGCGCGTCCATTACCTGCTCGAACCCGGCTGGAAAGCGGACGCCGCCATTCAAGGCCTCGGCCGCACCAACCGGACCAACCAGGCGCAGCCGCCGTTGTTTCGGCCCATCGCAACCGATGTGAAGGCCGAAAAGCGCTTTCTCAGCACCATTGCCCGCAGGCTCGATACGTTAGGGGCCATCACCCGCGGGCAGCGCCAGACCGGAGGGCAGGGCCTGTTCCGGCCCGAGGACAATCTCGAAAGCCAGTACGGCCGGGATGCTTTACGTCAACTTTACACGCTGCTGGCGCGAGGCAAGGTCGATGGATGCTCGCTCGAGAGGTTTGAAGATGCGACCGGCCTGAAGCTATTGGATACCAATGGGCTGAAGGACGAGTTGCCGCCAATCACGACCTTCCTCAACAGGTTGTTGGCGCTGACCATCGAGCTGCAGAATATTCTCTTCACCGCCTTCGAGCAGTTGCTGACCGCTCGCATCGACGGCGCCATCGCGTCCGGCTCCTATGATGTCGGGCTGGAAACGTTGCGCGCTGAGAGCTTTGTCGTGACCGACCGGCGCACGATCTATGCTCATCCGGCGACGGGCGCCGAGACCCGGCTGCTCACGATTACGCAGCGCGAGCGCAATCGTCCTTTGCAGCTGGATGACGCGCTTTATCGGCTCTCCGATCATCGTGCTGTCCTGTTGATCAATGATCGGTCGGGTCGTGCAGCCGTTCAGGCATCGGCCCCAAGCTTCATGCTGGACGACGGCGAGATCGAACGGCGGGTCCGGCTGATCCGACCGATGGAACAGCACAGCGTCCCTCTGAAGATGATGGAGGACAGCCATTGGGTAGAAACAGATCGTGAACGCTTCGCCGCGGCCTGGCGGGCGGAGCTTGCGGAGGTGCCCGAGTTCACGGAGAGCACGATCCACGTCGTGGCGGGGTTGCTGTTGCCGATCTGGAAACGGCTGCCGAACGAGTCGACCCGCGTTTATCGGTTGCAGACCGATGCCGGCGAGCGCGTGATCGGCCGCAGGGCCTCGGCCGCCTGGGTGGCGAACGCCCTCGCGACCGACACGCCCAAGCTGACGCCGGATGTGGCCCTCGCCGCGTTGATCGAGGGCCGAGCCGTTCTCGACCTCGCCGAAGGCCTTCAACTGCGCCGTGCCCGAGTCATGGGGAAACATCGCATCGAGCTGTCAGGCTTTACCGATGCCATGCGCGACCGTCTCAAAGCCTACGGCCTCTTCCACGAGATCATCTCATGGAAGCTGCGCATGTTCGTGCCATCAGACGCGAATGGCGTCGATATCCTGGCAAAGGTGCTCGAGCATTATCCGATCGCACGCGTCGGCGAACGGGAGGCCGCGTGATGTCCCGCGAGGCCTCTGAACTGGTAAGCCGCCTAGCGCGCGAGGCCGAGGCGGTGTGTCGATACTATCTGTCCAACGGCCGGCGAGAGGGACGGTACTGGCTGGTCGGCGACGTCCACAATACACCGGGTCGCTCGATGTTCGTGCGTTTACAGCAGTCGACGAAGGGGCCGGCCGGCAAATGGACCGATGCTGCGACCGGTGAGCATGGGGATCTCCTCGATGTCATTCGCGAAAGCCAGGGCTTGCGCGATTTCCGGGAGGTTGCCGAGGAGGCAAGGCGCTTTCTCAAGCTACCTCGTACCGAACCGGAACTCGCCCCAAAGTCGCTCTATTCACCTGCACCGTCCGGATCGCAAGAGGCCGCAAGACGGCTGTTTGCAATCTCAGGCCCGATTGAGGGGACCGTGGTCGAGACGTATTTGCAGCGCCGAGGAATTGCTCTCGTGCACCATGGTGGCAGCCTCCGCTTTCATCCACGCTGCTACTATCGGCCGGACGAGCACCTTCCCACCGAGATTTGGCCGGCAATGATTGCCCGCGTCACCGACATCAGTGGTCGGATCACCGGCGTGCACCGTACCTGGCTCGATCCGGAAGACTTCGATCACATTCGATTAGGCAAAGCTCCGATCGATACCCCACGACGGGCGATGGGCGACCTGCTCGGCAACGCGGTTCGCTTCGGCTCAGCCGACGACGTGCTGGCCGCCGGCGAGGGGATCGAGACCATGCTGTCGTTGCGCTGTCCGCTGTCGACCCTGCCGATGGCCGCAGCATTGTCCGCCAGTCACCTCGGCGCTATCGACTTCCCGCTGAGTTTGCGCCGACTCTACATCGCCTGCGACGCCGATGCCGCCGGAGACACGGTGCTGGCAGTTCTGACGCAGCGCGCGAAAGCGGCCGGCATCGAAGCGATCAAATTGTCGCCCCGGCTGGGCGACTTCAACGAGGATCTGCACATCTTCGGTCTCGACGCCCTCCGGGCTGCGATGCGGATTCAGCTCGTACCGGAGGATGTCGATCGCTTCCTGCCGGCGTCGACTGCGGTCGCATAAGGTCCCGCACGTTAAATCGATGTCGACATATCAGCCGGGTGAGGGCGCCTCGTCGGGCTTGGTCGCGCGCACGGCCTTCTAGAGGGCGATCGGACGGCAAGCGGCCCGGCCCGGCAATGGCTGCGCCCGGCTATTTTCCGCCGCGCGCCAATGATGTGAGGCCACATTTTCGTTGAACGGCGCGCTTTGCATCGCGAAGCAAAATAGCCGGCCTTCGCCATCCTCCGCTATCGCTGCGGCCCTCCGCTTTGCTTCGGGTTCTGGTCCGTTCCGCCTGCCGCCTGAGTAATCGCCACGAAGGCCGCGATGGGCGCGACCAATCCGACAAGGGACCTTCTCCCATGACCGATCATGACGACATCGAACCAGAGCAAACCGCATCTCCGACCGAACACGTCCTCAACGAGTTGCAGCTCTTCGGCCACCGTCCATTCGACGACCAACCCGATCCGAGACCGCTCCCCGAGGGCAAGATGATATCAGGCGCTGTCGCCGATATCTTCGACGCCCTGGTTGCCACTCTGAGCGACACCCGGCTAGAACCTGATCTCGAGGATCTGCTCTGGTCGACCGTCAACCTGTTCCACCGTGCAGCAGACCGGATTGGACGCGAGCTCGACAATAACGAACAGGCGCAACGCAAGAGTCAGCACGAGCAGAACGGCTCGGAAGTTAGATCGGTCGAACTGGAGCGGCTGACAGCCGAAGGCATCACGTTGATCGAGCGGCGGAACTGCCTGGAGCTTTTCCGCGATCAAGCCGTCGACCACTTTGAAGTCCACACCGGTTCGATCTGGCGCCCCCGATCGGGATCACTTGTCAACCACCGCGCGCTGACCGCAGCTATGATCGACTCCAGAGATTATCTCGCAGCCAAGCGGCGCGCTGAGACCGAGGTCATGTTGCCGCCCGGTCCCAAGATCGCACTGACGGGTGGCCTCGACTTCAATGACCATCACCTGATCTGGGATCGTCTCGACAAGGTTCGCACCAAGCATCCCGATATGGTCCTGATCCATGGCGGTTCTCCGAAGGGCGCTGAACTGATCGCCGCCAAATGGGCTGTTAACCGCAAGATACCTCAGATCGCTTTCAAGCCGGACTGGACCAAGCATGCCAAGGCAGCACCCTTCAAGCGCAACGACGCCATGCTCGAACTACTGCCGATCGGCCTCATGCACTTCCCAGGCACGGGAATCCAAGACAATCTCGCCGACAAGGCGAAGCGGCTCGGAATTGCGGTCTGGAAGTTCGGCGCGTAAGCGCCGACTTTCTGCTCCGAAACCACGTGGAGTTGCGTGCGCCGCAACTCCGCCAACTTTCGACTTTATGTCCAAAATTGCGCCGCGGTGGTGGTGGAAGGCGCGACCGTTCCCTCAATGCAAACGGAGCCACCACCATGCTTGCCCTTGGACTTGTGCTCAACACCGTCGGCCTCGGCTTGTTCTGCTGGCTGATATTTGCGCTTGCGGTCTATGCCGTGCCGTTTTTCGTTGCCGTCAGCATCGGCATGTTGACACTTAATAGTGGCGCTGGCGTCGTGGGCGCGCTGCTCGTTGGCATTATCGCCGGCGCATTGACGCTGGTTCTGGGGCAAACCGCTTTCGCGATGACGCGGTCAACGATCTTGCGTGGGGCGATCGGGGCCGCTTTCGCCGTCCCGGCCGCCATTGCCGGTTATCATGTGGTCCTCGCGATGTCGCAGGTCGGAGTGCCTTCCCTGGCCTGGCGTGAAGTCTTCGCTTGTCTCGGCGCAGTTTCCGTTGGCGCTACGGCATGGATACGGTTGATCCTCTTCGCCGAACCCCGTCCGTTGGTACCGATCGGGGCTTAGAGGAGCGAGCGCCACTCGCCGTTTTTCCGCGGCCCGCCACGCGCGGCGGATAGTCCTCCGCGCCTTCATCATCGAAACAGGTTCGCGTAGGTCGGCGCATCGAAGGACGGATCGTCGAGCTTAAGCGAGGAGTAGCATCCTTCCTTCTGAAGGGCATCGAGCAGACTGCGCCGATCTCGGCCCGGCCCACATGGATTTGATGGTGAGGGGGTACGTTAGAGGCCATGGTCGGCTGACAATACCGCCGTTTCCTGCACCTCGTTTCTTTCTCTAGGCCCAAACGTTCCTACCTCTTGTTCGTCACAACCGCGATACGCCAAATCTTCTCCCGAAATTGTGGTTCAGCACGCGGACGCACGTGGCCTCTTAAATGGCTTGATCTGGCCGAAGACCGGCTACGCCTCGATCGTCTGAGACGCAACGCCGTCGCCTAAGACTTTCTTCCCCTGGGCTAACGCCCATTCCTCGCGAGGCAAGAAAGTCTTCACGCCGGCGTCCTCCGCTACGCTGCGGCCCAAGCGGGTGCGTCGCCGATCGTCCTCGGCCTGTAGATCGCCATCGAGGCCGCGGTGGTCGCGGGCTCGAAACACAACAGGAGAAGTGACATGGCTACCATCGGTTCTTTCAAGAAGGTCGGCAACGATTTCCAGGGCGAGATCGTCACCCTGAGCTTGCAGGCCAGGGGCGTCCGCATCGTCGCAGAAGCCAACCGCTCGAACGAGAACGCTCCCAGCCACCGCATCTACGTAGGCCGAGCCGAGATCGGCGCCGCCTGGTCGAAGCGCTCTGAGGAAGGCCGCGACTATCTCTCGCTCAAGCTCGACGATCCCTCCTTCAACGCACCGATCTACGCGAACCTGTTCGACGACGAAGGCGGCGAAGGTTACACCCTGCTCTGGTCGCGGGCGCGGAAGAACGGCGACTGAGACCCACTCCGACCAAGACCCCGCCCGAGATGCTCGGGTGGGGCTCCTTGCTATCCAAAATCGCGGACACCTCAATCACACGAGGGCGTTTCGCCCTATAGCTGCGACAGGATGGCAGCCTTGTCTATAATCGACCAAACGCTCACGATCTGCCCGTTCAGAAAATCGTAGAAAACGTTTTCGGCAAACTCGACTTTCTTGCCATTGACCGGGAGGCCAAACAGCAACCCTTTCGGCGGACAGTCGAACGCAAACGGCTCGCGACGCGAGGTTCGGCCAATCCTGTTTGTTCAGGCAGCCAATGTACCTTCGGTAGACGTCGGCAAGATCGGCTTTTGTCATGACGTTTGCCCAGTATTCTGTTCGTCCGCAGATCGGACAACGCAAAGCCCGCGTTATCCTAATGAAAGATCTGGGATAAAAGCCCAGGAGCCTAGGTTCTTGCCTTTGATGCTTTCTCGTCGAGCAAGTCCATAGGCCGCACTTCCAGCGCTTGTGACGTTTGCCAAATTGTGAGGAGGGTCGCGTTTTGTAGCCCTCGCTCCATGCTGCTTATAAAAGCGCGATCAACTCCCATCCGCTCAGCCACGGCCTCTTGGCTTAGCCCCAGGGCCAAACGAAACTTTCGTGCATTCCCTCCAAAGGTCTTGCGGATATCCATCCGCAGGATAGGAAGCAATCGCGTATTTTGATGCTACGTGCTATAATACGCGGAGAAGGGGGACATCCCCTCACCGCGGCGACTGGCCCCACCTAAGTCGGACTGGCGGCCTTGATTAAAATGGGTCTAAGTCACATCGGCCAGTTTTCGCTTGCAGGTATTAGAATCACTCGTTCTGTGGCGCACGCATGAAGAAACCGCCTTCAAATCCCGACGTTGCCGACCTAGCGCCGACGGACGCCGTTCTTACGGTATACGACGAGGAGCATATTATAACCTATCTGCGAATGCTTGATGCCGACGCAGAGGGAGCAGATTGGCGCGAAGTGACGAAACTGGTGCTACATATAGACCCGCAGCATGAACCGGAGCGCGCGAGGCGCGCATTCGACACGCATCTGGCCCGCGCAAAATGGATGACCGAGCAGGGATATCGCCACTTGTTGCGGGGCGGCGCATCAAATCCTAATCTCTAAAACAATTTTTTAGAAAAACGTTCTCCCCTCATGCGGTGTTCGATCCACTGCATCACGCGATGCAGAATCGGGGACTAGCTGCAACCATTACTCCCCCAGATTATCGCGCCGCAATCTCGTGGTGCGATGGGGACAACGCATATGTCAAAGTTCAACTGGAGGTCGTCAGATGCATACTATGATCGTACGCAAAAGGCCGAAATGACCGGATTCGCGTGGGAGTGTCTGCGCCGTAACCCGGATTTCCAACGCGATCATCGGAGTGTCTCGCCAGCCAGTCCAGCCGTAAGCGTGGAGTTTCGCGATCGTTGGGGGTTGGCTTTTCGCAGCTGATCCCGATCAATCCTTCCTTGAACAGACCATCTTCTGGGCGCCGGAGGTTCTGCCGACGGTTGTACCGGTGCGGCCTTCGTCGTTGGTGAGACCGCATTCGCATGTCAGCCTGGATCTTAATGACCTCAGCTTAGGCCAGTTGCGCCAGGCCCCTGACGGCTGGCACGCCGTACTGACTCTGCGCGGCGTTGAGCACCGCGTTTGGTTCAAGGAAGTCCCGGTTGTTGCAGTCACCTATGCTGTCGAACTTCCCTTCGACCGCGATTTCGACTTCCGCGCGGATGCAGGGAGGCGCCTATGGCGAGCCCTTAACGGGCGTGCGCTAGGGGCGCCGCTGCATGCACTCTCGGAGAGCCGACGCCGGCGGCTGGCGCTGGCCCTGCGTGCGCTCGATGCGCGCATGGACGGTAGTACCTACCGCGAAATTGCAGAAGTCCTGTTCGGGGCCGAGCGCATTTCCGAGCGCGATTGGCCGACGCACGATCTGCGCAACCGAACCATCCGCTTGGTTCAAAACGGTTTCGCCCTGATGCGCGGCGGCTATCGCGCCCTGCTGCGCCCACGATCTCCAAAAAAATAATCGACACTCCGGGGGGTGCCGAAAACGCGCCCCCCCATCTTCGGCATCCCCCTTCAAGGCTCTGCTCCGCCATTGTGCCCGTCAACGCGCCGCCGACCTCGCTGGCGCTCCAGACGACTACGGAGCTTTTCAGATGTCCGATCCGAGCGCCGGCTTACCGCCACGATACCTGCGCACCGCCGAAGCGGCGCGATTTCTCAGCCTTTCCGGACGCACCCTTGAAAAGCATCGGACCTACGGCACTGGCCCTGCTTATCGAAAGATCGGTGGTCGGGTTGTCTACGCGATCGATGATCTCAAGGGGTGGGCCGACCGCGGCACCAAGACCTCAACCAGCGATCCCGGTGCCGGCACCGTGCTGCCGGCCAAACGGCATGCGCCCGTTCCCTATGCAGGGAAAGAGCGGCGCTGAGCCATGTCGGACAGCAGATCTCCTGCACCACCGCGGCGCCGTACGGAGCGCGAGCAACTTGATCTGTTTCGTGCTTTGCCGGGCGACTTGGCTGCGCGCGATGCGCAAGACCTGATGGCTTATCCATTCTTCTCTCTGGCGAAGTCCAGGCGGATCGTACCGATCGATTTCCGCGCCGGTACCGTCACGATCCGAGTCGAAGCCGTGCCGGAACACGGCATGGCGACGATCTGGGATGCGGATGTTCTGATCTGGGCGGCTTCGCAGATCGTATCCGCTCGCGATGCCGGTTTGAAAACGTCCCGCCTGATGGCGGCCACCCCATACGAAATCCTGACCTTCGTCGGCCGCGGCACCAGCGTACGCGACTACGATCGCCTCAAGGCTGCACTCGACCGGCTTCAGTCGACCACGGTGATGACGTCGATTCGTCAACCGACGGAACGACGACGGCATCGCTTTTCCTGGATCAACGAGTGGAAGGAGACCGCCGATGCGCACGGCCACGCCAGAGGAATTGAACTGATCCTGCCGGATTGGTTCTACACGGGCGTCCTGAACGATGCGCTCGTGTTGACGATTGACCGCGGGTATTTCGATCTCACTGGCGGACTGGAGCGTTGGCTTTATCGCCTCGTGCGCAAGCATGGCGGTCGTCAGGGCGGCGGCTGGAGCTTCGATATCGTGCATCTCCACTCCAAGTCCGGCAGCCTTTCGGCAATCAAGCACTTTGCTTACGACCTGCGCCAGATCGTTCGTCGGCAGACAGTGCCAGGCTACAAACTCGTCATCACACAAGACCCAAACGGCACACAGCGATTGAACTTTGCACCAACCCTGATCGATCCGATCGCAGAGCGGATGCGAAAGCGCGGGCTCCCTCGCTCTGGGGACAACCTGTGAATTCCGTCGTGCTATCAGGGACCGTTACACTCGTGCCATCAGGGACCGGATCCTCGTGCTATCGGGGACCGAAATCGCAGTTAAAGCGTTGGGGCGCAACGTTTTCTCGACCTCGTAACTCTACTAACAGGGAATCCTTCGGATTCCCTCTAACGGATCTCATCCGTTCGAAGCCGATAGGCGATGCCCAGTCGGCGGTGCGGTCGGCGCCAATTCAACAGCTCTCTTCCGAATTTCCCGGACTGCATTTCTGCAACGCGTCCGTCACGACGGCCGTCTGCGTAAATAGGGCAAGAGCACGGAATCAGCTCCGCCTTCGGGCCTGTCCCGACGTCATTCAACAATATGGAGGTCCATCGTGAACGACCTGACGACGGTTGAACTGTTGTGGCTCGAAAAGCGCATTGAAAACCGAATCCGGTTCGGTCGCGCGGTGGCTGAACAGATCATCGATCGCCGCCGGCGTATCCTGTCGTTCGCGCCCGGTAGCCTCTTTGCGTTCGTGCGTTGGGCATCGAACGATTTCGGAACGGTCATCTCGCGTGTCGATATCCTACGCGCGGCAACGCCCGGACAACGCTATTCGACGGTGCCGTGGGTCAAGCCAGGTGGTGACATCCTGCTGCGGCTGAGCGGCTGGCCGAAAGTCGAGCGCGTCCTGCAATTGATCGATGCCGTGGAAGCGCTCGACATCCATCCGGCCGACGTCGCGCTGGACTATTGGCACCACGTCCACAACCGCCTGTCCGTGAACGAGACGCCACGACCTTACACGCGAGGGCGCCATCAGGCTTGGCTACGTCGGCAAGGGATTGCCCCATGAGAGGCCGGTTGACGACAATTCTCATGACGTTTGGGGCCGTTGCCCTTGTCATGTCGACGATGGGAGAGGCAACGCCAGCCTATATATGGAACGCCTCGAAGAGCGTTCCGATCGGTCTCTATCGGCTGCAGCCGGTCGACAGTCTTGCGGTCACTGATTTCGTGGCGTTCCGGCCGCCCGAACCGCTTGCGACCTTTCTCGATTTGAACGGCTATCTGCCGATGGGCGTCCCCATGCTCAAGCGTGTGTTGGCACTTCCTGGACAAATCGTCTGCAGGGAAGGGCTGACGATCTCCGTCGATGCGATCGAGGTGGGAGAAGCGTTGTCGCGCGACAGACGCGGGCGTCCCTTGCCGGTCTGGGAAGGATGCCGCGTCGTTGGTGCGGACGAGCTTTTTCTCATGAACTGGCAGTCGGAAGACTCTCTCGACGGCCGCTACTTTGGGCCTGTCCCCCAACTGTTCGTCATCGGCAAGGCGCTGCCTGTGTGGACCAGAGAGGAGTGACCGTGATTATACTTCCAGAACTTTCGGTTACTTCTTCGTTCAATAGGTCGCAGCATCATTCTCCTGCTTGTGGCCCGTCTGCGACGGCGGTCGCACGCAATC
>Ga0307500_10000131_pt1 | contig 23884 bp, 15 predicted proteins | sample 14_S_MG_FD_201362 | JGI IMG/M metagenome (GOLD analysis project Ga0307500, IMG submission 201362) | Soil microbial communities from Populus trichocarpa stands in riparian zone in the Pacific Northwest, United States - 14_S | ecosystem: Environmental > Terrestrial > Soil > Riparian zone > Trees... | reverse complement strand
TGGTCGGACAGCAGCGCGGTCACCGCGTCGGCCAGCCCGGCCACGTCGCCGGACCGGAACCGCAGCCCGGTCCGGCCGTGCTCGACCAGCTCGCGCAGCCCGCCCACGTCCGCCGCCACCAGCGGGGTGCCGGCGGCCGCCGCCTCCAGCGCCACCAGCCCGAACGGCTCGTAGATCGACGGCACCACGGCGCAGTCGGCGGCGCCGGCCAGCGCGGCGAGCTCCTCCTCCGCCACGAACCCGGCGAACAGCACCGACCGGCCCAGCCGCAGCTCCCGCGCCTGCTGCCGCAGCGCCCCGTCGTGCGGGCCGGAACCGGCGACCACCAGCCGGATGCCGGGGTGCCGGCGGCGCAGCCGGGGCATCGCCCGGAGCAGGTCGTGCAGGCCCTTCTCGTACACCAGCCGGCCGGAGAAGACCAGCAGCGGCCCGCTGCCGGCGTACCTGGCCCGGGCCGCGGCGACGCGGGCCGGCGGGGGCCGCCAGCGGTCCACCCGGACGCCGTTCGGTACCACGTCCATCTTGTCCGGCGGCAGCTCGAACAGCCGGGTGACCTCCCAGCGCATGTAGTCCGAGCAGGTCACCACCCGGCGCGCCTCGTAGGTCAGCCACCATTCGACCGAGTGGATCGCCTTGTTCATCGGCCCGGGCAGCCAGCCCTGGTGCCGGCCGGCCTCGGTGGCGTGCACGGTGGCCACCAGCGGGCCGCCGAGGTGGTGCTTGAGCGTGGCGGCGGCGTGCGCGACCAGCCAGTCGTGCGCGTGCAGCACGTCCGGCGGATCGCCGGCGACCACGTCCAGGCCGGCCCTGGTCAGCGCGTGGTTGAACGCCATCGTCCAGGCCAGCAGCTCGGTCTCGAAACCGAACAGCGGCGGGTCATCGGGCACCCGGACCACCCGCACCCCGCCGGCCAGCTCGTCGAACCCGGCGCCGTCCACGTGCCGGGTCAGCACGGTGACCTCGTGCCCGGCCCGGGCCATCGCCTCGGCGAGCGCATGCACGTGCCGGCCGAGCCCCCCGACCAGCACCGGCGGATACTCCCACGACAACATCAGCACGCGCATGGCCCGCCTATCTTGCCACCAGCCGGGCTGGCTCAGCGCCGGCGGTAGACGTCACCCCGGTGATCGACATCCACGACGGTGACCGTTCTGGTTCCATCGTCGATCTCGTAGAGGACCCGGTACGTGCCGCGTCGCGCGCTGAACTTGTCCGCCAGCGGTGCGGTGAGGCGTTTCCCGATCTGGTACGGGTTGTCGAGCAATGGTCCGATCATGAACTCGTAGGCTGCCGCCGCGACCGCCTCCGGCAGCCGTTCGGTCAGTGACCGGCGCACCGTCGGAGTCGTACGAAGCTGGTAACGGTCCTCGTCTTCGCCGGAACTCACGCAGGCTTGCCACGCCGGGCAGCCATCGCCGCCGCCAACCCGTCCGCGTCGACAACCTCACCCCGCGCCAACTCCACCTCGGACTCGGCCAGGCGGCGCACGGTGGCCGCGTCGCTGAGCACGGCGATCGTCTCTTCCAGCGCCTCGAGATCGTCGATCGAGACCAGTACCGCCGCCGGTCGACCATAGATCGTCACCGTCACGCGCTCGTGCTGAGTATCGACGCGACCCACCAACTCGGACAGGTGTGCCTTGACCTCAGCCAACGGCAACGTGGTAGTCATGGTCATAACTATGACTACCACGCAGCCGGCCTGTCAACGCCGGGTCGCCGACCCGCCTGCCAGCCGCGCTGTCGATCGACCGAGCCGGAGACGCTCTGGAGTCATGGCACCCGGGGCCGGTGGCTAGGCGAGTACGGACGAGCGTGGGTAGGCGTCGGCCGGGTCGGTGCGCACGTTGAGCAGGTACGGGACGCCGGCGGCGAACGCGCGGTCCAGCGCCGGGCCCAGGTCGGCGGCGCGCTCTACGGTCTCGCCGGCGCCGCCGAGGGCGGCGGCCACCTCGTCGTAGCGGGTGTCGGCACGCAGGTCGGCCGCGACGTCGTAGCCGTAGATGGCGCGCATCGGGTGCTTCTCCAGCCCCCAGCCGCCGTTGTTGCCGACCACGATCACCGCCGGCAGCTGGTGCCGGACCAGCGTGTCCACGTCCATCAGGGACATGCCGGCGGCGCCGTCGCCGAGCATCAGCACGACCTGGCTGGACGGCCGGGCCACCCGGGCGGCGATCGCGTAGCCCAGCCCGGTGCCCAGGCAGCCGTACGGGCCCGGGTCCAACCAGCAGCCGGGCTGGTACGAGTCGAGGTACTTGCCGGCGTAGGAGACGAAGTCGCCGCCGTCGCCGATCAGCACCGCGTCCCGGGCCAGCCGGCGGCGCAGCTCGCCGTACACCCGGGCCGGCTTGATCGGGTCGGTGTCGGCGTCCAGCTGGGCCTGCTCGGCCGCGCGGGCGGCGTCCTCGGCGGCCCGCAGCCGGGCCAGCCAGGGCTCGTGGTCGGCCCGCGGCGCGCCGGCCAGGCCGGCCAGCCCGGCCAGGATCGCGCCCAGGTCGCCGGCCGGGGCCAGCGCGACCCGGGCGTGCGTGGCGCGCCGGCTCGGGTGGTCGACCGCGTGCAGCACGGTGGCGGCGCCGAAGTCGCCGAAGCCGAGCCGGAAGTCCAGCGGGGTGCCGATCACCAGCACCAGGTCGGCCTCCCGGCGCAGCAGGCCGCGGGTGCGGGCGAACGCCAGCTCGTGGTCGGCGGGCAGGCAGCCGCGGCCCAGCCCGTTGGCGAACACCGGCACCCGCAGCGCCTCGGCCGCCTGCCGCAGCGCGTCCCAGGCGCCTTCCCAGTAGACGTCGGTGCCCGCGATGATCGCCGGCCGCTCCGCGGCGGCCAGCAGCCGGGCCGCGGCCAGCACCTCGTCCGGGTCCGGCGCGGGGCCGCGCGGCGGCTCGGCCGGCGGCAGCTCCGCGGTGGCCGGGGCGAAGATCAGGTCCATCGGGATGTCCACGAACGCCGGGCCGCGGTGCGGGGTGAGCGCGGCCAGCACCGCCGCCCGGACCTCGGCGCCGATCGCCCCGGTGCTGGTCGCGGTCGAGGCGTGCTTGGTCACCGGGGCCAGGATCGGCACGTGATCGAGCTCCTGCAGGCCGCCGCGCCCCCAGTTCACGGTCGGCGCCCGGCCGCCGAGCAGCACCACCGGGGAGCCGCTGAAGTACGCCGTGGTGACCCCGCTGACCGCGTTGGTCACGCCCGGGCCGGCGGTGACCACGGCCAGCCCGGGGCGGCGGGTCAGCTTGGCCAGCCCTTCGGCGGCGAACACCGCGGTCGGCTCGTGCCGGACGTCGACGATCCGCACACCGGCCCGCACCGCCGCGTCGTACAGCGGGAACACGTGCCCGCCGGACAGCGTGAACATCTCCGCCACACCGAAGCCGAGCAGCGCGCCGAGCGCGACGTCGCCGCCGTGCCCGTCCAGCTTCGCCCCGGTGGCCTGCGCCGTTACCATGCCGCACCCTAACCCCCGCCGCGTGTGCGGCCGTCCCGGCGCGGGAGCAGCCGGAACGCGAGTGAGCTGGGCGCGCGGAGCGGTGGCGCCGGCCGGCCGCTGAGCCGCTCAGTCGGCGGGGCGGGCGGCGGCCTCCCGGGTCTTGCGGGCGATGTCGGCCAGCGCCTCCCGGCGGGCGGCGTCGGCCCGGTAGTCGGCGACCCGGTCCCGGACCACCCGCCCCGGCACGCCCACCACCACGCTGTACGCGGGGATGTCCTTGTTCACCACGGTGTGCGCGGCCAGCACGCTGCCCCGGCCGACGGTGACCCCGCGCAGCACCGTGACCTTGGTGCCGACCCAGACGTCCGGGCCGATCCGGACCGGCGTCTTGACGATGCCCTGGTCCTTGATCGGGACGGTGATATCGCTGAACACGTGGTCGAAATCGCAGATGTAGACCCAGTCGGCGACGATCGTGGTCGCGCCGAACTCCACGTCCAGGTAGCAGTTGACGGTGTTGTCCTTGCCGAACACGCACTTGTCGCCGATCCGCAGGGTGCCCTCGTGGCAGCGGATCGCGTTGCCCTGTCCAATGTGGACCCAGCGGCCGAGCACCAGCCGCCCGTAGCCGCGCCGGGCGTACAGCTCGACGTTCTTGCCGAGGAAGACGAAACCCTCGGTGATCACATGCGGGTTGCGCAGCTTGAACCGGAAGAACCGCCAGTACCGGACCAGGTACCAGGGCGTCCAGGCCCGGTGCCGGATCATCCAGCGCAGGCTGGCCCAGGTCAGGAACCGGGCCTGCCGCGGGCCGGCCTGGGCTGCGGAGCGGTCGGGCACGGCGTAGGACGCTACCGGCCGGCCCCGGGCCCGGGTCGGCGGGCTTGACCTGGCCCGAACATCGCGGTGACCGCCGCCCGAACGCCGATCGGCGAGAAATGCTCCGGCGCGCTGCACCGGGCAGCGCTACCCGGACGGGAGCAGGAATGAAGCCACTGATCATCACGGCCGCGGTCGCCGTGGCGGCGATCGGCGGGGTCGGTGCCGCGCTGGTCGCCGGTGCCTGGCCCGGATCCGGCCACCCGGCACCGCTGGCCGTCATCGCCCCGGCGGCCGCCGAGGGCACCGCCGCCGGCACCGACACCGCAGCCGGGCCGGCCACTGTGGACGGTGCCGGCGCTGCCGGTACCGGGTCGCCCGCCATAGCCACCGGCACCGACGGCGCCACCGGCACCGGCACGGCCCCGGCCGGCCCGACCTCAGCCGACCCGGTCTCAGCCGGCGCGGCCCCGGCCGGCCCGACGACAGCGGGTACCGCGGCCACCGACCCGGGCACCGGACCGGCCGAGCCGACCTGCGGGCTCGGCCGGTGGGATGCCCGGGTGCAGGGCGCGCCCATCGGGTTCGCCGGCGGTGACCGGGCCGGCGACTACCTCTGGCACGACGCGACCGGCTTCCACCTGCGGGTCACCCACCGTGGCGACCGCAAGGACGTGTTCACCGGTGTCATCACGTCGAACCGGAAGCTGGCGCTGCGGCCGGTGCGGCTGGAGGGCCGGGACGCGGTGACACTGTCCGCGGACCGGTACTCGATCCAGTTCCGGTTCTACGACTACGGCCACGTCGACGGCATCGACTTCGGCACCGACTGCGCCACCCGGCTGGTGGTCGGCGACCTGCGGGTGGACGGGGCCCGGCTCAGCGCCGGCCGTGTCTACTTGGGACAGCGGCAGGCGCACCCGGCCCAGGTGCCCTTCCAGCTCACCCGCCCCACCAGCTAGCCGAAGCCAGCAGAACCGCCGGCTGGCCGGCAGCCGGCTAGCCGAGCGGCCAGCCGGCCGGGAGGCTAGCCGACCGAGCGGCTAGCCGGCGGAGGCCAGCGGTGGTGGGTGGTCAGCCGGCAGACATGCCGACGGCCGGTGGATCATCCCGCTGGATGAGGCCCACCGGCCGTTGGCGTGGCTCTAGCGATACCGCCGTCGATCAGACCGGGCGCACGTTCTCCGCCTGCGGGCCCTTCTGGCCCTGGGTGATCTCGAACTCGACCCGCTGGCCCTCGTCCAGGCTGCGGTAGCCGCTGGTCTGGATCGCGGAGTAGTGAACAAAGACGTCAGCGCCGCCACCGTCGATGGCGATGAAGCCGAAACCCTTGTCCGCGTTGAACCACTTGACGCTGCCCTGTGCCACTGCTGTGTCTCTTTCCCTCGGGGAACTGGTCCGGTGACCCGCACCGTACGGGCCGCCGGGTCGTTTGCGGACCTACCCACTCAGGGCGGGCGGCCCGCGTTCAGTCCCGCGGGCGTCTGCACACTTCGTCGGAACGTCGAACGACGGTGGCGACGGTAGCACGAGCAAGGCGGCTGCGCCGCTCAGCGTGGCCGGTCAACCACGCTGAACGGGAGCCGGCTTGGTACCGGTGACGAGGGCGTTGTAGAACAGCCCCGCCGGCACCAGCCGGGCCAGCACTTTGCTGTCTAGGGTGGACAGTCGCTGCCAGGTACGGTACGCGAACATCGCCCAGCCCCAGCCGAGCCGGTCCCGCGGCACCGCGCACTCGAAGGTCCGTACCGGCCAGCCGAACCAGGCCGCGGTCAGCTCCTCGGTGCGCACCTCGACGTCGACCGCTCCGGCCACAATGGCCAGTCGGCGCAGCTCTGCCGGCGGGAACGTGTGCAGGTCGACCACCGCCTCCAGCTCGGCCGCCCGGGACGACTCGGCCAGCTCGCGCTGCGGCCGGCGCCAGGCCGACAGCGCCGGCAGCCGGGTCACGTTGGTGGTCGCCCACCAGGTCAGCTGGGACAGCCGGCGGGCCACCACGTCGCCGTACCGGGTCGGCTCGCCGGCGAACACGAACCGGCCACCGGGGCGGAGCACCCGCAGCGCCTCCCGCAGCGCCACGGCCACGTCCGGGATGTGGTGCAGCACCGCGTGCCCGACGACCAGGTCGACGCTGTTGTCGTCGTACGGGATGCGCTCGGCGTCGGCGACCCGGCCGGACACGCGCAGGCCCAGCCCACCGGCGTTGCGCAGCGCGACGTCCACCATGCCGGGGCTGATGTCGGTCACGAAGCCCTCGCTGGCCACCCCGGCCTGCATCAGGTTGAGCAGGAAGAACCCGGTGCCGCAGCCCAGTTCGAGTGCGGTCGGGTAGGGCCACCCGGCGGTGCCGGCGATCTTGCTGAACCGATCCCGCGCGTAGCTGATGCAGCGCTCGTCGTACGAGATCGACCACTTCTCGTCGTAGCTCTGCGCTTCCCAGTCGTGGTAGAGGACATTCGCCTGCTTCGGGTCGTGCCGGGCGGCGGCGACCTGCTCCGGGGTCACCACCGTCAGTGGCCCACGAACTCGGCCTTGCCCGGGCCGTTCTCCAGGAACGAGCGCATCCCGATCAGCCGGTCCTCGGTGGCGAACAGGCCGGCGAACAGGTGGCTCTCCAGCCGCAGGCCGGTGGCCAGGTCGGTGTCCAGGCCGCCGTCGATGGCCGCCTTGGCCGCGCGCAGCGCGATCGCCGGGCCGGCCGCGTACCGGGCCGCCAGTTCCACCGCGGCCGGGTACACGTCGTCCGGGGCCACCACCCGGTCGACCAGGCCGATCCGCAGCGCCTCCTCGGCGTCCACGAAGCGGCCGGTGAACACGATGTCCTTGGCCCGGGCCGGGCCGACGAGGCGGGCCAGCCGCTGGGTGCCGCCGGCGCCCGGGATGATGCCGAGCAGGATCTCCGGCTGGCCGAGCTTGGCGTTGTCGCCGCAGACCCGGAAGTCGGCGGTCAGCGCCAGTTCGCAGCCGCCGCCCAGCGCGTACCCGGTGACGGCGGCGACCACCGGCTTCGGGATCCGGGCCACCGAGTCGAACGCGCCGGTCAGCCGCTCGGCCCGCTGAGCCATGTCGGCGAAGCTGAGGTTGACCATCTCCTTGATGTCGGCGCCGGCGGCGAACACCTTCGGGCCGCCGTAGACGACCACCGCGCGCACCTCGGCGCGGTCGGCGGCCTCCGCCGCCGCGGCCCGCAGCTCCTCCTGGACCACGGCGTTCAGCGCGTTCATGGGCGGCCGGTCGAGCCGGATCGTGCCCACCCCGTCGGCCACGTCGAACGTGACGAACTCACCCACTGCCCGACCTCCTCCACCCCGCGCCGCTGCCTGCCGGCGAGCCTACCCACGGGTCACCTGGGCAGCGGCCCAGGGATGCCTAGCCTCGCGGCGACCGAAGCGATCGGACGGCACCGGCACCCGGGCCGCACCCGACGTGGAACCCGGCTGGCACCCCGGGCACCTCCGGCCGGCCCGAACGCCGGCGGTGGGACCGGTGGTCGCCGCAAGAGGCGACCACCGGCACGGATCCAGGCGACCAATGGCGACCGCTGCCGCCGCCGCGCCGGCCGAATGAACTGGATAGCACCGTCCATCATGGGGAGAGAGATTGATGTTTCGAGTCGCCCGCCTGACCCGGCTCGCCGGGGTTGCCGTGGTCGCCGTCACGGCGGTGCTCGCCAGCACCGCGCCGTTCGCGGCGGCCGGCCAGCCGCACCCGGCCGGCCACCGCCCGACCGATGCGCCGCCGGTGGCCAGTGACCTGGTGCCGAACCAGGGCGTGCTCTTCGGCGCCGGGCTGCCGACCACCGGCAGCGGCCAGCTGACCGAGGCGACGCTGTCCGAGCAGGAGGACATGCTCTCCCGCAAGCTGGACCTGCACCGGGTCTACCGGCTCTGGGACGACGCGGAGCCGGACACCGTGCTGCGCACCGATGTCCAGCGTGGCCGCACGCCGATCCTGTCGATCAAGCCGAAGTACGGGAGCGGCCGGCAGGTCTCCTGGGCCTCGATCGCCCGCGGCGACCAGGACGCCACGATTGCGAACCAGGCGGACGGCCTGAAGACCCTGACCGCGCCGGTGTACCTCTCCTTCCACCACGAGGCGGATCTGGCCGGCAACGCCAGCTACGGCACGGCCGCGGAGTATGTCGCCGCCTGGCGGCACTACCGGCAGGTGTTCGCCGCCCGGGGGGCGCGCAACGTCGCGTTCACCTGGATCGTGACCACCTCGACGTTCAGCAAGCCGGGCGTGACCGACTCGTTCTACCCGGGCGACGACGTGGTCGACTGGATCGCCCTGGACGCGTTCAACTGGTTCGGCTGCCTGCCGGGCCAGGCGACCAGCTGGCGCTCGCTGGCGCAGATCACCGCGCCGTTCGCGGCCTGGGCGGGCCGCCACGACAAGCCGCTGATGCTGGCCGAGTGGGGATCGGTCGAGGATCCGGCGCAGCCCGGCCGCAAGGCCGGCTGGATCCGGGACGCGCTGGCGCTGGCGAAGTCCTGGCCGCAGCTCAAGGCGATGTCGTATCTGGACGCGCACGGCACCTGCCCGTGGTGGATCGACTCGACCGGCTCGGCGGCTGACGCGTTCATCGGCGTCGGCGCGGACAGCTACACCCACCCGCGGGCCAGCGCGCTGCTGGCGGCGAGCACCCGGCTCGGTGCCGCGCCGCTGACCGTCCACTTCGACGGGTCGGCGAGCACCGGCAGCGGCGCGGCCACCGGCACCGGCGTGGCCAGCTGGGCCGTGGACTTCGGCGACGGCGCGACCACCGCCGGCACCGGCCGGCCACCGGCGGACCTGGCGCACACCTACGCCGCCGGCACGTTCACCGCCACCCTGACCCTGACCGACCAGGCCGGGCGGCGGGCCGCCGACGCCGGCCAGATCAGGTCCGCCGACGCCCCGGTGGTCACCACCGGCACCCGCGACGTGACCGGCACCGCGGCGACGCTGCGGGCCTGGGTCTCGCCGCAGGGCCTGGCCGGCACCGCCCGGTTCGAGTGGGACACCAGCACCGCGTACCGGCAGCACGGCGACCCGATCGCGGTCGACGCCAGCACCGGCACCATCGCGCTGTCCCAGCAGGTCAGCGGGCTGGCCCCGGGCTCCCGGTACTACCTGCGGGTGACCGCCAGCACCGCGGCCGGCAGCACCACCAGGACGTCCACCTTCGACACCCCGGGCGCACCGACCACCAGCTACCGCAGCGGCGCGTCCAGCATCACCAGCTCCGGGGCGCAGCTGAACGGCGCGGTGCACCCGCACTCACTCGATTCCCGCTACCACTACGAGTTCGGCACGACCACCGGTTACGGCACCAAGACCGCGACCACACCATTGGAGCAGGCCACCTGGGAGCGCAGCGCGCCGGGGACGCTGACCGCGCTCCGTCCACACACGACATATCACTACCGGATCGTGGCGACCAACGCGGCCGGCACCGTGCGCGGTAGCGACCAGGTCTTCAGCACGCGCTAGACCGATGCTCTGCCCAATAGTGCAGCTACTCTCTGCATTGATTTGCAACAGACAGTAGTTGCCGGGGTACGCTCCCCGCCGAGTCTGCTCCCGCGCCACCCTTCCGGCGCGGTCGCGATCACGGGGGAATCGGTGTTCGTCTTCCTGCTGCAGATCCGGCACGCTGTCGTCAGCAATGGACCGCTCTACCTGTTCGCCGTCTTCTCCGCGATCGTCTGGCTGCTCTGGCTGGTGAAGGTCGCGCTGTCCCGCCGGTACCGGCCGTGGACAGCGCCCTTCACCCCCAGCACCAGCGTGGTAATCCCGGTGGTGGACGAACCGGTGGAGCTGTTCCGCAACGTGCTCGGCCGGGTGGCCGCGCAGCAGCCGGACGAAGTCATCGTCGTGCTGAACGGGCCGCGGAGCCCGGCGCTGGAGGCGGCCTGCGACGAGTTCGGCGTCAGTCGCTTGTGGACACCGGTCCGCGGCAAACGGAACGCGGTCCGGCTCGGGGTGGAGGCCGCCAGCGGCGAGGTCGTCGTGCTGGTCGACTCGGACACGGTCTGGACCGAGCGGACGCTGAGCGAACTGGTAAAGCCGTTCGCGGACCCGACCGTCGGCGGGGTGACCAGCCGGCAGCGCATCCTCGACTACGACCGCTGCTGGCTCACCCGCTGGTCGGACTGGCTGGAGAACAGCCGGGCGCTGTACGCGATGCCGGCGCAGAGCGTGCTCGGTCAGGTCGGCTGCCTGCCCGGGCGGACCATCGCGTTCCGCCGCGACCTGCTGAACCGGGTGATGCCGCAGTTCCTCAGCCAGCGCTTCCTGGGCGTGTTCCTGGAGGTCTCCGACGACCGGGCGCTGACCAACCTCACCCTGCAGGCCGGCTACCGGACGGTTTACCAGTACACCAGCCTGGTCTACACCGAGTGCCCGACCACTGTTGGCCGGTTGTTCAAGCAGCAACTGCGCTGGGCCCGCGGCAGCCAGTACAACACGCTGCGGATGCTGCCCTGGATGCTGGCGCACGCGCCGGTGCTGGCGGTGTCCTTCCTCGCCGATATCGCGCTGCCGTTCCTGCTGCTGGGCGCCACGATCGGCTGGGTGTACCGGGCCGCCACCGGCACCGGGATCAACTTCTACACCTCGATGCTGGCCGCGTACGGGGTGCAGTCCGGGGTGCTGCGGGTGATCGCGTTGGCGGTCGTCGCCTCGATGCTCTCGATGGGCGTGCGGCAGTTGCGGCACCTGTCCGAGCGGCCGGGTGACTTCCTCCGGCTGCCCGTGTTCATCGCACTCTCCACGCTGTTCCTGATGCCGATCCGGCTGATCGGTTTCTTCCGGATGGCGCATGTCAGCGGCTGGGGCACCCGAGCGCACGGCTACGCCGGGGCCGCCGACACCATCCGTACGGCGGCGCTGGCCGGTGCCGCACCGGCCCCCGCCGCCGGCCCGCTCCCGGCCGGCGGCGCGGCGGCCGATACCACCGCGGCCGGTACCGGGTTCGGTGACCCGGCCGGACCGCGGCCCGGCTCGCCAACCGGTCGCCCGGCCGATCCGGCCGGCGCCCGGACCCGTCCCCTGCTCTGGTCGCGCCCGGTCAACCCGCTGGCGGCCGTCCCCTACCTGATTGGCGTGACGATCATCGCCCTGGAGGTGCTGCACCATGCCTGAACACTCAGTCGTCCCGTCCCGGGTTCGGCTTCTCGCCTTCGTGATGGCCATTGCACTGGCCGCCGTCAGCTATGCGATCTGGACGTCCCCACTGGCCCGCCACGCAGCCGGGCAGATCCTCACGAACCCGCTGCCCGGCCACGGGTTAGACCGGCAGTCACTGCCGCAGCAGGACTCCCGGCCGCAGCCGGCCAGCCGGGCCCGGCGGGCCACCGCCGACCCGGACGCCGCCCTGAAGGCCCAGGTGGCCGCGCTGCGCGCCCGGCTCGCGCACGCCGCCCCGGCCACCGCCACCCGGCACCGGGACGCGCCGGCGCCGGCCCGTCCGCCGGCCCACAGCCCGGACCCGGCGGCACCGGCCCCGCGGCCGGTCGGCGCCGCCCCCGCGGCCAAGCCGCACCCGAAGAAGTGCTGGGACTTCCGGTGGCAGCAGGACGCGCAGGCCGCCTACCTGGCCGACCTGTCCGACCCGCTCGGGCTGGACGGGGCGCCCGGGCCGTACAACGACGACGGCATCGCCTGCGCCGAGCTTCCGGTGGACCCGAACCGGCCGCCGTCGCTGCCGGTCTGGGCGAAGGTCACGCCGAAGCCGGTAGCGCCGCCGATCGCCGACCTGCGCGACCCGAAGCTGCACTACTACGGCCTCTACACCGAGCAGTCGCCGTACCGGTGGTCCGAAGTGGACCGGGTGGCGCGGGCGGTCGGCAAGACGCCGAACCTGGCCGGCTACTTCGGCGCCGGGGACGAACCGTTCCGGCCCGACGCGGTGCTGTCCGCGTGGAACCGCGGCATGCTGCCGCTCCTCACCTGGGAGCTGCGGCCGAAGGCGGACATGGGCCCGGGCGGCGCGGTGAACCAGCGCCCGGGCTACGCGCTGGCCGACATCGCCAACGGCTCGCTGGACCCCTACCTGCGCACGTACGCGCACCAGGTGGCCGCGCTCGGGCTGCCGCTGGCGATCCGGCTGGACCACGAGATGAACGGCGACTGGTACCCCTGGTCGGTATACGCCAAGGTGAACGGCCGGGACGGCAGGACCGGCGCCGAGTGGTACCAGTTGATGTGGCAGCACGTGCACGACGTCTTCACCCAGGCCGGCGCCACGAACGTGCTCTGGGTGTGGAGCCCGAACATCATCACCTGGGCCCGCTCCGACTTCCGCAACTTCTACCCCGGTGATGACTACGTTGACTGGATCGGGCTGTCCGGCTACTACCGGCGCACCGCCGAGGCACCCGATTTCGACACCACCTACGGCCCGACACTGCGCAAGCTGCGCAGCCCGACGCTGTTCCCGCACGCGGCGAAACCGATCCTGCTCAGCGAGATCGGCGCCACCGAGAACGGCGGCAGCAAAGTGATCTGGATCAACAACCTGTTCGCCGCGTTCAAGTCGCCGGAGAACGCCGACCTGCTCGGCTTCGCCTGGTTCCACAACACGGTCACGTCCGGATCGGGCGGCCCGACCGCCGTCACCAACGACTGGCGGATCACCTCGTCCCGGGCGGCGACGGCCGCGTTCGCCGAGGGCATCGCCGACCCGTCCTTCGGCGCGGGGCACTGACGCGGGGCCACTGACGCGGGACATCGACGCGGGGCACCGGCCCGGCCGGGCCACCGAGCGGCCGCGCGTGGGCCGGGCCACCGAACCGGTCCGCCAGGTGCCGGCTCGGTGGCCCGGCGGTCCATGCGGCGCCGTCCCGACGAGTGTCGGCACTAATCGTGCATGATGTCGGCGTCCGCGGCAGCTTCTCCGGAAAATCGGCGTGGGTGCCGGCCTACCGCCGGTCCGCGGCACTCCGCCGCGGTGCCGGCGCCGGCCGGCCCGATCCGTCCACAGGCGACGGTGGCCGGCCCGGCCGGGACGGCTACCGCACGCCGCGGGCGAAGTAGCGGCCGTCGGACCGCTCGACCGACAGCGGCGTACCGAAGGTCACGCTGAGCAGGTCCGAGCGGACCACGTCGGCCAGCAGGCCGGCGGCCACGATCTGGCCGCCGCGCAGCAGCATCGCGTGGGTGAACCCGGGCGGGATCTCCTCGACGTGGTGGGTGACCAGCACCATGGCCGGCGCGTCCGGGTCGGCGGCCAGGTCGGCGAGCCGGGCCACCAACTGCTCCCGGCCGGCCAGGTCGAGCCCGGCGGCAGGTTCGTCCAGCAGCACCAACTCCGGGTCGGTCATCAGGGCGCGGGCGATCTGCACCCGCTTGCGCTCGCCCTCCGACAGGGTGCCGAACTGCCGGTCCGCCAGCTCGGCCACGCCCAGCTGGTAGAGCAGCCCGCGGGCCCGGCTCTCGTCGGTCTCGTCGTACTGCTCGCGCCAGCGGCCCAGCACCGCGTAGCCGGCGCTGACCACCAGGTCCAGCACCCGCTCGGACGGTGGCAGCCGCTGCGCCAGCGCCGCGCTGGTCAGCCCGATCCGCGGCCGCAGCTCGAACACGTCCACCTTGCCGATCCGCTCGCCGAGCACGTGCACCTGGCCGGTGCTGGGATGCAGCTCGGCCCCGGCCAGCTGCAGCAGCGTGGTCTTGCCGGCGCCGTTCGGGCCGAGCACCACCCAACGCTCGTCCAGCTCGACCGACCACGACACGTCCCGCAGCAGGTGGGCGTTCCCGCGCCGCAGCCCGACCCGGTCCATCCGGATGACCAGGTCGTCGGTCACGCTCACGAGCCGGCCTCCGCGGTGCGCATCGCAGGTGCCGGCTGAGGCGCCGCGGAGCGGAGCGGAGGAGGCCGGCGGGCTGGCACCGTCACGAGCCTATCCAAGCGCATCGGTGCGGACGGCCCGGTAGCGGTGCCTCCGGCGCGCCGCCGGAGAAGTCCAGATCACCCCCGAAGCTGCCCGCGACGGCCCAGCCGGGCCCGATCGGACCGCTACCGGCCCGTGCGACGATGCAGGTCATGGGGGATCAACCGCCGCCGCTCCGCCCGGCGATCCGGCCGAACAGCAGCACCGAGCTGGTGCCGGTGCCGGGTGCCGTGCCCGCCGAGCCGGACGGCGGCCGCCGCGCTCCGAACGGGTCCGCGCCGGGCCGGGTCGGCAAGGCGCGCCGGGCGGTCGGCGGTGCCGGCCGGCCGTGGCCGGGGCAGCCGCGCCCGCTCGGCGCCAACTGGGATGGCGAGGGCACCAACGTCGCGCTCTGGAGCGCCGGCTCCGAGGGCGTCGAGGTCTGCCTGTTCGACCGGGACGGCGGCGAGACCCGGGTGGAGCTGGAGGAGTCGACGTATCACGTCTGGCATGGCTACCTGCCGCAGGTCGGCCCCGGGCAGCGGTACGGGTTCCGGGTGCACGGCCGGTACGAGCCGCAGCACGGCAACCGGTACAACCCGGCGAAGCTGCTGCTCGACCCGTACGCGCGCGCGATCGACGGCCGGCTCACGCTGGACGACGCGATCTTCGGCTACACCGGCGACCCGCACGGCGACCAGGCGGACCCGCGCGACTCGGCGCCGTACGTACCCCGCTCGGTGGTGGTGCACGACGCGTTCCCGTGGGGCGACGAACACCGGCCGCGGGTGCCGTGGGAAGACACCGTGATCTACGAGCTGCACGTGCGCGGCTTCACCATGCGGCACCCGGGCGTGCCGAAGGCGCTCCGCGGCACGTACGCGGGGCTGGCCCACCCGGCCGCGATCGAGCACCTGGTGAACCTCGGCATCACCGCGGTGGAACTGCTGCCGGTGCAGCACTTCGTGCCCGAGCCGGGGCTGCTGCGCCGCGGGCTGACCAACTACTGGGGCTACAACACGATCGGCTTCTTCGCCCCGCACGCCGGCTACGCGTCGGCCGGCACCGCGGGCGAGCAGGTGCGCGAGTTCAAGGCGATGGTCCGGGCGCTGCACGCGGCCGGCATCGAAGTGATCATGGACGTGGTCTACAACCACACCGCCGAGGGCGACGAGGCCGGCCCGACGCTGGCCTTCCGCGGCGTCGACAACGCCGGCTACTACCGGCTGCTGGCCGAGGACCGGCGCCGGTACGCCGACTACACCGGCTGCGGCAACACCCTCGACGTCCGGCACCCGTACGTGCTGCAGCTGCTGATGGACTCGCTGCGGTACTGGGTCACCGAGATGCACGTGGACGGGTTCCGGTTCGACCTGGCGGCCGCGCTGGCCCGCTCGTTCCACGATGTGGACAAGTTGTCCGCGTTCTTCGACGTGATCCACCAGGACCCGGTGGTGTCCGAGGTGAAGCTGATCGCCGAGCCCTGGGACGTCGGCGAGGGCGGCTACCAGGTGGGCGAGTTCCCTCCACTGTGGACGGAGTGGAACGGCAAGTACCGGGACACCGCGCGGTCGTTCTGGTCCGGCGCGCCGACCGGTGTGCAGGATCTCGGCTACCGGCTGACCGGCTCGTCGGACCTGTACGCCGACGACGGCCGCCGCCCGTTCGCCTCGATCAACTTCGTCACCAGCCACGACGGCTTCACGCTGCGCGATCTGAGCACGTACAACCGCAAGCGGAACGAGGCCAACGGCGAGGAGAACCGGGACGGCACCGACGACAACCGGTCCTGGAACTGCGGGGCGGAGGGCGAGACCGACGACCCGGCGGTCAACGCGCTGCGGCTGCGGCAGACCCGCAACATGCTGCTGACCCTGCTGATCGCCACCGGGGTGCCGATGCTGGTCGCCGGTGACGAGCTGCGCCGCACCCAGGGCGGCAACAACAACGCGTACTGCCAGGACAATCCGATCTCCTGGTTGGACTGGGCCGGAATGGACGACAAGGACACGGTCGAGCTGCATGCCCTGGTCCGCCGGCTGATCGCGCTGCGCCGGCGCTCGCCGGTGCTGCGGCAGCGGGCTTTCTTCGACGGCCGGCCGGTGCCGGGCGGCCGCGGCCGCAAGGACCTGGCCTGGTTCCGGCCGGACGGCTTCGAGATGACCGCGGCCGAGTGGCTCTCCCCGGAGACCCGGACGCTGGGCATGTACCTGGACGGCCGCGGCATCCGGCACCGCGGCCCGCGCGGCGAGCGGCTGCTGGACCGGTCCTACCTGCTGGTGCTGCACGCCGGCGACCGGGACGCGGTCTTCCTGCTGCCCACCTCGCCCTGGGCCAGCAACTACGACGTGCTGGTGGACACCGCCGACTCCGGCCCGCCGCCGCCGGCCGCCCGCCGGATCGCCGCCGGCCTCGACCTGCCGGTGCTGGCCCACTCCGCCGTCCTCCTCCGGGCCCGCCGCTAGCCGGCCGCCGCCGTCCACACCCGACGGTCCACCCGCGACGGTCCACCGCGACCGGCCCGATGGAGGGGTCCCCCGTCAGCCGCTGGGGGTGGGGGTCGCGCTGGCCGGGGTCGGCGATGCCGGCGGGCAGGAACCCAGCTCGGTGACGGTGGCGGCCGTGGCCGGTACCAGCGGCAGCGGGATGGCGTAGCCGAAGCAGCGGGTCGCACCGGTCGACCCGAATGCCGCGCTGGACTGGGCGTGCACCGACAACACGACCGAGAGCTGGCCGGCCTCGCGGCGCACCTGCAGGACCCGGCCGGACGAGAGCGCCGCCGCCCGGGCGATCTCCGCGTCGGTGAGGGTGCCGTCCGCGGCGGCCAGCTGGAACTGCTCGGCGGCGTGCCGGGCGCCGCTGCGGACGCCGGCGAGCGCGTCCTCGTCGCCGTGCCGGGCCGACCTGCCGATGCCCCCGAAGAGCCACCCGATGAGGCCGACGGCCAGCAGCACGGCGACGAACGCGCCGCCGGCCAGCCACGAGGCGAACGTGGCTGGCCGGCGGCCCGGTCGGTCGGTGGGTGGGTCGGTCATCCGCCCAAGTATCCGATGTCGCTCAGCCTGGTCTGCACCACGCCGGCGTAGCCGGTCGTCCCCGCCTGGTTCGGGTGGAAGCTCTCCCGGCTCAGGCACGGGTCGGTGGCGAACGGCACCTTGACGCAGACGGCGGCCTTGTCGCCGCTGTGGAAGTCGCCGTCGCTGTTGGGGCCGACCACGATCTTGTTGATCCACTCCGGGTCGTCGCAGCCGCCGTGCCCGACGAACGCCGGGATGGGGTTGGCGACGTCGACCTTGGTGTTCGGAGTGGTGCTGACCCGCACGCTCTGCGCGGTCGCCGCCTCCTTGGTCGCGGTGTAGTTGGCGAGCTGGGCCAGGGCGTCCGCCTCGGTGCCGTCGAAGTACCACGAGCCGGTGCACTTGACCGTCCGGCTGAGTAGCTCGGGGTAGCCGACGAGCAGGATCTGCGCGTTGGGCGCGCGGTTGTGGATCTGGGTCAGGGTGGTGGTGACGTCCGCCTGGGCGGCGTCGATCTTCGCCTTGTAGCGCGGGAGGAAGGTGTCGTCGTTGGCGCAGTTCCCCAGGTCCGCGCACTCGGTCACGGCGTTGACGAAGGCTCCGTCGTCGTTGCCCGAGATCGACAGCATCACCAGCGTGGTGTCGTTGGTGAGGACGCCGGAGTCGACCTGCGGGACCTCCCGGAACTCGCCGTCACCCCACTGGTAGTTGGCCGTGTCGGTCCAGGACGACGGCACCCCCTGCGTCCCGTTGACGTTCCAGTCGGACGCGCCGGAGCAGGCGACGAAGCCGAGCTCGGCCGAGGTGCTGAACGAGTCGGCCAGCGAGCCGAGGCTGGCGGTCGTGCCCGGCAGGGTCAGCTTGCGGCCCCAGGCGTTCCGGCTGCGGTGGCACGCGTTCCACCGGGTCGAGCCGTGGTTGTTGTCGCTCTCGGCGTAGTAGTTGGTGGCGCCCTCGCCGGACGTGTACGAGTCACCGAGCAGGGCGACCACGTGCCGCGGCTTGGCGGCCAGCGGCTGGAACGCCACCGCGTCGAAGGCGATGTCCTCCTCGCCGTACCCCTCCATGGTCTGCGTGCTGAGCTTGACCCGGGGGGTGCCGGCGAACTTGTACACGCCGATCGACACCCAGTTGTTCGCCTGCCGGTTCTGCGGCAGGTAGCGGTGCGCCTTGCCGGCGGCGTCGAACGTGCCGCTGCCCAGGTCGATCTCGTACTTGGCCTGCTGCGTCTGGGCACCGATATCGGGTAGGTGGACCAGCACCCGGCCGTACTGGTTGAGCTGCCGGTTCAGCGTCCAGGTGCCGGTGACCTGCATCGTGGACGAGGCGGACGTGCGGGTGTGGCCGAACCAGAAGTGGCCGCCGAACCCGGCGCCGAGCTGATGGAAGTCGATCTTGGACGGGTAGGCGCCGGTGGCGTCGCTGGCGAAGGTCATGTCGAACTGGCCGGCGCTGGTCCACGTCCGGCTACAGCCCGAGCGGACCACGGGCACCGAGTCCGCGAGGTCGTCGATCACCAGCGCGCCGGACGGCAGCCCGGTCAGCGCGCAGTTCGGCGGGTAGGAGTTGCCGTCGTCCTGGTAGACGAAGCCCGGGTCGAACCGCAGCAGCTCGTTGCCGCAGGTGAGCGAGCAGTTGGACTTCCAGGTGCTGTTCACGAAATGCCACCAGCACAGCAGGTCGTACTGGCCGGCGCTGTTCTTGTGCTGGCAGGGCCCGGCCGGTTCGCCGATGACGTCGGGTGCGTTCGGGGTCTGCTTGGTGCCGTACGCGCAGTTGTTCGAGGCGTCGCAGAACTGCTGCGGCGGCGCCTGCGCCATCCGCCAGTTGTACGCGCCGCTGCCCGGGATCGTCCGGTCGATGGCCGGGTTCGGGTCGGCCACGCCGCCGTTCCACCAGGCCGCCCGGTACCCGGCGACGGTCACGTTCGGCGACTCGATCGAGTTGATCGGGTGCCCGGCCCAGCCGATCACCTTCTCCTCGTACGGCCAGTTCTGCGGGTGCGCCGCGTCGGCGTAGGTGACGTCCAGGAACGCGTCCCGGTTGGCCGGGTAGCGCGGGTTGGCCGGGTTGTTCGCCCAGCCCACGCCCCATGGCGTGCCGTTGTTCGGGTTGTCGTGGAACCCCGAGTTGTACGCCCAGAGCGCGTAGTACCAGTTCTCGATCTTGGCCGAGTCACCGTTGTTGATCGTCATGCCGGCGCCGCGGGTCTGGTTCCACTTCAGCTCGAGGATCTTCACGCCGGCCGCGACGTTCACCGCGAAGTCCAGCGCGACCGCCCGCTGGGTCTGGTACGCGTACGCGGTCTCGCCGGGCTTGGTGTGCCCGGCCAGCCGCATCCCGTCGGTCACCTGGGTCACGCCGTACCCGCAGTCGGCGTCCGCCCACTTGATCGTCCAGTCGTCGTTCGGGTCGGCGTTGTAGATGTTGACGCCGAAGTAGTTGCCGATCAGCGGGTTGGCCGTCACGCCGGGGATGGCGAACCGGGCCGCCTGCCACAGGTTCGACTCCTGCGCCGCCACCCCGAGCATGATCTGGGACGGCACGAACCCGCCGCCGTTCAGCGTCTCGCCCGGGAACAGGCCCTGCGGCGTGTAGGCCGGCATGCCCAGGTTCTTCCAGTTCGCCGGCCGGCTGACCGTCAGCACGTTGCGCACCGCCTGGTCGACGGCCCACTCCACCTGCCGCGGCTTGGGCTGCAACGCCTGGTTCGCCGGGTCGTTGCGGGTCACCGAGCAGTACCGGTCGGCGAAGTCGGCCGGGCTGTGCGGGTCGCCGGCGGCCAGCGCGCCCTTCGGCACGGTCGTCGTCACCGCGGGGCTCAGCTTCTTGCCGGCCGGCGCGACTCCCCCGGGCTGCTCCGTCGCGTCGGTGGGCGCGCTGAACGAGACGGCCTTGCCGGTCACCGCCGACGTCGCGGCGATCTGCACCGGCTGCGCGGCGGTCGGGTCCCAGGTCGGCGCCGTCTTCGCGTCCGGCACGGCGGTCTGGACCGAGGTCAGCACCAGCCGGCCCTGCATCGACGGCTGCGCGCCGGCCGGTGCGGCCAGCAGCGAGACACTCGGCGGCAGCTTCGCCCCGGCCGGCGTGCCCGCGCCCATGACGAACACCCGGCCGGCCTTGCCGGACACCACGTCCTGCCGCGTCAGCGGGCCGGACGCGAGCGTGGTCACCGTCCCCATCGGGATGGCGCCCGCCCCGGCCGGCAGCCTCGGCACCGTGGACCGGCGTACCGCGGCCTGGTCGGTGCCCTGCTGCTCCATGAACACGACACCGCCGTCGGCGTCCACGTTCAGCTTGAACGGGACGCCGGTGGTCGGCGCCAGTACCCGGCGGGTGCCGTCACCGCCGACCCGGACCAGCGCGCCGTTGTCGGCGGCCACGATCCCGGCCGCGGTCGGCACCGCGGAGGTCAGCTGGCCCGGGATCTCGATCTTCTTGCTGAGCTTGCCGGCCGCCGCGTCCAGCGGGATCAGCCGGGTCCTGTGCAGGTCCTCGGTGCCCTCCTGGGTGAGGATCGCGTTCTCGCCGTCGCCGCAGCCCGGGTTGTAGTACGCCAGCGTGGTCATCACCGGCAGCTTGGTCACCGCGCCGGTGCTGAGGTCGACGATCGCGGTGAAGCCGCCCCGGGCGGCCAGGTCGGCCTTGTTGGTGAACGTGCGAGGTGCGTACACGACGACGGCCCGCCGGCCGGACGCGGTCACGCACGCGTTGCCGATCCACTGGTCGGCCTCGATGCCCTGCTCGGCCAGCGTCGCCACCGTCCGCCAGCGGTAGCCCTGCGCGGCGTCGGCCACCAGCAGGTGCAGCCCGTCGGCGTCGCCGATCGTCGTCCACGCCCGGTCGGTGGACGACTGCCAGCCCGCGCCGAGCACGGCATCCCGCTGGGCATCGGGCACGGTGCGCGGTGCCGTCGCCACCGGCGCGCTCGCCGGCAGGTCGACATCCGGCGACGGCACCGCGGGGGCCGCCAGCGCCGGAGCGGCGGACAGCCCGAGCGACAGGGCCAGGCCGGCGACGAGGGTGAGTGGGACGGTACGGCGCCAGAAGCGGCGGTGGGCGGCGTGCGACATCCGGGTCTCCTTGCAGGTGACCGCGAGGGGGTGTGACGCGCCCGCCGGGTCACAACAAAACAGGCGGGCGCCGGACACGCTGCCCTAACCGCGCCGGGCGCGGGTGCACCGGCCCGAGGTCGGCATGACCGTCCGGAGAGCGGTATAACTCGCCGCCGCACGGCCGCGGACCGCCCGGCGGCCGCCGATTGGATCGCCGCCGGGCTCGACCGGCCGGTGCCGGCCCACTCCGCCGTCCCGCTCCGGGCCCGCCGCCGGCCCGTCCCCACCCGATGGTCCACAGGCGACAGTCCACAGTGGAACGGCCGGTGCCGGCGGGGAGCCCCCGCCGGCACCGGCCGTTCCGGTCCGTCGGCTAGGAACTGAAGGGCGGGTCGCTCGGCAGATCCTTGTCCAGGCAGAAGTGGGCGTGCGCCGGGTTGATCCCCGCGTCCTGCGGGATCGGTGCGGGCGAGATCCCCCACGGGTTACCGGACTGATCCGTGGCCGCGCCGCAGTCGCCGAACGGGTTCGGCCACAGCGGGAAGTCCTGGTTCGGGTCCGGCAGCGCGGAGAAGTTGTGGAAGTTGCCCCTGATCACCGGCTGGTTGCTGTTGGAGAAGTTGCCGTTCAGGTCGATCGCCCGACCGTTGTGGTAGAAGTACTGGTCGATCGGCCAGCTCACCCGCAGCAGCGGCCGGTTCGAGTTCTTCTGGATCGTCCCGTCGGTGCAGGCCCGGTAGTTCAGCTCCGCCCAGATCGGCGGTGCCTGGGTCAGCACGGTCGCGTTCACGCCCGGGATGGCGCCGGGGTTGAAGAACGTGTCCTGCACGTCCTCGGCGAGGTCCAGCACCTTCGACGGCACCATGTCGCTGTCTTCCATCCGGCTGATCCAGTTGTCGAACGCGTCGGACGGGCCGTCCTCGCCGAGCATCGGCCGGTAGCCGTCCACCCCGCCGGCCACCCCGAGCACCGCGACGCAGGTCGCGTTGGTCGTGGTCGGCGTCGAGGTGTTGTCGGTCAGCACCGGTGCCTTGCCGGCGTAGGCGTACGCCCGGGCCGGCAGGTCACCGTTCACGTCCGGGTTGGTGCTGTCCCAGGCGTGGTCGTGCACGTTCAGGTCCTGGATCCGGTAGTCCAGGTTCGGTGGCGAGATCGCGTACGTCTGGCTGATCGCCGCGAACAGGTCCAGCAGGAACTGCGGCAGGTGGGTGTTGCCGAGCAGGTGCTCGTAGTTGACGAACTCGCTGCCGGAGATGATCTTGCCGTCGCTGCCGACCACGTAGGAGATCGTCGACTTCTCCCGCATCTTGATGTTGTCCGGATCGTCGAACCGGGCCGGCCGCTGATCGGTCGCCGGCCGGTCGAGGTAGGAGTTCGAGAAGCCGATCCACTTGGCGATGCTGTTCCCGTCCGGGTGGTTCACCAGGTCGGTGCCCGCGGCCAGCACCTGGGCGCGCCAGCTGTTGGCCCAGGCCTTCACCTTCGGCAGCAGGCAGTCCCCCACAAACTCAGGGGGGCAGTCCGGCATCGCCAGGATGTCGTTGACGTTCGAGGTGGCCCAGTCGTACAGGGCCTGCCGGCTCTTGATCGGGCCGGAGATCCAGGAGCTGGGCGCGGCGGTGTCGATGTTGGTGTTCTCGTCGAACACCGACACGACCTCGACCGAGTCCTCCTTGTAGGTGCCGGTGATCGGGACGAAGGCCACCGCGTCGAAGGCGATGTCCTGGTCGCCGCTGCCGTCCGCGGCGACCGAGGTGAGGTCGACCTCGGGCGTGCCGTTGAACATGAACGCGCCCAGGTTCACCCAGCGATTGCCGGAGCCCGGCTGCTTGATCACCCGGACCCGGTCACCGTTCGCGGTCTTCACCACGTACCGGGCGTTGTTCGTCTGGGTCGCGATGTCCGGCAGCGCGACCAGGATCCGCATCGGGCCGTTCCGGGTGGTGTTCAGCTTCCAGGCCGCGTTCACCTCGAGCTTGCCGCCCTCGGCGCCCGCGGTCCTGGTGTGGGTGAACCAGAAGTGCCCGCCGAAGCCGGCGCCGAGCTGGTGGGTGTCCATCTTGCCGGGGTACTGGCTGGCGCTGTCCGGCTTGAAGGTGAAGCTGAACGTGCCGGCGTTGGTGAAGTTGTGCGTACAGCCGGTCCGGACGATCGGCGTGCTGTCCGGCACGTCGTCCACGATCTGGGCGCCGGCCGGCAGCCCGCCCAGCCCGCAGTTCGGCGGGTAGGAGTTCCCGTCGTCCTGGTAGGCGAACCCGGGGTCGAACCGCAGCAGTTCGATGCCGCAGGTCTGGTTGCAGTCGGATTTCCAGGTGTTGTTCACGTTGTGGTACCAGCACTGCAGGTCGTACTGGCCGGCGCTGTTCTTGTGCTGACACGGCCCGGCCGGCTCACCGACCACGTCCGGCGCGTTCGGCGTCTGCGAGGTGCCGTAGGCGCAGTTGTTCGTGCTGTCGCAGAACTGCCGCGGCGGGGCCTGCGCGGTACGCCGGTTGTAGGCGCCGGAACCCGGGGTGATCCGGTCGATGGTGGGGTCAGGGCTCAGCACGCCGCCGTTCCAGGAAGCGGCGCGGTACCCGACGACCAGCACATTCGGCGACTCGATCGACTGGATCGGGTGCCCGGCCCAGCCGATCACCTTCTCCTCGTACGGCCAGTCCTGCGGGTGCGCCGCGTCGCCGTACGTGACGTCCAGGAACGCCTCGCGGTTCGCCGGGTA
>Ga0307500_10000130_pt1 | contig 23934 bp, 20 predicted proteins | sample 14_S_MG_FD_201362 | JGI IMG/M metagenome (GOLD analysis project Ga0307500, IMG submission 201362) | Soil microbial communities from Populus trichocarpa stands in riparian zone in the Pacific Northwest, United States - 14_S | ecosystem: Environmental > Terrestrial > Soil > Riparian zone > Trees... | reverse complement strand
CCGTTACGCGCGAGGATTGCGCGATCTCCGGAACCTTACCGTATTATTACGACCCATCGCGGCCTTTCCCGTGCTTCCGCCGCCGCCGAATTAACGCGCTGTTCAATGAGCCCTGATAATTGTCACCGTGCCGACGGGTGCGGGTTCGAGAAAAGACAATCGGGATTCTTTTCGCGTGCAACTCGCATTCACCTGTGTTCGGCGGCTTGCTGTTTGCGCGGAGTTAAGGACATGGCTTTTGACTTGTCGATGCCGATCCTGGTGGTCGATGACTACAGCACCATGATCCGTATCATCCGCAACCTTCTCAAGCAGCTCGGCTTCGAGAATGTCGACGACGCCAGCGACGGATCGGCTGCGCTGGCAAAGATGCAGACCAAGCGGTACGGCCTCGTGATCTCCGACTGGAACATGGAGCCGATGACCGGCTACGACCTGCTCAAGGAAGTCCGCGCCAGCCCGGAATTCTCCAAGACGCCCTTCATCATGATTACGGCTGAATCCAAGACCGAAAACGTCATTGCCGCGAAGAAGGCCGGCGTCAACAATTACATCGTCAAGCCGTTCAATGCCGCAACGCTGAAGACCAAGATGGAAGCGGTGTTTCCCGAAGCCGTCGGTTGAGATCATGACGGAAGCGCGCCGTCGTCCTTGAGACGGCCGCCGCATCCGGTTATCGCCGCCGAGGCAAACGGCATGCAATGCGGCGACCTTCGCGAGAAATCTTTCCAGACGAGAGGCTTTCCGGGAGCCAGACGGTACTCCGCGCCGCAAACGCGCGATTAGCCGTACTTCTACGGTTGAAGATTTTCACCTCCGGATAACGTTGACTGAGGATAGTTGCGGGGATCAATGGAGTCCCCCTCATGTTCACGTTTGAATCGAGCGATCAGAAGGAAGTACGGCGTTTCCGTATCGCCCAGTTCAATGGCAGGACCGCAACCGTGCGTTCGGCCGGATCGGCGGTCACTGGCTACGTTCGATCGATCGTGGAAAACAAGTCGAGCGTGCCGGCGGCGTGGACCATCACGATCATCCCGGAAGAGCCCAGGCCGACGCTCGCGTTGCGGCCCGCACGCACGCGCTCCTTCATGGAAGATTTCCGCTGAACGGCGGAACGCGCGATCCAGAGCGTCCTGCGTTTCGATGAAATCGAACCGGAGCTCCAGATTCTCGATTTGACGCGTCGCTCGATGCGAGCCGGTCTCCACCGGTGGATCAAGTCGGAGGGCACGCTTCGCTCGAAATGTCCCAGCCGGCCTACCCGCTTCCGGCCCATCGACAGATTTTAAGCTGCGCACTCGCGCGGCGCATCGCAGCATCAAATTCGGAAAAAATCAGGCCGGCTGCAGTAGCGCCTTGCGAACCAGATCCGCGGTGTTGCGGGCGCCAAGCTTGCGCATCGCCTCGGCGCGATGGCTCTCGAAAGTCCTTGGGCTGATATTCATGCGCAAGGCGCCCTGCTTGTTGGAACAGCCTTCGCTGATCAGGCTCAGCACCTCACGCTCACGCTTGGTCAGCGGCTTATGGCCGGTCTCGGCGGCGAACATCTGGCCCGGCCTGCGGGCGCCATCCGCAGGGCGGCGTGCCTGCGCCTCGCCTGCCTGCTTGCCGGCGGCATCGGAGGCCAGCGCCGTATTACTGTCCGCCATCAGCTTCACCAGGGCGCAGACGCGCTCGGTTTGCTGAAGCGCATTTTCCACCACCTGTTGCAGGTAGAGCCGATTGCCGGGCGCTTGCGAAAACTGGTGGCTGTGCTGCTTGATCTCATTCATGTAGAGCAGCAGCGCCGTCAGCGGCCCGTTCAACTGCCGGGCAATCGCAGCGCTCGCCTCTTCCGCGGCACGCGAGCGCACGGCGGACAGTTGGACGATCTCAGGATTCTCCTCGAGAGGTGTGATGCTTTCCATCCACTTCGTGAAGTTCGAATCAGCGCCGCGATGGTCTTGTCCTGACATATAACTATTTTATCGGTTCCACCCTCTTTCATGGTTAATTTCTCAACCAGTAAGAATACGGGTAAATTGGTCGCTATGCGCCGTTGGCGAGCAGAAACTGGCCGAAGTCACTCAAAATCGGCTACTTTCGATCAAAATCGAGCATCAAAAGGTAAATACCGTAGCCCGTTACCCCCGCATTTTTACGGTGGATGCATTTACTTTGTTAATAGACTTCAACCGATCTCTTCCCGCTTTCCAGGCCGTTCGGCGCGAGTCCGCGCCTCCGCTCGGACGCAACATTCCGCGCGCCATCGCATCGGCCGGAGGGAAGGATCGTCGGGCCGAGGGATGAGGCCAGGATCCGGCCCATCGCCACGGCGATGGATCAGGGGCGTCGCAGCTTGAGGAATTTTTCAAGAAATCGTCCCGAGACGACAAACCTGAACCACCAATAGGCCATCCGCCGCGCTTTCATCGATTCGATCCTTGCAGACTGAAGTGGCCGCGCGTCACCGCAGATTAGCGCAAGCTTCGCCACGTTCGTATGATTTGCTTCACAACCGGCCGCGAAAACACGCGGCGGCAACGTCGGCATTTTCCCGTCGATTCCGATTTACAGTCCCCGGTAGCCTCGCAATGATCGAGGCTCATCCCGCAACGAATCCAAAAGGAGACCGCGATGTCGCAGGCAAAGGGATCATGGACGAGAATAGCGGTGCTGGCCGGCGTCCTGGCGTTCAGTTCGGGCGCGACGGCACAAACCGCACCGGCATCGGCCGAGAACGCGGCGCCGACGGCCGACAATGCCGTGATGCTGACCGTGTTCCTGAAGCACGACCAGTCGCGGCCGCTGAGCGAGCTCAATGCGCAGCTCCAGCGCCAGGGATATTACAAGGCGTTCCCGCCTGACGGCGTCGAGGTCGTGAGCTGGTATGTGATGATGGGAGTAGGACAAGTGGTGACGCTGCGGCTGCCGGCGTCGCGGTTGCGCGAAGTCAACCGCATCCTCGAGAACACCGCCTGGGGCAGCTACCGCACCGAGTTCTATCCGACCTATGATTACAAGGCGATCGGCATCGCGGCGCATGACAAGGCGCAGGCGCAGTAGGGCAGCGCTGAACAGTTCCGATGAGAATGAGGGAATTCTCCCTCAGGATCAGCCGAGCCGGGAAATCTGCTCCTCGGTCACGACGCGCTCGATATTCTCGGTCTTGCTCTTGATACGGTAGCGCGGGCGGCCGTCGGCCTCGATCGGCAGGCAGGTAACGATGGTGTAGATGCTGCGTTCCTTCGCCGTGGCGCGGCCCTGCGGGCCCTGCTGCTGGTGATGAACGTCGTCATTGATCGCGAAGTTGTGGGCCATCGCCGGACTTTCCATTGGAAAAAAGGCTTGTAGACTCAACGGCCTTGCAAGGCAACTGATCGTTAGGCGGATTTGACCCGGGACGATTACGGGTTCCACCCGTCAGGCCATCAACAGCGCCTTTCGCTTGGCCACCCGCGCGATCGATTTCTCTATTGCCGGACCGGACAAGGTCTCGTCGCAGAGGCTCTTTTCGACATATTCGGCAATCGCCGCCATTTCCTGCTCCTGGTCGAACAGGTTGTTGCCGATGCAGAGCATGTCCATGCCTGCCTTCAGCGATTGCAGGCTGGCCTCCCTGGTGCCGAGCGCCTTCTGCAATCCCTGCATCTGCATGTCGTCGGTGATCAGCAGCGTGTCCGGAAGGCGCTTGCGCAATCGGTCAAGCCCCGCCGCGGACAGCGTCATCGGACGGTCGTTGTCCCATTGACTGACGATAGCATGGCTGACCAGCACCGCGTCGCCGAACATCTTTGGCGCGAGCGAATAGAACAGCTCTTCCTGTTCATCCCGAAGTGCATCGGAGATATCCATGAAGTCCTGATGCGAATCCACCACCGCGCCGCCGATGCCGGGAAAATGCTTCAGGCAAAGCCCGATCCGCTGCGCCCGCGCCACCTCGCTTGCCAGCAGCGCATTGGCCTCCACCTCGGCGATGTCGGCGGAAAAGGACCGCTTGATCCTGCCGATATTGGGGTTTTCAGGGTTGTAATCGACGTCGATCACCGGCGCGAAATCATAGTGGATGCCGAGCCGCCGCATCTCGGCAAAACTCGCGGTGAGCACCGCGCGCTTGCGGTCCGGCGCGAGCCGGTTGAATTCCTTTGCGCTCGGCAACGGCGCAAAGCCGCGGCTTTCCTTCAGCCGCCGCACCAGACCGCCCTCCTGATCGATGAACACCATCGGGCCGGACGGCAGCGCGGCAATCTCCGCACACAGGCGCTGCACCTGCTCAGGCGATTCGATGTTGTTGTCGTATTGCTGCGTCCGGCAGGAATAGTCGAACAGGATCGCGCCGCCGAGGCCGTAGCGGGCGGCGAATTGCTTCAGCCATACCGGGACGGTCTTGCCGAAAAAGCCGAGGATGAAGAGTTCGCCGACGCGCATGGAATGGCCTTGAAGCATGGCGCTTTGAGCCCGGACAGGCCCGGTTCAGCCCATCATCGCGCCCCCGGCTGTGCAAGATATCTCACTCCCACGGTCATACCAGTCGAGAGACCTGCCAGTTAAGTGACCACCGTCACATCGCAGCGCGGCCCGAGCCTCCAAGGATGGATCATCGCAGGGCGATCCTCGCTCTGCCCAAGGAGACGTCCATGACGAAGATCAAGACGATCATTACCGCCGCAATTGCTGCTCTGGCATTGAGCACCGCTTCGCTGGCCATTCCCGGCCAGGCTTTCGCAGGCGGTCACGGTCACGGCGGGCATGGCGGCCACGGCCACCACGGGATCGGCGGTGGCCATGGCCACGGCCTTTTTGGGCATGGTCATCACCACCATCACCGCCATTTCTTCGCTTATAACAGCTGCTGGAAATGGAGCCCCTACGGCCCCGTGAATGTCTGCAACCGCTATTATTGATTTCGAGACGACGAGAAGAAAAGAAGCTCGTCCGGGCCGGCAGGCTCGGGCGAGTTTTTCGATTCCTGACGATCGGCGCGGTCGTCTGCCCGGGCCGCCAACGCATTCTCGACCGCCAGGCGACCTGCCCGCTCAGCGCTGTACCGGTTCGGCGGCAGCCGCCCGACCCTGACGAGATCGGATCGGGATCCGGCGGGCCTTCAAAGCGCCGGGTTCGATTGCGAGCCTGAGCCTCGATATTTGCCTTAAGCACTACTTCTTGAACGCATTTGCCCTGGATTTGCATTTCAATGCGCTTCGACCGGAGCTGGCAAAAGAAAGCCCGGGTTCCGATGGCGACAGGCCAGATGTGTGATGGGCCGCACATTTATCGGCGCACAGCTGCGCTAGAGTTCAATCCACGAAAGGTGCTGTGGGGAGATTTCGCCCGCGTCAGCGCGGCTCAGACGCCTTTCCGGCACGAACGATCAAAACCGAAAGCGTACAAACCATGTCGCGCATCTCTCATTTCCGATCGATCAATCCTGTCGCGCACCGGTCATTGCGATCGGGATTTCGTTACGCGATTTCATCGGCGATGGCCCGGGCAGTTGTGGTTGCTGCTTGCTGCCTCGTCGCGCCGATCAACCTTAGCCCTGCCCTGGCGGACTCCGCGTCCGACCGGGCAATGGCCACGCGCTATGAGCAGTCCGCGCAGGCGGGCGATGACGATGCCCAGTTCTATCTTGGTGCGCTCTATTCGGCCGGCGTCGGCCGCCCGCGCAGCGACCAGGAGGCATTTCGCTGGTTCTCGCGCGCCACCGATCAGGGGCACGCCCACGCCATGCTGATCGTTGCCGGCCTCTATGCGAGCGGGCGCGGCGTCACGAAGGACAATGGGAAAGCTTACACCTGGGCCTACATCGTCGCTTCGGCGAGCAAGGTCGACGAGGATCGCAACGGTGCGCGGCAATTGATGTCGCTGCTGATGAAGCGGATGACGAGCGACGAGATCGGCCGTGCCGTAGTGGCCGCAAGAGCCTGGCGCGCGGTTCGGACTGCCGGCGCCGGCAAGTCGCCAAATATCGAAAGAGCTGGAGACGCGGACCAACCCGCGCAGGCTGCGCCGCCCCCACCCCCGCCGCCCCCACCTGCAGCCGCAGTCGTGCAGCAGGCGCCTGCAGTCGTGACGCAACCTGCGGTCTCGCAGCCCGCGCAATCCACCGTCGCGGTATCGCCGGCCTCCCCCAGGGTCACGTCGGCGCCGCCAGTGAAGAATGCAAAGAGAGATGATGCCCGCGATATAATCGACCAGGTTCCGCCGGGCCTGCGCAAGCGCTTCGGCTTCTGATTTAAGGGGACGCACCAATGAAATTACATCATCTCATCGCGACCGGGATTGTGGCGATCGCCGCCGCAGGCGCTGGCTATTACTCCTATTCCCGCTTCCTTTATCCGCCGCTGGTAACCACCAGCATCGCGACCGTCGCGCCGGTTTCCGAAGCGGTTTACGGAACAGGCACCGTTGAGCCCGAGCGCTGGGCCAAGGTGGTGCCGCTGCAGCGCCGCCGGCTGGTCGAGCTTTGCCGGTGCGAAGGACAGGTGGTCAAGGCCGGCCAGGTCCTCGGCCGCCAGGACGACGCCGAAGAGCGCAGCGCGCTCGATCAGATGGAAATCAATCGCGGCCAGCTTGAACGCGACCTGGCGCGCGCCGAGAAGGATCGCGACAAGAACGACGCCACGCGTACCGAGTACGAACAGCGCTGGACCAAGCTCGAGGAAGCAAAATCGCGGATCGCCGCGCAGAAGGTGCACCTCGACTCGCTGCTGCTGAAAGCTCCGCTCGACGGCATGGTATTGCGGCGCGACGGCGAGGTCGGCGAGATCGCCGGTCCCACCGATGTCCTGTTCTGGGTGGGACCGCCCGCTCCGATGCAGGTCGTTGCCGAAGTCAATGAGGAAGAGATCAACCGCATCGCGGCTGGCCAGAAGGCTTTTCTGCGCAGCGAGGCTTTCCCCGGAAGGGCGCTGCGCGCCAACGTCTCGCAGATCACGCCCAAGGGCGACCCGACCCGCAAAACGTTCCGGGTTTATTTGCGGCTGCCGCAGGATACCCCGCTGCGAATCGGCATGTCGGTCGAGGTCAACATCATCTTCCGCGAGAAGCCGTCGGCCATCGTCGTACCGGCCGAGGCGATCGCAGGCGACTGGGTACAGACGGTCGATGACGGCCAGGTCCAGCGCGTGCCCATTACCGTCGGCATCCGCGGCAACCGCAATACCGAGATCATCGGCGACGTATCGCGGGGCACGACTGTACTTTCGCCCGCACGCAGGGATCTTGCCGACGGCGCCAGGATTCGCATCGACAACAGCCTGACCAGGGCTGTGGAAGCCGTGGCCACAAGTGAGCCGGCCGATCAGCCCATCGCAACGCCCGAAGCTGCCGTGGTCGCCGCGGTCACCACACCTGCTCCCACGGATCCCGACGATGCGGTGATTTCGGCAGCCATGACCGCCCACATCGATTCCGTCGTCAACGACGCGCGTCGCAACATCATCAGCAACAGCCGGTAGCCGCCGTGAAACTTATTTTCAACATCGCATGGACCCATGTCAGCTCCCGCGTGCGCCAGACTCTGGTGGGGATGGCCGGCGTGTCCATGGGGGTCGGCTTCACCATCATGATGGCGGGCCTGATGCAGGGTTCGCAGATCGACTTCCTGCGGCAGCTGGTCGACACCATGCCGCATATCACGGTCGAGGATGAGCGGCGCTCGGTGCCGACACAGCCCGCCGAGCAGGAATATGGGGCGGTGCAGATGTCCGACATCGCCAATGTCGGCAAACGTCCCGGCATCAAATATCCGGAATCGGTGATGAGCTCGCTGCGCTCCTGGATCCCCGGCGACGTGGCGCCCTCGGTGAGGACCACCGCGATCATCAATCACGGCGGCGCGCGCATCGGCATTACGCTAACCGGCATCGACCCCCGCCGCGAGCTTCAGGTCTCGAAACTCGCCGCGCAAATGCGCGAGGGAAAGCTCGACGACCTTTCACGCGCGTCGAACGGCGTCATCATCGGCGAGGCGCTGGCCGAAAAGCTCGGGCTGAAAACCGGCAACACCGTCCTCCTGGTCGGCGGCCAGGGCGTCCAGCTGAATTCGACGGTGACGGGGCTGTTTCGCTCCGGCCTGAAGCGCGTGGACGAGAGCCAGATCTATTCGCTGATGGGCCCGGCGCAGGTCATGATGGGCCAAAGCGGGGTCGTGAACCAGCTGCGGCTGCGACTGAGCGATCCAATGCTGGCGCAAAAGGTCGCGGCCCAGGTCGAGGCGCAGACCGGCTACAAGGCAGTGTCCTGGCAGGAAGCCAATGCCGACCTGCTGTCGACTTTCTCGGTCCGCGATTTCATCGTGCTGACCGTGATGGGCGCGATGCTGCTGACGTCTTCCTTCGCCACCTACAACATCATCTCGACCATCACCCATGAGAAGCGCGCGGACATCGCGATCATGAAGTCGCTCGGCATGCGCGAACATGCGGTGCGATGGATTTTCATCATCGAAGCCGCCATGATCGGCGTGGTCGGCATTCTGTTCGGGTGGGTCCTCGGTTACCTGCTTTGCTACGGCTGGTCGAAGATCACGATCTTCAATCCGCTGACCGGCACCACCGTGCCGCTGCAGATCTACTACTCGCTGATGCATTATGTGGCCGCCGGCGGCATATCGCTGCTGTGCTGCGCAGGTGCGGCTTACTTCCCGGCGCGCAAGGCGACGCGGGTTCATCCAGTCGAGATCATTCGGGGGGCGTCATGACCGAGGTCGCATTGCAGGCGGTGGAACTGGTCCGCCGCATCGAGGGGACCATTACGCACACCCTCGTCAACGGCGTCGATCTGGCGGTGAACAAGGGCGAGTTCGTCGCCATCACCGGGCCGTCGGGATCGGGCAAATCGTCGCTGCTCTATCTGCTTGGCCTGCTCGATGCGCCGAGCGAAGGCGAGGTCATCATCTGCGGCCAGCCGACCTCGAAACTGTCGGAATCGGACCGGGCCGATGTCCGCCTGACCAAATGCGGCTTCGTGTTCCAGTTCCATTTCCTGCTGCCGGAGTTCACCTCGCTCGACAATGTGCTGTTGCCGATGCGCGCCGCGGGCATCATGTCCGAGCCCGACATGCGCGAGCGCGGCCTGGCCCTGCTCGGCTCGCTCGGACTTGAAGACCACGCGCACAAGCGTCCCAACCAGCTCTCCGGCGGCCAGCGCCAGCGCGTCGCCATTGCACGTGCGCTTTCCAACCGCCCCGAGATCATCATCGCCGACGAGCCGACCGGCGCGCTCGATACAAAATCGACCGAACAGGTGTTCTCGATCCTCCGCGACATCGCCGACCAGGGCCAGACCGTGGTCGTGGTGACCCACGACCCCGCACTGGCCGCCCGCGCCGACCGCCGCATCCACATCGTGGATGGCAAGATCGCGGAGAGCAACGGGCGCGATGAAGACAAGGCGGTGTGTGAGACGGCAGGTTAGAAACTGGCGGAGGAGGGTTTCCGCTCAAATCAACGCGCCTAATTTCGATCTTGTTCGAGAAAACGCGAGTTGCTGCCGATAGCCGCCGAATGCATCGTGCCACCAGGTTTAATTTGGCTCCGGCACAGAAGAACTGCGCATCGCTCTAAGCGGTGCAACGCAGTAGAATGCTACTCCTTGAAACACGATCATCTTTTTCCGAGCTCATCACGCATCCTCCAAGGAATGCCGCCGGCGGTCGTAGCCGGAGTGACGGACGCGGTCTGCGGCGAACCAACCATTGCGACGCCTTGTCGCGAAGGTAGAACGAGAGGATCGGCGGTAAGTGATCGATTCCTGTGTTACCCTGCCGCGCCCAATACCCTAGAATTCAAGACCGAAGGTCAATTCAATAACAAAATCATCAGGCTGCACGGCGGGGACTGGGGGGTCTGGGATGTCGACGCGAACGGGGGGGCGCAGGGGTCATATGCCCGTCATATAGAACACGGACAGTAAATTGTATTTATACACAGATATTTCTGCTACAACCCATGCGTGAGCAGGTCCGCATTTTGGAGGTTGTGAAAGCCCGGACCGTCGAGTCTGCAGAAGAGCAAATTCTCCCGCTGCATTATGTATACGCTTCGGAGAGGTTTGATGACGAACAAGTCAAGGGATCGGTTGCGTCTTGTGATCATCGACAACAACAAGATGCGTCAGGCGAGCATCGTTAGCCTCATTTCAGATTGGGCTGCACTGCAGGGACTTGATATCGTCCAGATCAGCACGACGACAGTGCTGAAGGAGTTCGAGCACAGCACGACGTGCCGCCTCGTCTTGTTCAGCGTCGGCGGTGAATCAATCGGGTCCGGTGACGCCGGCGGAATCCTCCGCGTCCTGCATGCGCTGGCGCCGCATGCGCAAGCCGTCGTCATTTCCGACCGCGAAGATCCCGCGGAGATCCTTTGCGCGTATCACGCCGGCTGCCGGGGCTACATCCCCACCAGCATGGAGCCGTCTGTCGCATTGCAGGCGATGGAGTTCATCCTCAGGGGAGGCTCTTATTTTCCGCCGTCGGCGCTACGGCTTGTGATCTCGCGCAGCTCGAACGGCGGCGGGGAAGTCAGCGACGCCAGCGACGACCAAGCGGCGAAGGGGATCGGCAGCGACAAGGCGACGCTGATGCCCGCTCCGAGCGATTCGGTGCACGGGAGCATCGAGGCCGCCAGCTGCATTACCCCGTTGGACCGCAGTTCGGCGGGGTCTCTCACGGATCGCCAGCGGGAGGTCCTCGTATGCCTGCAGCGGGGGCAGCCGAACAAGCTCATCGCGCGGGGGCTGGGGCTCACCGAGGGTACGGTCAAGGTGCACGTGCGTCAGATCATGCGCAAGCTTGGCGCCTCCAATCGCACCCAGGTCGCGATTATCTCCGTATCGCCTGACGAAGCCGGCATGCGCATACAGCTGCGCCGCAGCGCGGGCATTCAATAGGCGCGACCTTCTGAGCCTCCCCAGAAACCCGTGGGCAGGTCAGGCGCTTCATCATCTCCTTGGATGACATCGGCTTGTGATGACATCGGCTTGTGATGACATCGGCTTGCGCGACCGGGATGCGAGTCTCGAAATTTTTTCCGCGCGGCCACATTCACCCATTCACCTGAAGATAGAGATATCGAAAGTGATATTCACTTAAAGAAGCTAACGCGCAAGGCAAGTTTCTACGGCTTCCCGCCTCTGTTATGGTCCCACTTGTATCAAGAACTCGGTGGTTTCATGGCTCGGGGAGGGAGATAGTGATGGCGGGAATTCCCAACCAACTGAATGCCTTTTCCAGCACGTTCAGCTTTTTCGAGAACGCCGCCAAGAACGGGAATGTCGCCACGGTCTTCGATTCGCTGTTGGCGCGTGTCGACAAAGTCGCTGAACGCCTCAGCGATCGCGCTGTCGAATCGGGCTTCACCGACATCGATGATACACCGATTGTGGCAACCTTCGGCGGCGAAGCCAGCGCCTACGGCGATAATTCCCTCGCGAAGGGCTTGATGCTGGGCCAAGCGGTCGACGTCGGCCTGGTCAGCTATGCGATGGGGACCTGCTCGTTCACCGCCGCCGCCACGGCGACCGGCGAGGACACGGCCCTGGCCGTCACCAACAGCTTCGCCACGATAACCGGTGCCGATATCGTCATCACCTTCGGCCGCCACGGCTCGACGCCGCTCACGTCCGGCGCCGACCTCGCCTATTCGACATCGACAACATCGTTTCTGGCGGTCGATCTGGAATTCTGGGATTCCGCGCGAGGCCCCATCGAGATCGAGTACGACTGGGAGACCTGCCGGCTACGCATGCCGTCGGAGCTCGACGGCGAGATCGCAGTGCTCGACGCCCTGCTCGAGGCCTTCGGCGAGGACTCCTTTGCCGCACTCGATGCCCAGGTGCTCAGCATCGAGGACGCGCTGTCGACCGTCACGGCGGTTGGCACGCTCGCCACGGGCTGATCGGGAAATCCCGCGAGCCGCCGAGTATCAGACACACGTCACGCAGGGCTTTGCCGCGGTAGGAGACCGCAGTGCACGTCGATCGGATCGAGCGTTACGGAGATTTTGTCGCCCTCCGCGAGCAGTGGGAGGCCGTTTACGACGCCGACCCCGATGCTCAGCACTTTCTGTCCTGGCGCTGGATGTCCACCTGGCTGGAGAGCAAGGAAAGCGACGGACGCAACACCGGCGGCTGGATCATTCTCGTGGCAAGACCGTCGGCCGAGGCGACGACCTGCCTGGCGTTCCTCCCGTTGCGGTTCCGGCCCGACGAACCCAGCGGAGTACCGCGTCTCACCATGGCGGGCCGGCGCTATGCCGACTACAGCGGGCTGATCTGCCGTCCGGAGGCGCAAAGCGAAGCGATTCCCGCTCTCTCCGAATGCGGCAAGCGCCTTACCTGGCGGCGCTGGCAGCTTGAAAGCCTGCGCTGCTCGCCGCACGTGCTGAGGCTTATCACCGCCCGCTTTCCCCCCGAGGCCTTCAACGTCGTCGAGACCAAGATTTTCAACAAGGGTGAGGAAACGGACAACTCCATCTGCCCATACGTGGAGCTCCCGGACACGTGGGACGAATACCTGGCGAACAAGTTGAGCTCGAACGCGCGGCAGAAACTGCGCCGCCTGCTGCGCACGGTCGAGGGCTCTTCCGACCTCAGCATCACGCACGCGACGGCCGAGACCATCGAGCGGGACATCACGATCCTGCTGCAACTCTGGAAGAACAAGTGGCATGACAGGAAAGGCGACAAGCTGAGCTCGATCCTGCAGATCAACGCCACGGTGCTCTATCGAAACTTCCAGAACGGGTCCGTGTACCTGCCAGTCATGTGGCAGGGGCGCCGACCGATCGGCGCGCTCGCCTCTTACATCGATGACCGCAAGAAAGCGATGCTATTCAACATTGCAGGACGCGACGATCGTATCAGCCAGCCATCTCCGGGACTGGTGCTGCACGCCCACAGCATCCGTCACGCAATCGCGACCGGCATGCGCACATACGATTTCCTGCGTGGCAACGAGCCCTACAAGTATTCATTCGGCGCCCGGGAGCGGCACGTCCGAAGTTTCCAGATCGTGCGTCGGAACGGAGCTGGCGATAGCAGCGGCGCGCGGCCTGCATCCCAAAGGTGAATCCACTTTCGAGATATTCGAGGCTTGGCGAAATGATGGGTGGCCGGCGCGTCGAGCCCCAAGAAACAGGATACGCCATCGGGAAATGCTCCGTTTGCGCTTTTGCAGTCGGTCGCCGTCCCGGCCTAGCGTTACACGACAGCCGCACCGGCTGTCGTGTAAACGAAGCAACGCCGCGGTGGCGAAGCAAAGATTAGGAGAGTGAAGATGTCTTGGTGGAACGACGTAGATTTTGACAAGGAAATCGACATCGACGTAGACGTCAAGCTCGAATTCGACGTCGACGTGAAGGTCGATAAGGAAACCGACATCGACGTGAAAATCGACGCCGAAGCCGACGTCGATGGCAACATCGCCGAGCTCATCCTCAGCGTCGAGGCGTTCGGCTATGACACCTACGTTCAGGCTGACGTCGCCATCCTCACGATCGAGGACGAGCTCTCGAGCATCGACCTTTACGCGGTGTCTGCTGTCGACTGATTTTGCTTTGTTTCGGGAGGCGACCTTGCGGGGTCGCCTCCATTTTTTGGATCAACCGATGCGGACAATGTCACGCTTCCACCCGTCGCATCGAAAGGCATATCCGCAGCCTATTACTTTCGAACCGATTCGAGGCAGCTGCGACGCCTCCGTTTGTGCAGTTGTGTCCACAGGTCGCCCGCATATCATTTGATGCGAACGCAACCCACCGAGGGTGCGGGGAGATCAGCTGAACGTCATTTCAGACGCACCGCAGAGTTCGAAACCCAGCGCTGCGATCCACATGAATAGAGGTTTGTCATGCCGGTTTACCGCATTGGCCAAGCTCCGAACACGAGCAGTTCGCTTCGCATCACCACGGCGGAATACTCCGAGGTCCATGGCGACGCGCGGAATAATGTGATTACCATCGCCCCTCGATCGACCGCCGGCGACCTCGGCGATTTCATCGACGGCGGTGACGGTAACGACATCATTACCGCGGCCAATACGGCCGATTCGCTCCTCGGCGGCGCGGGCGACGACAACATCCGGGCAAATGGCGGCAACGACAACGTCGATGGCGGCAACGGCAACGACAACGTCGATGGCGGCGACGGTAACGACACTATCGCCGGCGGCCAGGGTGACGATATCCTGCGCGGCGGCAACGGCACTGACACGATCAATGGCGGCGACGGAAACGACATCATCGACGTCGGCGGCGGAGCCGTCGGCGGATTCAATGTCGCAGATGGCGGCGCGGGCGCGGATACGCTGATTGGCGGACTAGACAATGACATAATGCGAGGCGGCGCCGACGCGGACCTCCTGACCGGTTCGTTTGGCGACGACCAGCTGTTTGGCGATGGGGGCGACGATCTCCTCGACGGCGGCATCGGCAATGACGTGCTCGAAGGCGGCGACGGCAACGACCAGCTGCTGGGTGGCACCGGCGACGACACGCTGCGCGGCGGTCTCGGCGCCGACCAGTTGATCGCCTCGTCGGGCGCCGACCAGTTGTTCGGGGGCGGCGGCGACGACGAGCTCAACGCCTCGGAAGGCAATGACTTGCTCGACGGCGGCGAAGGCAATGACATGCTGCTGGCGGGCGGCGGCGACGACGCGATGTTCGGCGGCGACGACAACGACATCCTGGAGGGCGGCGAAGGCGCCGACAATCTGGATGGCGGCGCTGGCGATGACATCCTGAGGAGCGGCAACACACGGGTCGACCCGGGTACCGGCGCGATCCTGTTTGAAAACGTGATCGGTGGCGAAGGCAACGATACGGCCGACTACTCGGGCTCCACCAGCGGCGTCGGTATCGACCTAAGCATGCTCGACGACAACGGCTTCGCGCTCGCGGCCGGTGGACACGCGACCAACGACCGTCTGCAGGGGATCGAGAATCTCACGGGCTCCGCGTTCGACGACGTGCTGATCGGCGACGGCAATGTCAATGTGCTGACCGGCGGCGATGGCGACGACCAGATCGATGGCCGCGCCGCGAACGACCGCCTGCTCGGCGGCAACGGTGCCGACCTGCTGCTAGGCGGCGATGGCGATGACTTTCTGCACGGCGGCGCCAACGGCGTCGACGCAACCGGCGCAGTGGTCGGCGACACGATGGTCGGCGGCGCCGGCACCGATACGGTCGACTACTCGACTTCGAGCCTCGGCGTCAACGTCGGCCTTGCCGATCCGGGGTTCGCCGCCACCCAATCGGCCACGCGGGTGGTCGACGGGGTGACGGTAGACAATGGCGACGCGGCACTCGACGTGATCGTGGATGTCGAGAACATCACCGGCTCGGATTTCGGCGACACGCTGGTCGGGAATCTGCAGGACAACGTGCTGAGGGGTCTTGCGGGCGACGACACCTTGGCCGGCAACGCAGGCAACGACCTTTTTATCGGCGGTGCCGGCGCCGACCTAATGAGCGGCGGTGCCGATTTCGACACCGCCGACTACTCCGAAGAGTCGCAGGGCATTGTAATCGTCGCGGCCACGGTCAACGGTGCAGCAGGCTTGGCGGGCGTCGATGGCGGGTCGACTGGCGACATCATGGTCGACGTCGAGCGGGTCATCGGAACATCCTTCGACGATCTTCTGCGCGGCAATGCTCTCGCTAACACCTTCGTTGCCGGCGCCGGCAACGACGAGGTTCGCGGTGGCGGCGGCGCCGACACGCTCGATGGCGGCGCCGGCACCGACACGATCGACTACCGCACGTCGGCTGCGGCGGTGCAGGTCATCCTCCCCAATTCCGGATTCCGTACGCTGGCCGGCGGCGACGCGGCGGGCGATTCAATCGCGGGATTCGAGAACATCCTCGGCTCGGCGTTCAACGACGATCTGCGCGGCAACGGCTCGGCCAATGTGATCATCGGCGGGGCGGGCGCCGACCAGATCATCGGCAACGCATTCGACCTCACGATCCAGAACGGCGACATCGACACAGTGGATTACTCGACGTCGAGCCTCGGCGTATCCGTCGGCCTTTCGGCAAGCACGGCAGTCGGGGGCGCGTCGGCGCAGGCGCTCACGTTCAACGGCATCGCCAACGGCGACGCCGCCGGCGACGTCATCTCGAACACGATAGAGAACGTCACCGGATCGGCCTTCAACGATTTCCTGCGCGGCAACCAGTTCGCCAACATCTTGGCTGGCTTGGCCGGCGACGACATTCTGCGCGGTGGCGCGGGCGCCGACACGCTGTTGGGCGGCGACGGCATCGACACGGTTGACTATTCGACGTCGAGCGCCGCCGTTTCGGTATCGATCTCCGATACTTCGACGGCGTTCCGCGTCGGCGCTGGTGGGGACGCGGAAGGCGACCTGATCGAGGGCACGATCGAGAACTTCATCGGCTCGGCCTTCGCCGACAATCTGCGCGGCAACAATGTCGCCAACCAGCTCATCGGCGGTGCGGGCGACGACCTGTTGCGCGGCGCCGGCGGTGCCGACATGCTCGACGGCGGCGACAACTTCGACGGCGCGGACTATTCGACCTCGGCCGCGGCCGTCAATGTCAATCTGGCGACCGGCGTGGGGTCGGGAGGCGACGCGGCGGGCGACACGCTGGCGAACATCGAGGGTGTCATCGGCTCGGCTTTCAACGACACGCTCACCGGCAGCAGCGTCGACAACTTCCTCGACGGCGGTGCCGGCGACGACACCCTGGCGGGTGGCGCTGGCGCCGACACCCTGCTCGGCGGCGACGGCATCGACACGGTCGACTACTCGGCCTCCGGCGCTGCCGTCACGGTCACGCTTGCCAGCACGCCGACGGCATTCACCGTCGGCGCCGGCGGCGATGCCCAAGGCGACAGCATCCAGGGCACGGTGGAGAGGCTCATCGGCTCGGCGTTCAACGACACGCTCGTCGGCAACGGCGGCGCCAACAGACTGAGCGGCGGCGACGGCAACGACGTGCTGCGCGGCGCCGGCGGCGCCGACACGATCTTCGGCGGGGCAGGCATCGACACCGCCGACTACTCGACCTCGAGCGCGGGGGTGTCGATTACGATCTCCACCAGCCTCACCGCCGCTCCAGCGGGTACTGGCGGCGACGCAGCGGGTGACCTCCTGCTCGCCGACGTCGAGAATCTGACCGGCTCGGCCTTGACCGACACGCTCAACGGCAACCAATTCGCCAATACGATCCGCTCCGGAGCGGGCAACGATACCCTGCGCGGCGGCAACAGCGCGGATGTCCTCGTGGTCGAAGGCTCGGGAACCAAGCAGTTGTTCGGCGACGGCATTGGCGGCGAGCCCGCGGGCAGTCCAGCCGACGGCGTCGACACCTACGTCATCGCCAGCGGCGCCTCGGGGCTTGCGGTCATCAACGACTACACGTTCAGCGCCGACGCCGCCCAGGCCGAGGACATCGTGCTGGCGGCCGCGCCGACCAGAGCCATTTCCGGCACCGTTGGCGGCCAGGCTGCACTGATCCTTGACGGGCCGACCATCGACCTCGCCATTCTGCTCAATGGCACGAACATCAATACGGCCCTCGCGATCGTCAATGCCAACCTGACCATCGATACGGACTTCTTCAGCTGACCACGCTACAGCCCGGCCGGCGTATCCCCGCGCCGCCCGGCTGTGAGCAGAGATCTCGAGGACCCCCGCATGGCCAACAACGTCAGGCAGCGAGGCCAGCCGACGGAGCTCGTGGCTGCGCTCCGCAAGTGCAGGCCCGCATTCGTGGTCCTGGCGCTGTTCAGCATGTTCATCAACATGCTGATGCTGGCCCCCGCCATTTACATGCTCCAGGTCTACGATCGCGTGCTGGGCACGGGCAGCGTCGAGACCCTGCTGATGCTGAGCCTGATCATGGCCGGGGCGCTCGTCGTGATCAGTGCCATGGAGTCCAATCGTACCAGCATCACCATCAGAATCGGCGTCTGGCTGACCGAGCAACTGGGTCCGGTCCTCATCGCACGCAGCGTGCGGGCCCGGCTCTCCGGCGACACGGCCGGCGCCCAGCCCATGCGCGATCTCGCTCAACTGCAGTCGTTCATCGCCACTAACGGATTCTCGCTGATCTTCGATGCGCCTTGGTCGCCGGTCTACATCCTATTGATCTGGCTCATGCATCCGGTGCTAGGCATGACCGCCCTGGTTGGCGCGCTACTGATGATCGCGCTGACCGTGCTCAACAACCTCCTGACACGACGCGAGACGGTCACGGCCAACGCCGAGCAGCTGGTCGCCACGCAGCAGGTGGATGCAGCGGCGCGCAACGCCGAGGCCATCGAGGCGATGGCGATGTTGCCCGCCATCATCGCTCGTTGGCGCGAGCAGAACCGGACAGCGATGTCGGCACTGCTGAAGGGCCTGGAGCTCGGCAGCTCGGTCCAGGCCTCGACGCGGTTCGTGCGCCTCGCGCTGCAGTCCGGCGTGCTCGGCCTGGGAGCGCTGCTCGTCATCAAGGGCGAGTTGACGGGCGGGGCGATGATCGCGAGCTCGATCCTGCTCGGTCGCGCCATGAGCCCGGTTGAGCTCGCCGTCGGGGCGTGGCGCAACTTCCTCACCACGCGGATCGCGTATCAGCGCATCCAGCTGCTCCTCCTGCAGACGCCCGCCGAGCAGCCACGCATGCTGCTGCCGGCGCCGAAGGGGCGCGTGGACGTCGAGAACCTGACGTTCGTGCCCGACGCCGGCGCAGCGCCGGTGCTCAGGCGCGTCTCGTTCGCCATCGAGTCCGGCGAGGCTGTTGCGATTATCGGCCCGTCCGCCGCGGGCAAGAGCACGCTCGGCCGATTCCTGGTCGGCCTCGGAACGCCGACGTCGGGATCCGTTCGCCTCGATGGCTTTGAGCTCGGTGATTGGGACCGCCAGCAGCTTGGTCAGCACATCGGCTACCTGCCCCAGGACGTCGAGCTGTTTGCAGGCAGCGTCCGGGCGAATATCGCTCGAATGGATCCGGCCGCCGACGACGTGAAAGTCCACGAGGCGGCGTTGCTCGCGCATGCCCACGAGATGATCGCCGGGCTGCGCGGCGGCTACGACTGTCAGATCGGCGATGGCGGCGCGAGGCTGTCGGCGGGACAGCGCCAGCGGATCGGATTGGCGAGAGCGGTGTACGGCACGCCACGGCTGATCGTGCTCGATGAGCCCAATGCAAATCTCGACACCGCGGGCGAGTCAGCGCTGGCCGCGTCGCTTGCCGCGCTCAAGGCGCAAGGATGCGCGCTCGCGATCATCGGACATCGTCCTTCGACGCTGGCGCAAGCCGACAAGCTGATGCTGCTGCAAGACGGCGCCGTGGAGGCTTTCGGGCCCCGCGAAGAAGTCCTTCAGCGTCTGCGGGACGCCATGGCGAACAAGCGCCGCGCGGCTGAGCAGCAGGAGACGGCAGACCAACCCCTAGTGCCGATGCAGCGCTAGAGTGCCGATGCAGCGCTATGCGGTGACAACAATGAGCGTGCAAGCTTAGGAGGCGCCGATGAGCAAAAATGACGTGGCCCGAGCCGAGGCGAGACCGCTGACAATCGATGCCACGCGCATGAAGCTGGCCTCCGACGGAGTCTGGCATGCGGTCGCGCTGCCGGCGCGGCGCGGCTTCTGGCTGTTGTGTATCTTCGTCGGCGGCTTCGGGCTCTGGAGCTTCCTTGCGCCGCTCGACGGGGGCGCGGTCGCTCCCGGCGTCGTCGGTCCGGACAGCAACAAGAAGACGGTGCAGCATCTCGAAGGCGGCATCATTGCGAAGCTGAAGGTCAAGGAAGGGGACGTAGTCGATGCCAACCAGCCACTGGTCGAGCTCGAAAGCCTGCAACCTCGCGCCACCCACGACATCCTGCAGCAGGACTACCGGACACAGATCGCGACGCGGATCAGGCTCGAGGCGGAGAAGGCTGTCGCAACCAAGCTCGAGTTTCCGCCCGAGCTGAACGCCAACACGGATCCCGCGATGCGCCGCATCCTCGATGATCAGCAGGGCCTCTTCTCGTCGAGGCTCGCCTTCCACCAGGCCCGCTTTCACGTTCTGACCCAGCGCAAGACGCAGCTTGCCGAGCAGATCCGCGGCTTCCGCGCGCAGATCGAGAGTACGAAAACGCAGACCGAGCTGATCGATGACGAGCTCGACGGCAAACAGTTCCTCTACGACAAACGAATGATCCCCAAGCCGGAGCTACGGAAGCTGGAGCGCGCCAAGGCCGAGATAATCGGCAAGCAGGGCGAATACGTCGCCGCGGTCGCCCGCGCAGAGGAGCAGATCGGTGAGGCTGAATTGCAGCTCGTGGCGCTGCAGGCCGAGCGGATGGAACAGATCGCCAGCCAGCTCGACCAGGTGCGTACCAAACTGGCGGAAGTCGATCAAAAGCTTCAAGCGAGCCGCGACGTACTGGAACGGACTATCGTCAGGGCGCCAGTGGCGGGCACCGTGCTCAACCTGAAATTCAAGACCGAAGGCGGCGTCGTGATGCGAGGCGAGCCTATCATGGACATCGTGCCCCTCAACGACACGCTGCTCATCGATGCGCGGATCGCGCCGAACGACATTGATGTCGTGCGCAATGGTCTCCCTGCCCTCGTGCACCTGACCGCCTACAGCAGCCGCGGCACGCCTAGGGTACACGGGGTCGTCAAGTCCGTGTCGGCCGACCGTGTCATCGACGAAAACTCGAAGCAACCTTACTTCCTGGCGCGCGTGGCGGTCGACCGGGCCGAGATCGACCGGCTGACGCCCAAAGTCGAGCTGTCGCCCGGCATGCCGGCCGAAGCGTTGATCGTTACCGAGCGCCGCACACTGATGCGCTACCTGATGCAGCCCTTCCTGGATGCGTGGCGTCGAAGTTTCCGGGAGGTTTGATCAAGCTGATCGGCCGTTGCCGGCATGCTCCGAGGGCTACACCAGCAGTTCCTGGGGTGCAGAAGGACCTTATTTTACAGGGCTATCCCGAAGCTGCTTTATTATGGCGGAGAGGGAGGGATTCGAACCCCCGATAGGCTTGCACCTATGCCGCATTTCGAGTGCGGTGCATTCGACCACTCTGCCACCTCTCCAGGCGCCATGACGGGTGATTCCTCGACCCGCGGTCGGGGCGAGTTCTAGGCGAGGATGGCGGGCCGGGCAAGGCGCGGGGCCAAGAAATCCGCCCCCGCCTGGGGAAGCAAAAAAGGAGCCCAAAATGGAGCATTTGACGGTTCAGGCCAATGGCGCGGCACTTCATGTGGCCCGCATCGGCGCCGGGCGGCCGCTGCTGTTGCTGCATGGCTGGCCGGAATTCTGGCTGACCTGGGAGCCGGTCATGACGCGGCTCGCCGATCGCTTCACGCTTTATGCTCCCGACCTGCGCGGGTTCGGCGACAGCGACAAGCCCGAGGGGCTGTTCGGGCCCGACCAGCAGGCGGCCGACATGCTCGCGTTGCTGGATGCGCTTAGGCTGCCGCAGGCCGGTATCGTCGGTCACGATGTCGGCGGTGCGTTGATGCAGCCGCTGGCGCGACTGGCGCCCGCGCGCATCGCCGGGCTGTTCTTTTTCGATTTCGTCTATCCCGGCATCGGGCCGCGCATGGCGGAGCCGGAGCGCCTCAACAACATCTGGTATCAATCCTTTCACCAGATGGAGATGGCGCCTGCGCTGGTCGGCGCGAGCCGCGAAAGCTGCCGGCGCTATATCGGGCATTTCCTGAAAGCCTGGTCGCATCGCAAGCACGCCTTTGACGATCAGCTCGAGGCCTTCACCGACAATTTCCTCAAGGTCGGAAATCTCGCCGGCGGCTTCGCGCATTACCGTGCGGCCCATGCCGGCCGGGTCGGGATGATGAAGGGTGAAGCGCCAACGCTAGCACCGATCGGCGTGCCGACCTGTGTGCGCTGGGCCGAGCATGATCCGCTGTTTCCCTATCAATGGACCGACCGGCTCGGCGAGACTTTTGCAAATCTCGATCTCGCGATGTTTCCTGATGTCGGTCACTTTCCCCATCGCGAGGATCCCGATCGCGCAGCATCAGAGATCGCGGCGTTCTTTACGCGCATCGGCTGGAGCTAAACGAAAAGGGTGGGACCGTCAGACGCGACAAAAAACTGACGGTCCCGTGCCGCTGCTTTAAAATTCTGGCCGGGAAGTGCGGCTTCGCCGGCCAGCCGGAGCGACCAAATGACGGTAGCAACCGCTGTGGAAACGGCAACGCGATCCGGGTTTTAACCTAACCAGTCAACCTTACCCGCGCGGAGACAGGGTTAATCCTTGGCCTTTTTGGCCTTCTTGTCGTCCTTGCCATTCTCTTTGCGGCGGTTGGTGAAGCGCGCATTGCCAAGCCCGGTGCCGATGGTCAGCACGCCCCAACGCTCGACGTCCTGCATGTAGGGAACTTCGGAGAGACCCTGCACCACGCCGTCATTGTGCATCAGCACGGCGGTATCGTGATCGCCGATCTGCGGGATCGCTTCCACCAGGCTTGCCGGCAGGTTGAACTTGCTGCTCTCCCAATTGCCCGGCAGATTCTGCGCGCCCTTTTCGATCGAGCCGTCCGCATCGATCACGCCGGGACAGGCGATGCCGATGAAGGGCGCGAGCTTGAGGCCTTCGCCCTCGGCGGAAGCGATCAGTTCCTTCAGCATCTTGACCAACCGCTTCACCGCGCCTTCGCGGGTCGGCTCGTCATCGGCGTGCCGCCATAGTTCGGACTTCCATACCGTGGCCTTGGAGAGATCCGGCGTCTTCTTCCAGCGTGTCTCCACCACGCCGCAGCGGATATTGGTGCCGCCGATATCCACCGCGAGAATGCTGTCATGGCCCTCGAATATCCAGGACGGCGCCAGATGCAGCGTACCGATCAGGCCGGCGTCATCGGGATGAAACCGGATCGGCACCAGATCGACGTCGAAATCCTCGGCTTTAAGGATGATGTTGGTGCGCGCGATGGCGATCTCGCCGACCCGGCTCTGCCGAAAACCGCCGCCGACCACGATGCGCTCGGTATCCGCCCACGCCTTGGTTTTCAGGAACCGGCCGGTCACATAGGCCAGTTCCTGCGCAAATTCCTCGATCGCGCCATGCACCAGGGCGGCCGCGGCGACATCGTCGCCCACCAGCACGGCGTCGAGGTCGCTCTTGGGAATTTCGTCGGTCGATTTTTTGCCCAAGGGATCGTCGCCGTTTTTCTTCAACGGCTTGCGCAGCCCGTCAAGAATCTCGCGGAAGGCGCCCTTGCTGGCCCTGTCGCCGAGAAAACCCTCATCGTCTTTCAGCTCGACATTGAAGCTGTCGACTTCAACCGACGGGAGCCGGGGCGCGCCGTGGCGCGCGATGCCGGTGGTCGTTACGCTGTCTTCTGCCATGTTGCCCTAAGCCCCTGCCGGATTTCGCTGGCGACAACGGGCGGGGAACCCATTGGTTTCATGGAGGGGGCGAGTGGCGAATGGCGAATAGCGAATGGAGGGGCGGCAAATGACCTTCCCTACTCGCTATTCGCCATTCGCTACTCGCCCTTTCAGGCCATTTTTGGCGGCTTTTCCGGCCATTTCGCCTTGACTCACGGCATTCTGCGGCTATAAGTCCCGGCATCCGGCGCGGGGTTTCTCGCGCCGCTTGTTTTTGCGCGAATTCCTGGCGGGATCGCCCTTGTTCTATAGGGCTTACCTTGGGCCGCGCGAAAATCGTACCCATAACGACTGACCAAAAAGCCGACCCGGGCAAACCCTGTTGGGAATATGTCTGAGGCCGGGATCGAACACGAAGGAAAAAAACGATGTTCGCAGTCATCAAAACCGGCGGCCGGCAATACCGCGTCGTTCCGGATGATGTGCTCGAGATAGGCAAGATCGCCGGCGATGTCGGCACGATCGTGCAGCTTGGTGAAGTTCTGGTGGTCGGCGGTGACACGCCGGTACTGGGCATGCCCACGGTGGCAGGCGCTACCGTTGCGGCCGAAGTGCTGGACCACAAGCGCGGCCCCAAGGT
>Ga0307500_10000129_pt1 | contig 23978 bp, 21 predicted proteins | sample 14_S_MG_FD_201362 | JGI IMG/M metagenome (GOLD analysis project Ga0307500, IMG submission 201362) | Soil microbial communities from Populus trichocarpa stands in riparian zone in the Pacific Northwest, United States - 14_S | ecosystem: Environmental > Terrestrial > Soil > Riparian zone > Trees... | reverse complement strand
GCGGAGCGCCAAACGCGACGTCTTCCCTCGGCACCGCGCAACGACTTCGTCGGCGCGTTGCCTCAGTCCCGACGCCGCTGCGCTCCACTCCGCTCACAGTGCTAGCCAGTTCGCGGCGCTCCGCGCCAAACGCGGCGTCTTCCCTCGGCCCCGCGCAACGACTTCGTCGGCGCGTTGCCTCAGTCCAGACGCCGCTGCGCTCCACTCCGCTCACCGGGCCTGCCCGGCTCTGCGCAGCTCGGCGGCCACGGCGCCGGCCAGCAGTGTGGTGTCCGAGCCGATAGCGAGGAACTGCCAGCCCTCGGACGACATCCGGGCGGCTTCGGCGCCGCCGGGGACGAGCAGCCCGGCGGCCTTGCCGTGTCCCTTGGCCGCGGCGAGGACCCGCTCGAGCGCGGCGAGGTAGGCCGGCGCCTGGGTCTGGCCCGGCACGTCGAGGGCGTGGCTGAGGTCGCGGGGGCCGACGAACAGGACGTCGACGCCGTCGAGGGCGGCGATGTCCGCCACCGCGTCCAGGGCGGCCAGGGTCTCGATCTGGACGACACCGAGCACGTCGTCGTCCGAGCGGTCGAGCGCGGCCGGGTCGAGGCCGTACCGGCACATCCGGTTGTAGGTGGCGACTCCCCTGTCTCCGGCCGGCGGGTAGCGCAGGTGTCGGATACAGGCGGCGGCCTCGGCGGCGGTGTCGACGCGGGGGAACATGATCCCGGCGGCGCCGAGGTCGAGCAGCCGCCCGGCCCGGATCCGTTCGGTGGACTCGACCCGGACGACGGTCGGCACGCCGTACGACGCGGCGGCTGGGACGACGTCCCGGGCCTGTTCCTCGCCGCCGGCGCCGTGCTCGAGGTCGAGCAGCACCCATTCGACGCCGGCTGCCGCGCAGACCTCGGCGGTGACCGGCGTGGCCGCGCCGAGGAACGTGCCATAGGTGACCTCACCCGCGGCGAGCCGGCGGCGCAGCGCACCGCGGTCCAGCGCGTACCGGTTGGCCACCGGCGGGTTGCCGGTCATCCGTGCCACCGCTGGCTGGCCAGCCCGCCCTCGTACCGGGTGCGGGCGGCGCGAACGCTGTCGGACCCGGAGACCTCGACGAGTGCGACGTCCCACCAGCAGCCCGCCGACGGCAGGTCGGCGTGCGGGATGACGGCGACCACGATGACGACCGGACCGGTCTCGCCACGGGTCGCCTCGAGCGCGGCCCGGATCTGCCCGGGGGTGGTGGCGCGCAGGGCGCGGGCGCCGAGCCCGGCGGCGACCTGGACGAGATCGAGCCGGAGGTAGTCGCCGGTCAGGCCCGCCTCCTTGCCCGACCCCGTCCCGGGTTGCAGGGCGAGCGGGTCGGGGCGGTAGCGGAACTCGTTGCCGAACTCGTGGCCGGTGGTGAACATCTGCAGCCGGTGGATGACCTGGTAGCCATGGTTCTCCGCGATGACCACGGTGACCGCGAGGCCTTCCTGGGCGGCGGTGGCGAGCTCGGTGGGCGCCATCAGGAAGGTGCCGTCGCCGATGAACGCCGTGACCCGGTGCGTCGGGTCGGGGTCGGCGAGCCGGGCGCCGATCGCGCCCGGGATCTCGTAGCCCATGCAGGAGAACCCGAATTCCAGGTGGCAGCCGCGCCCGCCGGTCGCGTCCCAGACCTTGAGCAGGTCCCCGGGCGGGCCGCCGGCGGCGGCGACGACCGTGTCACCCGCGCGGGCGTGCTGCTGGAGCACCCCGATGAGCTGACCTTGGGTCACGACGGCGTCGGTGTCCGGGATGACGTCCGCGGACCGCGTCCGCAGCGCGTCGACGTCGACCCGGGCACCGGCGTCCAGCGCGGCCGCGCGGACCGGCAGCCACCCGTTCCGGGCGGCGGACACCGCGTCGCGCCACCCGGGGTCGGTGCTCACGCCGGCCGCCCGCAGGGCGCCGTGCAGCGCCCGCAGGGCGAGCTTGGCGTCGCCGAGCACGGCGGTGGCGCCGAGCCGGTCGCCGTCGCGGGCGTCGACGTTGATGCTGGCGAACCGCACGGTCGGGTCGGCGAACAGGGAGTGCGAGGCGGTGGCGAAGTCGGTCAGCCTGGACCCGACGGTGACGACGAGGTCGGCGGCGCGGGCGACCTGGTTGGTGGCGGGATTGCCCTCCAGGCCGATGCCGCCGAGCTGCCACCAGGCCGCCGTGCGGACGGCGCCCTTGCCGGCGAAGGTCTCCGCGACGGGGACACCGACGGCCTCGGCGAGCCGCTCCAGCTCGGCACTCGCGCCGGAGTAGACGACACCGCCACCGGCGATGATCAGCGGCCGGGACGCCCGCGTGAACAGCTCGACGAGCGCGGCGATCTCGGCCTCGTCCGGGATCGGCCGGCGGACCACCCAGTCGCGCTCGGCGAAGAACTCCGCCGGGAAGTCGTGCGCCTGCGACTGGACGTCCTGCGGCAGCGACAGCACCGCGGCGCCGGTGTGGACCGGGTCGACGAGCACCCGCATCGCCGCCGGCAGCGCGGTCAGCAGCTGCTCGGGGCGGGTGATCCGGTCGAAGAACCGGGACACCGGGCGGAAGGCGTCGTTGACGCTGGCGTCGGCCTCGATCGGGTGCTGGAGCTGCTGCAGCACCGGCCCCTGGCGGCGGGTGGCGTACGAGTCGCCGGGCAGCAGCAGGACGGGCAGCCGGTTCACCGTGGCCAGCGCGGCGCCGGTGACCATGTTCAGCGCGCCGGGGCCGATGGAGGCCGTGACGGCCAGGGTGGCCCGGCGCTTCGACGCCTTGGCGTAGCCGGTGGCGATGTGGACCAGGTTCTGCTCGTTGCGGCCCTGGACGAACGGCAGGTCCTCGGCGTAGTGGTCCAGCGCCTGCCCGAGCCCGGCGACGTTGCCGTGCCCGAAGATCCCCAGCACGGCCGGGATCAGCCGGCGGCGTTCGCCGTCCGCCACGCTGTACTGCCTGGACAGGTACAGCACCAGGGCCTGCGCCGTGGACAGACGCATGCTCGCCGGGTGCGCGGTCGGGCTGCTGGTCATGTCGTTCTCCTTGGTACGCAACGAAAGTCAGTACGCGGCGACGGGGGTACCCGAGGGCCGGGTCACCAGGGCCGGCCGTGCAGGATGACGGTCTTCTCCTCGGTCATCTCCGCCACGGCGCTGCGGAAGCCCTCCTTGCCGATGCCGGAGGCCTTGAGACCGCCGTAGGGCATGAGGTCGGCGCGCCACAACGGGGTCCAGTTGATGTGGATGACGCCGGCGTCGATCTGCCGGATGGCCCGCACCGCGGCGGCGACGTCCCTGGTGAACACCCCGGCGCCCAGCCCGTACGCGGTGGAGTTCGCGTAGGCGATCGCGGTCTGCCAGTCCTCGGCTGTCGACACCGCGACCGCGGGACCGAACAACTCCTCCTGGTTCAGCGGCGCGTCCTGAGCCACCCCGTCGACGATGGCCGGCGTGACGACCGCGCCGTCGCGGTGCCCGCCGGTGAGCAGCCGCGCGCCGCCGTCCACCGCGGCCCGCAGCGCACCCTCGACCCGGCGCGCCTCCACCTCGCTGATCAGCGCGCCCAGCCGGGTGGTGGCCGACGCCGGATCGCCCAGCGGGATCGCCTCGACCTTCGGCACGAGCGCGTCCAGCAGGTCGCCGTGCACCGCCGGGTGGGCGATGACGCGCTGGACCGAGATGCACACCTGTCCGGCGTTGATGTAGCCGCCGGCCGCGATCGCGTCCGCGGCGGCCTCGATGTCGGCGTCCGGGAGGACGACGACCGGGCACGAGGCACCCAGCTCGAGGGACAGCTTCTTCACCCCGGCGGTGCGGGCGATGTGCGCACCGACCGCGGTGGAGCCGGTGAAGGACACCTTGCGGACCCGGGGGTCGCTGACCAGCGCGTCACCGAGCCGGCCACCCGGGCCGGTCAGGACGTTGAGAACGCCCGGCGGCAGCCCGGCGTCGGCGAAGGCGCGCGCCAGCGCCAGCGCCGTCAGCGGGGTGGTCCGCGCCGGCTTGAGCACGACGGCGTTCCCGGCCGCCAACGCCGGCGCGACCTTGTGCAGGACGAGCAGCGAGGGGTAGTTGAACGGGGTGATCGCCACGACCACACCGCACGGCTGGCGCAGCGTGAAACCGATCTTGTCCTGGCCGGTGCCCCGGTTGGCGTCCAGCGGCAGGGTGTCGCCGTAGAGCTGGGTGCCCTCGTACCCGGCGAGCCGGATCATGTCGCTCGCCCGGCCGACCTCGCCGCGCGCCTCGGTGATCGTCTTGCCGTTCTCGGCGGACAGCAGCGCGGCGATCTCCCCAGCACGTTCCTGGACGAGCCCGGCCGCCCGGATGAGCACATCCAGGCGGGCGTACGCCGGCGTCTCCCGCCAGACCGCCGCACCGCGCTCGGCGGCGGCCAGCGCCCGGTCGACCTCGATGGTGCCGGCGACCGCGACCTGCCCGACGACGTGGCCGTCGTACGGCGACCGGATCTCCTCGACCCGCCCGTCGGCGCTCGGGATCCACTCGCCGCCGATGAGGAGCTGACCGTCGGTCCTGGCCGGGTCGACCGTCCTCACAGGGTGACCCAGCGCTTCTCGGCGTCCGAGCGAAGCGTCGCGTCGACCAGGCGAGCGGCGATGACCATGTCGGCGATGGTGGCGCCGTCCGGCCGACCGGTGACGACCGAGGTCAGCAGCCGCTTCGCCTCGATCACCTTGAGGTCGTCGAAGCTGAGCGGGATCGCGGTGTCGGGCTGGAACGCGGCGGCCTCGCCGTCGCTCGGGCCGACGCGGTGGGTCGCCCAGGACGCCCCCTGGTAGTCCTGGTCCAGACACACCTGCAGCTCCCCCATCCGCCTGAAGTCCCAGCCGAGAGATCCGGTACTGCCGTGGACCTCGAATCCGTAGGCGTTCTGCTCACCGACCGAGGCACGGCTGGCCTCCAGGACGCCACGGGCACCGGAGGCGAAGCGCAGCAGGGCCACGACGTGGTCTTCGTTCTCGACCGGCAGCCGCGGCCCGTCGGCGCCGCGCGCGAAGTGCGACGTGGCTCCGATCGCCGGCGGGCGTTCGGAGATGAAGGTCGAGGCCTCGGCGAGCACCGCCTCGATCGGGCCGACGACGTACCGGGCCAGGTCCAGGCCGTGCGAGGCGAGATCGCCGATGACGCCGCTGCCGGCGAGCTTCCGCACGAATCGCCACGTCAGCGCGCCGTCGGGATGCGCGCAGTAGTCACCGAGCAGCTGCACGCGGACGTGCCGGACGGCGCCGATCCGGCCGGACCCGACGAGGTCACGGGCCAGCTCGACGGCCGGGGCGTTCCGGTAGTTGAAGCCGACCGCGGAGGCGACACCGGCCGCCGCGATGGCGTCGGCGATCTCCTCGGTCTCGACCAGGTTCCGCCCGGCGGGCTTCTCGATCCAGATGTGCTTGCCACCCTTGGCCGCCGCCACCGCGACGTCCCGGTGGGTGTAGTTCGGGCCGGCGACGCAGACCAGGTCGATGTCGTCCCGGTCGACCAGCTCGTTCCAGTCAGGGGTGATGGACGCGATCCCGAACACGTCGCGCGCATAGTCGAGGCGGCCGTCCCCGGCCGGGTCGGCGACGGCGACCAGGCGCGGGACGGCACCCAGGTCGCGGTAGTGCTGCCGCACCCGGGTCAGGGCTCTGGCATGGACCTGGCCCATCCAGCCGAAACCGACGATGCCGATGTTGATGTTGTTCTGCGTCATGGTGGCTACCTGCGGCGGGAACTCCGCCTGCCTTCCTGCCGGGTCAGCGGACCTCGTCGATGCGCACCGGCCGGTGTTCGCGCCAGGAGCGGGTTGCGGCCTCGGCGACGAGCGAGGCCTCGACGCCATCGTGCAGCGTGCACGGCGACGGGCGCCGGCCGGCGACCACCTCGGTGAACGCGGCCAGCTCGGCGCGGAACGCCGCCGCGAAGCGGTCCATGAAGAAGTGCCACGGAACACCCGCGGGGAAGCCCACGGACGGGTCGGCGGACCGCAGCGGCAGCCGGTCGTCCAGCCCCGCGGCCACCGAGTCCCTGCTGCCGAACAGCTCCAGGCGGACGTCGTGGCCGCGGCCGTTGGACCGACTGTTGGACACCACCGCGAGGGTGCCGCCGCTCAGCGTCAGCACCGAGCTGACCGACTCGGCGTCGCCGGCGTGCCGGATGTAGTCGACCCCCTGGTTGGTGCCGGCCGCATACACCTCCACGACCTCCTGCCCGGTCACGTAGCGGATGGCGTCGAAGTCGTGAATGGCGCAGTCGTTGAAGATGCCGCCGGAACCCCGGATGTAGTCCGCCGGCGGCGGCGCCGGGTCCAGTGTGGTCGACCGGACGGTGTGCACATAGCCCAGCGCGCCGGTGGCCAGATCGACCTTGGCCGCCATGTACGCGGCGTCGAACCGGCGCGGGAAGCCGATCTGTACGGGAGTGTCAACGCCGTCGAGCTCGTCGCGCAGGGCGACGGCATCCTTCGACAACGCGGCGACCGGCTTCTCGCAGAAGGTCGGGATCCCGACCCGCAGGCAGGCCCGGATCAGGTCGGGATGGGTGACCGTCGACGACGCGATGACGACCCCGTCCAGACCCGCCGACAACACATCCGCCGGCTCCGGGGCCACGGTGGCACCGAGCCGCTCGCCGACCCGGCGGGCAAGGTCGGGGACGGCGTCAGTGACAACGAGCTCGTCGACCACCGGAAGATCGGTGAGCGTCTGCGCGTGGAACGCACCGATGCGTCCCACGCCGATGAGTCCGATGCGCATGGCGTGAGTTCTCCTGAATGGTGATGAGCCCTACTCGTAAGCGCCCGGGATCACTTGGTCCCAATCGATGACGGATCCGGTGACCACACCGCTGCGCGCGGAGAGCAGGAAGACGACGAAATCGGCGATCTCGTCGACCTGGCCCAGCTTGCCCATGGGCTGACCGGCGCTCGCCTTCCGCAGCCAGTCATCGGCCGCGCCGTGGAAGCGTCGCTGGATCACGTCCTCGCCCTCGGTCTCGGTCCATCCGATGTTGATCCCGTTGATCCGGATGCGATCCCAGCGATGTGCGAAGGCAGCGTTGCGGGTCAGCCCGACCAACCCGGACTTCGACGCGACGTATGGCGCCAGGTACGGCTGCCCACCGTGCGCGGACATCGTGATGATGTTGACGATCGCGCCGCCCGTACCGCGGGCGACCATGTCCTTGATCGCGGCCTGCATGAGGAAGAACGGGCCACGGACGTTCACCGCGATGTGGTCGTCGAACAACTCCGGGGTGGTGTCCAGAATCGACCCGCGCGTCGTCAGACCGGCACAGTTCACCAGGCAGTCGATCCGGCCGAAACGCTCGACGGTCGCCGCCACCGCCGCCTGGACCTGACCGACATCACCGGCATCGGCCGGTACGTACGCGATCTCCTGACCGGACCGTTCAGACAGGGCGGCGGCGAACTCCTCGCCCACGGCCTTTCGTCGTCCGGTGACAGCCACCCGGGCGCCGTTCCGGGCCGCGGCAGCCGCGACAGCGGCGCCCAACCCCTGCGTCCCGCCGCTGACGAGGACCGCTTTGCCCTCCAGGAGGGCATCCCTGAGCTGAGTCATGGCTGGCTCTCCAGAGGCGCGGATGGCGGTGCCGGCCGACGGCACGCGTCGAGGATCCGACCGAGGACCGGGTGACCGCTGACACACGAACCGTAGGCCGCACCGCGACCCGCCCTACCGGCGGAAGTGACTCAAGAACGCCTCAAGCCGCACGGCGATCAGGGCCCGCGGTTGGTCCGAGCCTGACAGAGCGGTCTCATCCAGCTGCCGCTGAAGGTTTCGGGCGACTGCGACACTGATGGCCAGTATCAGCTCGGCGACCAGCATGACCGCCGCGGCTATGAGGATCCCGATCGACACCCTGCTCAGGACCGTCGCGATGGGATGCGGTGTCGGCTGATCGAACTCGCTCAACGCGATGGAGATGACGAAGAAGTAGCTGAGAATCAGGCTGACCAGCGCGACGGCCAGCTCGATCAGGACCCGGACCCGCCGGCGCCGCAGCAGTTTCATGATCGTACGGTGCCAGCTCGACCTGGCCCGGCAGGAGAGTAAAGATGCTCTACCCAGCTGGGTAGCGGTGGCGCGGCCGGCGGGTCCGGCGCGAACCGGCGGTGCACGCTGACCTGCGCGACCCGGCCGGTCCCGGTAGCGTCCGGGGCCGGTGAGATCGAACGCGGCGGTGGCGGAGCGGATCGCGGCGCGCCGACCGTGGTGGCGGCTGCTGCACGAGGCACTGGTGCTGGGCGGGCTGTGGGGCGTCTACACGCTCGGGCGGGCGCTGGCCGGCCGGCACGTCGGCGCCGCCGGCGAGCATGCGTCCGAGGTCTGGCGGCTGGAGCGGTGGGCGCGGTTACCGGACGAGGCCGGCGTGCAGGCGTGGGCGCTGCGCCGGCCCGGCCTGGTCCGGGTGGCCAACGGGTACTACGCGTACAGCCACTGGGTGGGGCTGGTGGTCGTGGTGGCCCTGCTGCTGGTGTTCCGGGTCGGGTACTACCCCCGGTTCCGGCGGGTCCTGGTGCTGACCACCGCGCTCGCCCTGGTCGGTCACCTGGCCTACCCGCTGGCGCCGCCGCGGATGCGCCCCGACTTCGGCCTGGTCGATACCGGCGTCCGGTTCGGTCAGTCGGTGTACGGGGCGGACCCGGCCAACCACGGGCTGCTGAACCAGTACGCGGCGATGCCGTCGCTGCACATCGCCTGGGCGGTGCTGTTCGCCGCCACCGCCGTGGTCGTCACCCGGAGCAGGTGGCGCTGGCTGGCGACGGCGTACCCGACCGCCACCACCTGGGTCGTCGTGGTGACCGCGAACCACTACTGGCTGGACGGCGTCGCCGGCGTGCTGCTGCTCGGGATCGCCGTCGCGGCGGTGTGGCGCGAGGGCCGCCGCTGGCCGGGTTGAGGCGAGGCGTCCTAGTCGAGCGCGGTGGCGGTCGCCTCCAGGCGGGTCAGTACCTCCCGTTCGGCGGCGCGCAGCCGGAGGCCGGTGACGGTGAGCAGCGCCCGGGCCGCCAGCGCGGCGGTGACGTCGCGCAGGCGGTCATCGGTCCAGGTCTCCAGCCCGGCCATCGGCGCGGACGCCGAAACCGTGACCTGTTGCTGGCTCTTGTACCGCCGCAGCGGCTGCACCCGCAGTTCTTCCACCTGCCATTGCGTGTCGGCGGTCACGTCCACGAACACCGACGACCAGTTGTCCTCGGTCAGCGTGATGGGCCGGCCAAGCAGGTCCCAGACCAGGTCCTCGGCGCGGTCGCCGGCCCGCTGCAGCCGATCCTCCGGCACGTCCGCGGGCAGGTCGTTGTACAGGAGGATCAGGAGTGGCTTGTTGTCCGGGTCGTAGCGGTCCGGGTCGTACCCCTCGGGGAGATCGGGCCACCCGCGCTTGTCCTGCATGGGCAGGCTCGCGCGGAGCCGCTCCACCGTCTTCTTCCGCGGCCCCAGCCGGTTGATGAGCTCCAACTCGAGGTCCGTCGTGCGGGTGCTGACCGCGAAGTTCATCCGCTGTGGCGTCGACAGCGCGCTCAGGTAGAACTCACGGCCCAGCAGGATCGCCGCCTCGCACGCACGGGTGAACCCCCTCGGGGAGAACGGCTGCCCCGGGCCCCGCCACGGCAGCCCGGCGATCCAGCGGGCGTGCTCGGCAGTATCCAGCGCCGCCATCGCCACCCGGCACTGGCTGGACAGCTCGTCCAGGTCCCCGGCGTCCAGCGCGTCGGCGGCCCGCAGGACCCGCTGGACCGCCTCGTCGTCGTCGCGACCGCCGGCCGAACCGACAACCTCCCACAACAGCGTGCTCTGTTCCGGCGACCCGCGCTGACGCAAGAACCTCATGCCGCGCAGGCTAACGCGACCTTTGCCCGCTGCGGCGCCATGTCGGCACATCTGTCCCGGCCGTCCGGGCGGCCGCCGGGACCGTCCGCCGTTATCGCGCCCGGCGCGCCGACGGGATCAGCAGCCCTGGCCCGTGATCATGGGAGGGGGGATGCGGCGGGGCGGGTGCGGTGATAGGCCACCTGCGGCCGGAGCGGATCGCCGGGTGGGATCCGGGGATGGTCGAACCGGGTCGTCTCGGTCAGCCCCAGCCGGCGCATGACGGCCCGGGACGGTTCGTTGCGGACCGCGGTCAGCGACCAGATCTCGGGCAGGCCCAGGGTGTCGAAGGCGACGCCGAGCGCGGCCCGGGCGGCCTCGGTGGCGTATCCGCGATGCCAGGCGTGCCTGGCCAGCCGCCAGCCGACCTCCATGCCGCCGGCGCCGGGGACGCCATCCGGCAGCGGGTTGAGGCCGGTGAACCCGATGAACGTGCCGGTCGCGGCCACTTCGAGTGCCCAGAATCCGAACCCCTGCCGGTCGAACCGCGTCTCGATCGTCTCGATCACCGCGTCGCTGGCCGCGCGGTCCAGCGTGTTCGGGAAGAACCGCATGGTCTCGGGGTCGGCGTTCAGCTCGGCGAACGGCGCCCGGTCGGACTCCCGCCAGCGTCGCAGGATGAGCCGCTCGGTCGCCAGCCGATCGAATCGCACCCGTGTCGTCACAGCACCTACCCAACCACCGGACCCGGGCCTGGCAAGCCCTGCGGCCCGCCGCCACCAGCTCCGGCTAGCCTGTCCACATGCGACGCTTCGACGAGGAGGACCTGACCGGCGCGGAGTTCCGCGAGTGCGACCTGAGTAGGACCCGGCTGGTCGGCGTGGTCATGCAGGACGCCGAGATCGACGGCCTGGTCACCAACCTCGTGGTCAACGGGGTCGAGGTCACGGCCTACGTCGAGGCCGAGCTCGACCGCCGGCACCCGGTGCGGCTGCTGATCCGCTCGGACGAGCCGGCCGACCTGCGCGAAGCCTGGCGGCAGCTGCGCGACGACTGGGCCACGACCGCCGAGCGGGTCCGGTCCATGCCCGAGGGCAGCGAGCACCGCGGCGTCGACGGTGAGTGGTCGATGGTCGAGACCCTGCGTCACCTCGTCTTCGTGCACGACTCGTGGTTCCGGCGCTGCGTACTCGGGCTGACCGAGCCGTTCACGGCCATGGGTCTGGGACCGCCGTTCGGGCCCGACCAGGATGAGCAGGGGCTCGACCGGTCCGCCCGGCCGAGCCTCGACGAGGTGCTCGGCGTGCGCGACCGGCAGGCGGCGCAGCTCGAGGCCTGGCTGGCCGAGGTCACCCCCGAGCAGCTCGCCCGGACCGCGCCGGTGCCCGACGACGACCGGTGGCCCCCGTACGCCAGGGGTCGGCGGGTGCGGCAGTGCCTCGGCACCGTCCTGAACGAGGAGTGGGCCCACCACGGCTTCTGCGTACGCGACCTCGACAAGCTGTCGGCTCAACAGACCCCGTAGGCCCAGCGCCGGCGCGTCGCGGGCGGTCCGGAACCGGGCCCGGACCGTTGGGGAGCGGGGCGGGCGGGTTCAGCTGAAGTTCAGTGGGAGGCGATCGGGGCCGTAGATGCCGGTGGCCGGGCGCCAGGCGATCGGGCCGGCCAGCCGGGGTGGCGGCAGGCGGGTTACCAGGACGGGCAGCGCCTCGGACAGCTCGGTGTGGGCCAGGGCGGCGCCGAGGCAGTGGTGCGGGCCGGCGCCGAACTGCAGCGGGGCCTTGCGGGGCTTGGTGATGTCGAAGACGTACGGGTCGTCGAAGACCCGCGGGTCGCGCTGCGCGGCGTGCACGCCGATCATCACGAACGTGCCGGCCGGGATGCGCACGCCCTGATAGTCGAGGTCGGCGGCGGCGAACCGGTACACCGAGGCGGCCGACGGGAACCAGCGCATCGTCTCGTCCACCGCCAGCGGGGCCAGCTCCGGCCGGGCGGCCAGCAGCGCCCACTGGTCCGGGTGCTCGACGAAGGCGGCCACCGCGTTGGTGAACTGCTGGCTGGTGTTGTCGTGCGCGGCGAAGACCAGCGTGACGATCAGGTTGACCAGCTCCTCCCGGCTCACCTGCCCGTCGGCGCGCTGCTCGGCGACCAGCCGGGAGATCAGGTCCGGGCCCGGGTCGGCCGCCTTGGCGTCCATCAGCCGCTCGATGTAGCCGGACAGGCCGACGACCGCGGCTTCGACCCTGGTGCGGATGTCGCCGCCGTGCGCGAGGCTGAACACCAGCCCGATGTCGCCGGACCAGACCCGGAATGTGTCGTAGTCCTCCGGCGGCACGCCGAGCAGCTCGCACATCACCGCCAGCGGCAGCCGGTCGCCGAAGTCGCTGACGAACTCGCAGCGGCCAGCCGTGGCGAGCTGCCCGGCCAGCTGCTCGGCGCGGGCCCGGATGTACGGGCGCAGCGCGCTGACCGTGCGCGGGGTGAACGCGTTGCGCACCAGACCGCGCAGCCGCCGGTGGTCCTCGCCCTCCCGGTTCACGATCATCGGCACGAACCAGTCGTACAGCGGGCCGTCCACGACCCCGTTCATCGCGAGGTACCCGACGCCGTTGTGGTCCAACCGCCGGTCCCGCAGCAGCTCCTGCGCCTCGGCGTACCGCAGCACGAGCAGGCCCAGCGCGGTCCGGGCGTACCAGCCAGCATCCTGCGCCTGCCGCACCTCGGGCCCGTCGAAGCTGAACTCCGGGCTGACGATGTCGATGAACGGCACGTCCCCAGACACCGCCGGATCCATCACCGACATGTCTCCCCCGATCCGCGGGCCACCAGGCCCGGCCGGGCCCCGAGGGCGGCGCATCGCATCGTTGCGTCAAGGATAGGCGAAGAAGCTGTCACCCGGAACGGACGACCCGAAGACCTGGACCACCGCGATCCCCGCCCCGGGCCGGGAATCCGCCATCTCTTCCCGCAGCACGCGTATCCCACCCAGATGTCCGCGGCCGGGCGCTCGTCCGGATCGGCGCCGGCTCGATGCTGGCGGCAGCGCGGCGACCATCCCGGCGCGCGATGCCGGCGGGGCGTCGGCGATGCTGTGGGCGTGGAGTACGTGTCCAGAGTGCCGCGACCGCCGCTGGACGGGCTGATCGACGACCTCTACTACCTGGCGGGTGCGCCGCCGTACGCCCTGCTGACGCTGCCGCCCGCGCCGTCGGCGCTGCTCATCGTCAACCTCGGGGCGCCGTTCCGCATCCGCGCCGGCACCGGCATCGAGACGGCCGAGTACGCCGACGGCTGTGTGGTCACCATGCCCACCCGCGCGTGGGAGTTCGGCTACCCACTCCGGACCCGGTCAGTCGGCGTGCACGTCAAGCCGTGGGGGCTGGCGCCGTTCCTGCCGATGCCCGCGGCCGAGCTGTGTGACCGGCCGGTGACGCTGGAGCAGGTGTGGGGCCGGCCCGCCACTGCTGAGCTGCGCGACCGGCTGGCCACGGCGGGCGGACCGGACGAGATGCTGACGCTGCTCGAGGAGGAGCTGATGCGACGGCTGTGCGCGACCGCCGGCCTGGGGCTGGTCCGCCATACGAGCAGCGTCATCGCGGCGACCAGCGGGGCGATGGCGATCGGCGACCTGAGCGTGGCAGCCGGTGTCAGCAGCACCCATCTGGCACAGCGGTTCAAGGAGCTCATCGGCGTCACGCCGAAGCGGCTGGCCCGCACCTACCGCTTCGCCGCCACCGTGTTCGCGATCAACCCCGCCGGACCGATCGACTGGGCCGACCTCGCCGGTGGCGCGGGCTACTTCGACCAGGCCCACTTCGGCCACGAGTTCCGGGCGTTCACCGGGCTCGCGCCGACCCGGTACGTCGAAGTCCGGCGGCGGTTCCTGCGCGAACATCCCGGCCACGTGCTGGCCGGCTGGCCGCTGCCGGCCGATTGATTTCGTACAAGAGCGGCAGCTCACGACACCCTAATTTGGGGGCACCCCAAGCAGAGGAGAGCCCCGTGGGCAAGGTGGTCATGTACAGCTCGGTGTCGGTGGACGGCTTCATCGCGGATGAGAACGACCAGCCCGGCCCGCTGTTCGACTGGTTGACCAGCGGTGACGTCCCGTTGGACGAGAGCGGCATAGTGAAGGTCTCGCAGACGTCCTACGACTACACCCGGCCGTACTGGGACCAGATCGGGGTGACAATCGCCGGCCGCCACGTCTTCGACATGACGGACGGCTGGGACGGGAAGCCTCCGGGCGGGATCGACCACGTGGTCGTCGTGACGCACCGGCCGGCGCCCGAGGGCTGGGACCCCGAGGCGCCCTTTCACTTCGTCGACGGCATCGAGGCAGCCATGGCCAAGGCGCAGCAACTCGCGGGTGACCGCATGGTCGAGGTCGCCGCTGGCGACGTCGGTGGCCAGGTGCTTGCCGCGGGCCTGATCGACGAGGTACGCATGGACGTCGTGCCCGTCGTGTTCGGGTCCGGCAAGCGCTACTTCGGGTCGGTCCACGCGCAGCACCTGTTGGCGGATCCTGACGTGGTGATTCAGGGCAACCGGGTGCTTCACCTGCGCTATCGGGTGCGCCGCTGACCGATCTGAGCGGGTACGGCAGGTTCAACTCAAGATCACTGGTTGCCGGGTTCCGTCGTATCTTTGGCCGTCCCGACGTTCGGCTGAGGAGCGGAGATGGCCAGGGTTGTGATGCAGGCGGTCGTGTCGGTGGACGGCTACATCGCCTATCCCGATGACAGCGTCGGGCCGCTGTTCGACTGGTACGGCAACGGCGACGCCGAGGTGTCCGCCGGGGCCAGCGGCTGGACGTTCCAGGTCTCGCGGGCGTCCGCCGGCTACGTCCAGCCCTTCTGGGACGCCGTCAAGGTCACGGTGATCGGCCGGCACCTGTTCGACACCACGAACGGCTGGGACGGCAAGCCGGCCGCCGGCGACGCGCTGGTCGTCGTCACCCACCGGCCATTGCCGCCGGACTGGCTCGCCGACCACCCGGACGCACCGTTCCACCCCGCCGACTCGGTCGAGGCGGGCATCGCGCTGGCGAAGCAGCTCGCCGGCGACGGTCTGGTCTGCGTGACCGCCGGCGACCTCGGCGGGCAGGCGTTCTCGGCCGGGCTGGTCGACGAGGTCGCGATGGACGTCGCCCCGGTGGTTCTGGGCGAAGGAGTGCGCTTCTTCGGCAGCCACACCGGCACGGTGCTCCTCGACGACCCCGACCAGGTGGTCCAGGGCGACCGCGTGCTGCACCTGCACTACACGGTCAAGCACTGACCGGTCTTCCCGCCCGTACGCCGGCCAACCTGCTGCTTTCAACTCGACAACCCCGGTAGTGCCTGGAGTTGGCGCTACGGATTGCCGCAGCCAGCGACCTGTCGCCGAGACCGGACAGAAGCATGCGGAAAGGCGTAACGACAACCCAGGCGACCCGGCGCATGCTCGATGCCGAGGTGAAGTACCGGCCTCCTTGGCGGACTGGGGATTGCCGTGACCACGCTCGGCGCGTCCTACCTGGCTGCGGATGCCCGCGGCGCGGTTCCGGTGCTCGGTCACCTGCCGGCCCTGCTACGGGATCCGCGGGGGTTTCTGCGGTCGTTGTCAGACCAGGGCGACCTGGTCTGGATACGCGCCGGCAATTCCAGGATCCTCGTGGTCTGCGATCCGGAGCTGACGCACCAACTCCTCATGAATGACCGCGGCTTCGACAAGGGCGGCCCGTGGGTCGACCGCCTCCGCGAGATAATCGGCAACAGCGTGGTGAGCTGCCCACGCAGCGAGCACCGGCGGCTCCGCCGTTTGATCCAACCGGCTTTCCAGCAGAGCAGGCTGCCCGACTACGCGGTCGTGATGGTCGAGCAGGCGACCGCCGTGGTCGACGGCTGGAGCGACGGACAGACCCTCGATGTGTACGCCGGCATGCAGGACATCACCGCCAAGATCATCGCACGGACGATGTTCGCTGCACCCGCCTCCGAGACGGTCGTCGACGCCGCGCGGGCCGCGCTCAACATCATCGTCACCAATGCCGGCAAGCGACTGCTCCTGCCACCGCTGCTGGCCAGGATCCCGACCCGCGGGAAACGTCGCTATGACCGGGCCCGGCGGGAGATACGGGAGATCACCGACACGCTCATCGCCGACTACCGGGAGGCCGGTGTCGACCACCACGACCTGATGTCGATGCTCCTCGCCGCCCGCGACGAGGAGGACGGGTCGGCGCTGACCGAGCAGGAAGTCTCCGACCATGTCGTCACGCTGTTCCTGGGCGGAATGGAAACCACCGCGTCGATGCTCGGCTGGGTGCTGTGCCTCCTGGCCCAACATCCCGATATCGAGCGGCGGCTGCAGCAGGAGGTGGACGCGGTCGTCGGCGACGGAGACCCCGCGTGGGAGCACGTACCCGACCTCACGTTCGCCAACAGCATCCTGACCGAGGCGATGCGGCTGTTCCCGCCGGGCTGGATGCTGACCCGCCGCACGAGCGACAGCTGCGAGCTCGGCGGCCACCTGATCCCCGCCGACACCGACGTGATCTACAGCCCGTACATCCTGCAGCACCGCGGTGACCTGTTCCCCGATCCCGACCGATTCGATCCGGACCGGTGGACCGGGGAGCCGGCCCGGCCGCCCCGCGGCGCGCTGGTCGCGTTCAGCGGTGGAGCGCGCAAGTGTGTTGGCGACAACTTCGCAATGGTCGAAGGGGCGCTGATCCTCGCCTGCTTCGTCTCCCGCTGGCAGCTGCATGCGATCGAACGGGATGTGCGGCCCAAGCAGCGGTTCGGGCTGGTCCTCACGCCGAGCAAGCAGCGGGTTCGCATCACCCGCCGCCGGGGCGTCCGCTCCAGCGGCGGCGCGGGCCAGCGCTGACGGCCAGGTGGTGGCCGCCGGCGCCGGCCGTTCGGCTTCGCTCAGGCGATGCGGGTGGGCCTCGGCGGCCCGGAGATCCTCCGGCGGTGGCGCAGTTCCGGTGGGAGCGAGAAGCGGGTGCGTTCCCGGATCGCGCCCACCGGCTGGACGTCGGCGAAGCCGTACTCGGCCAGCCTCGCCAGCACGCGACGGACGAGTACCTCCGGCGTCGAGGCCCCGCTCGTGACCCCGACCGTGTGGACGCCATCGAGCCATCCGGGCGCTACGTCGTCGGCGTCCTCGACAAGGTGACTTGAACCGACGCCCGAGTCGCGCGCCACGTCGACGAGGCGTACCGCGTTAGAGGAGTTCGCCGAGCCGACGACGAGGACCAGGTCGCAGTCCCCGGCGATCTCCCGGACCGCCGCCTGCCGGTTCTGGGTGGCGTAGCAGATGTCGTCGCTGGGCGGATCGTGCAACTCGGGGAACCTGGTCCGCAGCCGGGCGACCGTCGCGTTGGTTTCGTCGACCGACAGGGTGGTCTGCGACAGCCAGGCGACCCGGGTGGGATCGCGCACCTGGACGGCGTCGGCGTGGTCGGGTCCGTCGACCACCTGGACGTGTTCGGGTGCTTCGCCGGACGTTCCGATCACCTCCTCGTGGCCCTCGTGGCCGATGAGCAGGATGTCGAAGTCGGCGCCGGCCAGCCGGCGTGCTTCGTGGTGGACCTTGGTCACCAGCGGGCAGGTCGCGTCGATGGTCCGCAGGCCCCGTGCGGCCGCATCGGTGTGCAGCCGCGGTGCGACGCCGTGGGCCGAGAAGATGACCAGCTCGCCTGCCGGCACCTCGTCGATTTCGTCGACGAACACGGCTCCGAGCCGTTCCAGCGCACGCACCACGTGGAGGTTGTGCACGATCTGCTTGCGGACGTACACCGGCGGGCCGTGCGACTCGATGGCCCGTTCCACCGTCTGCACGGCGCGATCGACGCCGGCACACCATCCGTGCGGCATTGCCAGCAGCACTCTGCGGTCTGGCGAGTCGGCACTGGTCATTGATCGCTCCCTAGGCCGCGCGCGTGGTGGCGGCGACCGTGAGTTGCCCGAGCGTCCAGCGGGCCCGCTCCGGGAACGGGGCTTCGGCCAGTCGGCGCAGGGCGGTGTCGACGTGGGAGTCGATGAGGTCCTCGACGGCGGTGACCGCGCCGGTCGCCAGGATCACCGAGCGGAGCGCGGCGAGGCCGGCGTCGTCGATGTCGGGGTCGCCCAACAGCCGGTCCAGGGTCGCGAGTTGGGCAGCGGTCGCCGCCTGCCGGGCGAACGCGATGAGCACGGTGGCCTTGCCCTCGCGCAGGTCGTCGCCCGCGGACTTGCCGGTGGCGGCGGGGTCGCCGAAGACGCCGAGCAGATCGTCCCGCAGCTGGAACGCCTCGCCCAGCGGTAGCGCGAACGCCGAGCAGGCGGCCAGCACGTCGGGGCCGGCGCCGGCGAGGATCGCGCCGAGCTGCATCGGCCGTTCGACGCTGTATTTGGCTGTCTTGTACCTGATGACCGTGCGCGCGCGCTCGACGCTGCCGCCACCGCGCGCCTGCTCCACCAGGTCCAGGAACTGCCCCGCCATGAGCTCGGTGTGCACCTGCTGCAGCAGCCTGCGGGCCGGCCGGAGCCGGTGCTCGGGCAGGCCACACCGGTCCACCATCTCGTCGCACCAGGCCATGGACCAGTCACCGAGCAGGATTCCCGCTCCGAGCCCGAACGTCGCCGCGGAACCCCGGTAGCCCGCGGTGGTGTGCTCGCCCTCGAACAGCCGGTGGATCGACGGTCGGCCGCGCCGGGTGTCGCTGCGATCCATGATGTCGTCGTGGATGAGCGCGCCCGCGTGCAGCAGCTCGAGCCCGGCCGCGGCCGTGACGATCTCCGCGGCGTCGGCCGGTCCGCCGGCGGCCCGCCAGCCCCAGTAGCAGAACGTCGGCCGCAGGCGTTTGCCGCCGCCGAGGATGGCCTCGCGCAGCGCTGCCGTTGCCGGCGCGAGTGCGGGACTGATCGCGGCGAGAACAGCGGCCTGCCGGTCGACGAACTCGCTCAGCGCGCGGCTCGCCCGGGCGGCGACGTTCTCCAGGTGGGTCGGATCGTATTCGTCGGTGAGAGTCAGTGGCGGCGATGCGGTCGCGGTCATTGGTCCGCTCCTGGAGAGGCTCGGTTGTCAGTTCGGCTCGACGAGCCGTAGGGCTTCCTCGATCAGCGTTTCGACGATCTCGTGCTCCGGCACGGTCTTGACGACCCGGCCCCGCACGAATATCTGGCCCTTGCCGTTGCCGGAGGCGACACCCAGGTCGGCTTCCCGGGCCTCGCCGGGGCCGTTAACGACGCAGCCCATCACGGCGACCCGCAGCGGCTGGTCGAATCCGTCCAGCGCGGCGCTGACTCTGTCCGCGAGCGTGTAGACGTCGACCTGGGCACGCCCGCAGGACGGGCAGGAGACGATCTCCAACCGGCGCTGCCGGAGCCCGAGCGACTCCAGGATCTGCGTCCCGACTTTCACCTCCTCCACCGGTGGCGCGGACAGCGATACCCGGATCGTGTCGCCGATCCCCTCCGCGAGCAGCGCGCCGAAGGCCACCGACGACTTCACCGTGCCCTGGAATGCCGGCCCCGCCTCGGTGACACCCAGGTGCAGCGGGTAGTCACAGCGGCTGGCCAGCAGCCGGTAGGCCGCGATCATCACGACCGGGTCGTGGTGCTTCACCGAGATCTTGATGTCGCCGAAGCCGTGCTCCTCGAACAGCGATGCCTCCCACAGCGCCGACTCCACCAGCGCCGCCGGGGTGGCCTTGCCGTACTTCGCCAGCAGCCTCGGGTCCAGCGAGCCGGCATTGACCCCGATCCGGATCGGGGTGCCGGCCGCGCCGGCGGCCGCCGCGATTTCCTTCACCTTGTCGTCGAACTTCTTGATGTTGCCGGGGTTGACCCGCACCGCGGCGCAGCCGGCGTCGATCGCGGCGAAGACGTAGCGAGGCTGGAAGTGGATGTCGGCGACCACCGGGATCGGCGACTTGCGGGCGATCGCCGGCAGCGCGTCCGCGTCGTCCTGGGACGGGACCGCGACCCGCACGATCTGGCAGCCGGCGGCGGTCAGTTCGGCGATCTGCTGCAACGTCGCGTCCACGTCCGCGGTGCGGGTCGTGGTCATGGACTGCACCGTCACCGGCGCACCACCGCCGACCGGAATCGACCCGACCTGGACCTGCCGCGAGACGCGGCGCGGGGCCAGCGGGGGCACCGGGACGACAGGTGTCCCCAGGCTGACCGCGGTCATGCCACCCGTCCGGCCAGCGACAGCTCCGGATCCGCGGCCGGAGCGGCCCGCAACCCAGCCGCGGCAAGGGCGGCGAGCTCCGCCATGGTCTCCCGGGCGACGTCCCACGGGGTGAGGCCCGCCTCGGCCAGGACCTCGGCCCGGGTGCCGTGGTCCAGGAAGCGCTGCGGTAGGCCGAGGTCACGCAGCGGCGTGCGGACCCGGGCGTCCCGCAGCGCCTGCGCGATGGTGGCACCGACTCCGCCGACCCGGCCGTTGTCCTCGACCGTGACGACCAGCCGGTGGGCCGCGGCCAGCTTCGGGATGACCGGGTCGACCGGCTTGACCCACCTCGGGTCGACGACCGTGACGGTCACCCCGAGCGCCGCCAGCCGGTCGGCCGCCTGCAGGCAGCAGGGGGCCATCGCGCCCACCGCGACCAGCAGGACGTCCGCCATCGCACCGGTGCCCGCGGTCCCGGTGCGGTGCAGCACGTCGACCCCGCCGACCCGGTCGACCGCCGGAATGTCGGGACCCACCGTGCCTTTGGGGAACCGCACCACGGTCGGCGCGTCGTCGATGGCGATCGCCTCGCGGAGTTGCGCGCGCAATTGAGCCGCGTCCCGCGGCGCCGCGATGCGCAGCCCCGGCACCAGCTGAAGCAGCGACAGATCCCACATGCCGTTGTGGCTGGGCCCGTCGTCCCCGGTGACGCCGGCCCGGTCCAGCACGAACGTCACGCCGCACCGGTGCAGCGCGACGTCCAGCAGAACCTGATCCAGGGCCCGGTTCAGGAACGTCGCGTAGACAGCGACGACCGGATGCAGCCCGCCCAGCGCGAGCGCGGCGGCCGACGTGGTCGCGTGCTGCTCGGCGATCCCCACGTCGAACACGCGGCCCGGCTGCGCGCTCGCCAGCCGGTCCAGCCCGACCGGGTGCAGCATGGCCGCCGTGATGCCGACCACGCGCCGATCCTCCCGCGCGATCGAGAGCATCTCGGCGCCGAACACCGAGGTCCAACTCGTCCCGCCGGCCGCCGCAGCCGGGCGGCCGGTGCGCGGATCGACCACGCCGACCGCGTGCAGCCGGTCGGCCGGGTCGGCTTCGGCCGGCAGGTATCCGCGGCCCTTGCGGGTCAGGCAGTGCACCACGACCGGCCCCGGGCACTGCTTGGCCTGGCGTAGCGCCGACTCGACGGCAGGCACGTCCTGCCCGTCGACCGGACCGATGTAGCCGAGTCCGAGCGCGGCGAAGACGCTCCGGGGCGGAGCGCACCGGCGGTCGGCGCCGCGCAGCGCGGCGAGATGGTCGGCCAGCCCGCCGACGGTCTCCGTGTACGAACGGCCATTGTCGTTCAGCACGACCACGACCGGACGGTTCCGACCGGCGCCGATATTGTTCAGCGCCTCCCAGGCCATCCCCCCGGTCAGCGATCCGTCGCCCACGACGGCGACGACCCGCCGGTCCTGGTTCCGCAGCGCGTACGCCTTGGCCAGACCGTCGGCATAGGACAACGCCGTCGAGGCGTGCGAGTTCTCGATGATGTCGTGCTCGGATTCCGTTGCCGACGGATAGCCCGACAGCCCGCCGCGCTTGCGCAGGCCGGTGAATGCCCGCCACCGACCGGTCAGGATCTTGTGGACGTACGCCTGGTGGCCGGTGTCCCAGAGGATCCGGTCCCACGGGGAGTCGAAGACCCGGTGCAGCGCGATCGTCAGCTCCACCGCGCCGAGGTTCGAGCCCAGGTGACCGCCGGTCCGGCAGACCGACTCGACCAGGAATTCCCGAATCTCGCCGGCGAGGCTCTCGACCTGCGCCGGGTCCAGCCGCCGTAGTTGGCGGGGATCGTCGAGGGTCCGGAGCAGCGACAGTTCCGCCCCCGATCCGGGCGCGCCTTCGCTGCTGCGGCCGGCCTCCCCGGGAAGCGGCCCGACGATGGCCATCGCCGGTCCCAGGTCTGTCGCGGAGAAATGTCTATTGCCCATCGTCGGCCCCTTAGCTGCATCGGTTGGGGACAGTCGAGTCACCCGCGGGAATGTGGCGCGACACGGAAACGATGCGGGCAACTGGTCGTTCCGCCGCTACGGAGCGCCGTAGCGGCCGTTCGCTATCCACTGGGATCCGAATCGTGCGGAAACGGGCCGACTGCGGAGTCCCGTAGCGACTCCACCGGCGGATGGACCGATCGTTGGTGGCCGATGGCTGGCGCGCCGAAAGGCGGAACCGCCACACCTGGTCCCGCCAGCCGCCCGACGTCTGCCGCCCCGACGAAGGAGCGCCCTGATGGATCCGCTCGGACCGATCGCGATCTGGTGCCCACTCGAACCGGCCATCCACGCGGACTGGCTCGGGTGGGAGGAAAATGCCGTCGAGTGGATGGAGCGCTTCAACCTGGACAGCGAGCAACTCGAGTCCGGCCGGCTGCTCTGCTTCGCCGCGGGTGAGCTGGCCGGTCGGACGACGCTCCGCCCGCCGGACGCGGCGGGCGGGTACCTGGCCGCCGACAGCCTGCTGTGGATGTCCGCGTTCGACGACGCCTACTGCGACGAGGGTCGCCTCAACCACAACCCGGCTGAGCTGTCGATCCTGGTCGCGGAGATGATCCGGGTCGCGGAGACCGGCTGGAGCGGCTCGGCCAGTCCGTGCGCACGCGCGCTGGCCGATCTCCGGCAGCGGGTGGACCGGCGTGCCTCGCCGGTGCAGGCGAGCCGGTGGGCGCTGGGCTGGCGCAACTACCTGTCCAGCCAGGTCTGGGAGGCGGCCTACCGTGACCTGGGCCGGCTGCCCTCGCTCGACGAGTATGCCGTCGCCCGCATCCGCACGGGCGGGGTGGAGGCGGCCGCGATGTGGCTGGACATCGCCGGGGGCTACGAGGTGCCGGCGGCGGAGATGGAGCGTCCGGACGTCCGGGCGCTGACCGAGATCGCCAGCACCATGGTCGGCACCGACAACGACCTCGCGTCGTATCCGAAGGAGCGCGAGCGCAGCGCCTGCCGGCTCAACATCGTCGACGTCATCGCGCACGAACGTCAGCTGCCGACCGCCGAGGCGCTCCGCGCGGCACTCGTCTATCGCGACGCGGTGCTGGCGCTGTACCTGGCCCTGGTGGACCAGGTCGAGCCGCAGGTCAGCGAGGCGACCCGGCACTACATCTCCGGGCTGTCCGCGTGGATCCGCGGCAACCTCGACTGGAGCACCCACACCGACCGCTACCGCATGGGCGGTCAGCAGACCGTGCGGGTGGTGCACACGCCCTACCTCGACCCGACCGGCTTCACTCCCCCGCCGGGTATCGCGTGGTGGTGGGCGCAGGTCTGGCCGGACCGGATCGACTCGACGATCCACCCGTCCGCGGCGGTCGAAGCCGCGTAGCGGCGCGGCCCGGAGCCGGCGGTCACGCGTCCGCGGACCGCCGGCGCCGGACACCCGGCCGCTACCATGTCGGGCCGCCGCCGGCTGACGCCGCGGGTGGGTCGAGGTGGAAGGGTCGGTTCGTGGTCGACGGGTCAGTGCGGGGATTCACCCACGATCGGTTCGAGCCGGTGCGCGCGGCGTTCGCGGACAACCTGACCACCGGTGCGGACGTGGGCGCCTCGTTCTGCGCGACGGTCGCCGGCGAGACGGTGGTCGATCTGTGGGGTGGCTACGCCGACGAGGCCCGGACCCGGCCGTGGCAGCGGGACACCATCGTCAACGTCTACTCCGCCACCAAGACCATGACGGCGTTGACCGCGCTGCTCGTCGCCGACCGGGGCGAGCTCGATGTCGACGCACCGGTGGCGCGCTACTGGCCCGAGTTCGCGGCCAACGGCAAGGAGCGCGTGACGGTCCGCCAGGTGATGAGCCATTCGGCCGGCCTGTCCGGCTGGCGGGAGACCATCAGCGTGGCGGATCTCTACGACTGGGAGAAGGTCACCGCCCTGCTGGCCGCGCAGCTGCCGTTCTGGGAGCCCGGGACCGCCTCCGGCTATCACGCCCTCACCCAGGGCTATCTGCTCGGCGAGGTGGTACGCCGGATCACCGGGCGGTCGCTGGGCACCGTGTT
>Ga0307500_10000127_pt1 | contig 24023 bp, 23 predicted proteins | sample 14_S_MG_FD_201362 | JGI IMG/M metagenome (GOLD analysis project Ga0307500, IMG submission 201362) | Soil microbial communities from Populus trichocarpa stands in riparian zone in the Pacific Northwest, United States - 14_S | ecosystem: Environmental > Terrestrial > Soil > Riparian zone > Trees... | reverse complement strand
CAGGTCGGGCGGAGAGCCGGGAGGGGTGCCGGGCCGCCGGTTCGGCGCCGGGTCGCGCCGATCGGTCGGCCAGCTGCCGCGGTCGCGGTCGGCCGGCTTCGGCAGGCCGCTCGCGGTGCCCGGCTCCGGGGCCGCTCCGTCAGGCGGGACGTTGGTGCGCATGACGCCAGGGTGCGCCGCGAAGATGGGACGGCGATGAGAGCCGCCGGCCCGCCAGCCCCCGGGCCGCCAGCGCCCCGGGCCGCCACGCCGCCGGGCCGGCGGGCCGGCGGGCCGGCGGGCGGTCAGCTGAGCGGCAGCCGGACGGTGACGACCGCACCGCCCAGCGGCGGGCCGTTGCCGATCTGCACGGTGCCGCCGTGTGCGGCCACCACGGCCCGGACGATCGGCAGACCGAGGCCGGCGCCGCCGCTGGTGCGCGCGCTGTCGCCGCGGACGAACCGTTCGAACGCCGACTCCAGCAGGGCGGGTGCGAAGCCCGGACCGTCGTCGGCCCACTCGATGCGGGCCGCGCCCCGGTCCGCGTCGACCCGGATCCGGGCGGTGGCCGCGCCGGCCGCGGCGCTGTTGGCCGCCAGGTTGGCCAGCACCTGCCGCAGCCTGTCGGCGTCGGCGTCGACGACCAACGGCTCGCCCGCCGCGTCCACCCGCAGGCCGACGACCGGGCCGAGGGCGGCGACCTCGGCGACGGCCAACTCGGACAGATCGACCGGCGCGCGGTGGACCACCAGCGCCCCGGCCCGTTCCCGGGCCAGCAGCAGCAGATCCTCGGCCAGCCGGGTCAGCCGGTCGACCTGCCCGCGGGCGGCCAGCAGCGACTGCTCCACCTCGACGGGGTCGCCCAGCGCCGCCAGCGCCAGCTCGATCTCGCCGCGCAGGACGGCCAGCGGCGTCCGCAGCTCGTGGCTGGCGTCGTCGACGAACGCCCGCTCCCGGTCGAACGCGACCGCCAGCCGGGCCAGCATGCTGTCCAGCGTCGCGGCCAGCCGGGCGAACTCGTCGTCGCCGGGCACCGCCGGCAGCCGGCGCCCGGTCTCCAGCGTCGAGATCGCCGCCGCCTCCCGGGTCAGCAGGTCGACCGGGCGCAGCGCCGCCCGCACCAGCCGCCAACCCAGCGCGCCCAGCGCCGCGACCAGCAACGGGGCGGCCAGCGCCAGCACGAGCAGCTGCCGGGCGCTGCCCCGCTCGACGGCGCCGGCCGGCACCGCCACCGTCAGGACCGGGCCGGACGGGCCGAGCCGCCGGGTCAGCAACCGGACCCGGACCGACTGCCCGTGGTGTCCCAGCGGCAGTGACCGGCTGCCCAGGCTGGTGGCGCCGACGGCGCCGACCTGCCCGGCGCTGAGCAGCCGCAGACCGGCGACCGACGCGGAACTGGCCAGGACACCGCCGCCGGCGGCGTAGAGCTGTGCCATCAGGTCGTTGGACACCGCGCCGAGGTCGCCGGCCCGGACGCTGGCGGCCAGGTCGTCGCTGCGGCCGGCCAGATCCGCGTCCACCGCGTCGCGCAGCTGCCGGTCGAGCACGGCGTACAGCAGCGTCAGCGAGCCCAGCAGCACGACGGTGGTGCCCACCGCGAACAGGACGACCAGCCGGGCGCGCAGCGAGCGTGGCAGCAGCTGCACCACACCGACCCCCGCGTCTCTCACGGTGCTCTCATCCGGGCCGTCCCAGCCTGGCAGACATGACCACACCCCGTTCCCGGTACCGGCTGGGCGTCTGCCTGGTCGCGGTAGCACTCGCCAGTACGGCCTGCGCGAGCTCGTCGGGCGGCTCGACCCCGACCGGCGGCAACCCGCCCGGGAAGACGGCCGACGTCGCCACCTGGGCGCTGCCGCCGAACACCGTGCCCAACTGGATCTGGCCGTTCACGCCCATCGCGAACTTCAGCGTGACGAACGCCAGCACGTTCCAGTGGTTGATGTACCGGCCGCTCTACTGGTTCGGCGACAGTTCCGGCGGCCCGTCCATCAACCCCGATCTCAGCCTCGCGAACCTGCCCGTCTACAGCGACGGCGGGCGAACGGTGACGATCACGCTGAAGCCGTACGCGTGGTCGAACGGGGAGAAGGTCAGCTCGGCCGACGTGCTGTTCTGGATCAACATGGAACGGGCCGAGAAGGCCAACTACGCCGGGTACGTACCGGGACAGTTCCCGGACAACGTCACGTCGGCGACCGCTCCGGACGGCTCCACGGTGGTGCTGAAGCTGAACGCCGCGTACAGCCAGCAGTGGTTCACCTACAACCAGCTCGGCCAGATCACGCCGATGCCGACGGCCTGGGACGTCACGTCCACCAGCACCACCGGCGCCTGCGCGGCGTTGGTCAGCGGCTGCGCGGCGGTCTACCAGTACATGCTCGCGCAGACCAAGGACCTGCCGACCTACGCGACCAACCCGCTCTGGCAGGTCGTCGACGGGCCGTGGAAGCTGGCCAGCTTCAACGCCGACGGGCACCTGAGCTTCGTACCGAACCCGGCGTACTCGGGGGCGCAGAAGCCGACGCTGAAGAAGCTCGTGATGGCGCCGTTCACCACCGATTCGGCCGAGTTCAACGTGCTGCGCTCCGGGCAGACGCTGGACGTGGGCTACCTGCCCACCCAGGACGTCACGAAGGCGAAGGCGGCGGGGTCGGGCCCGGCCACCGCCGGACCGAACCCGCTGGGCTCGAACTACTCGCTCGCGCCGCTGTTCCTGTACGGGATCAACTACTTCCCGCTGAACTTCAACAACCCCACGGTCGGCCCGATCTTCAAGCAGCTGTATTTCCGGCAGGCGCTGCAGTCCGTGGTCGACCAGAACTCGATCATCACCGCCGCCGCCAAGGGCTACGGGGTGCCGACCACCGGGCCGATCCCGACCTACCCGGACAGCCCGCTGGTCTCCACCCTGGAGAAGCAGAACCCGTACCCCTTCAGCCTCGACGCGGCCAGGGCGTACCTGACCGGGCACGGCTGGAACGTCGTCCCGGGCGGCACCACGACCTGCACCCGGCCCGGCACCGGCCCGACCGACTGCGGCGCCGGCATCGCCGCCGGCCAGAAGCTGTCCTTCGACCTGCAGTACGCCAGCGGGCAGCAGACCATCGACACCGCGATGCAGTCGTTGAAGTCCAACGCCGCGCAGGTCGGCATCCGGCTCACCCTCGACGCGGCGCCGTTCAACACGGTCACCGCCACGGCCGTGCCGTGCTCGGGTCCGAAGTGCACGTGGCAGCTGGGCAACTGGGGCGGCGGCTGGGCCTACTCGCCGGACTACTACCCGACCGGGGAGAGCATCTTCAGCAGCGGCGCCGGCTCGAACTCGGGCAGCTTCAGCGACCCGAGCATCGACGGCCTGATCCACGCGACCAACGTGCAGAGCGGCACCGCGGCGATGCTGGCCTACGAGGACGCGCTGGCGAAGGCGCTGCCGGTGATCTGGCAGCCGAACTACACCTACAGCCTCACCGAGGTGGCCAACGGGCTGCACGGCGTCACGCCGCAGAACCCGTTCGGTGGCATCACCCCGGAGTCCTGGCACTTCTGAACGCCGCGCACCGGCCGGGCCGGCCCGGCCGGTGCGCGGGGCGGCGGACCGTGGCGACCCGGCGGAACAGGAGACGGAATGATCGGCTATCTGCTCCGCCGGGTCGCCCAGTCGGTCGCGGTCGTGCTCGTCGTCACGATCATCGTGTTCCTCCTGCTGCACCACCTGCCGGGCGGCCCGGCCCGGGCGGTGCTCGGCAACCGGGCCACGCCGCAGCAGCTGGCCCAGTTCAGCCAGCAGAACGGGCTCGACCGGCCGGTCCCGATCCAGTACCTGGACTACCTGCGGCGCTGGCTGACCGGCGACTTCGGCTTCTCGTACAAGCTCAACCAGACGGTCGGGTCGCTGCTGCGGCAACGGCTGCCGAAGACGCTCATCCTCAACGCGCTCGCGCTGATCTTCACCATCGCGGTCGCGGTGCCGGTCGGGATCTACCAGGCGGTGCGCCGCAACCGGATCTTCGACTACACCGCCACCGGCCTGTCGTTCGTCTGCTACGCCGCGCCGACGTTCTTCCTCGGGTTGATCCTGGTGCTGCTGTTCGCCCAGGACCTGAACCTGCTGCCGGCCGAGGCGCCGCAGTCCGATGGCGTGCTGCCGATCTTCGCCGACTTCCGCGCGATGATCCTCCCCATCGTCACGCTGGCGCTGCTGAGCATCGCCGGCTTCTCCCGCTACATGCGCTCGGCCGTCCTGGACAACATCACCCAGGACTACGTCCGGACCGCCCGCAGCAAGGGCTGCTCGTCCGCGCGGGTGCTGCGGGCGCACGTGCTGCGCAACGCGCTCGTCCCGATCGCCACCCTGGTCGGGCTCTCGCTGCCGGCCCTGTTCGCCGGCGCGCTGGTGACCGAGTCGATCTTCAACTTCCCCGGTATGGGGTTGCTGTTCTGGCAGGCCGCGCAGACCTCGGACTACCCGGTCGAGCTCGGGGTGGTGCTCGTCACGGCGGTAGCCACCGTGGTCGGCAGCCTGCTGGCCGACGTCTCCTACGTGCTGCTCGACCCGAGGGTGAGGTTCTCGTGAGCGCAGCGTCGCCACCTGCGGCCGACCGAGCGAACCGGGGGGAACCGTGAGCCTGAATCCGGCCTATCTGGCCGGCGATCCGGGCGGGGTCGGGCTGGTGGAGAGCCCGCCGGACGAGCCGGCGGGAAGCGCGAGTGGCTTGCCGGCCGGCAGGCCCAGGAGCATGCTCCGGCTCGGCGCCGCGGTCTTCGCGCAGAACCGGCTGGCCGTCGCCGGCCTGGTCATCGTGGTGCTGCTGGTGCTGTTCTGCTTCGCCGGGCCGCTCGTCTACCACACGAACCAGGCCGACGTGAACCTCGCCGACGCCGCCCTCCGGCCGGGCGCCGGACACCCCCTCGGCACCGACGAGACCGGCTACGACGAGCTCGGCCGGCTGATGGTCGGCGGCCGGGTGTCGCTCGAGATCGGGTTCGCGGCCGCCGCGATCGCCACCGGGATCGGCGCGCTGTGGGGTGCGGTGGCCGGCTTCTTCGGCGGCCTCGTCGACGCGGTCCTGATGCGGGTGGTCGACGCGCTGCTGGCCATCCCGATCCTGTTCCTGCTGCTGTTCCTGGTCACGATCGTGCGGCCGAGCGTCACCGTGATGATCGTGGTGCTCGGGCTGACCGCATGGCTGATCCCGGCCAGGCTGGTCCGGGGCGAGTCGCTGACCCTGCGGGTGCGCGAGTACGTCCAGGCGGTACGGATGATGGGCGGCACGTCCTGGCGGGCGGTACTGCGGCACATCATGCCCAACGTGGCCGGCACGGTGATCGTGAACGCGACCTTCCAGGTGGCCGACGCGATCCTGCTGATCGCCTACCTCGGCTACCTGGGGCTGGGCATCTCACCGCCGGCCACCGACTGGGGCGGCATGCTCAGCAACGGCACGAACTTCATCTTCCCGGACTACTGGTGGCTGATCTACCCACCCGGTATCGCCATCGTCGTCGTGGTCGTCGCCGTCAACTTCGTCGGCGACGGGCTGCGCGACGCCGTCGAAGTCCGGCTGCGGCGGCGGTGACGGCCGGCATGGCGCTACTGGAGATCCGGGACCTGAGCACCGACATCACGCTCGGCAGGTCGGTCGTGCACGCGCTCGACCACGTGTCGCTGACCCTGGAGGCCGGCCAGACCCTCGGCATCGTCGGGGAATCCGGCTGCGGCAAGACGATGACCGCGATGAGCATCGAGCAGCTGCTGCCGCCCGGCGGCCGGATCGTCGGCGGGCAGGTCGTCTTCGCCGGGCGCGACCTCGTCGGCCGGTCCGAACGGGAGCTCTGCCAGCTGCGCGGCCGGGAGATCGGGATGATCTTCCAGGATCCGGCGACCTCGCTGAACGCCGTCCAGACCGTGGGCACCCAGGTCGCCGAGCCGCTGCGATTGCACCGCGGGCTCCGCCGGGCGCAGGCCCGGGCGCAGGCCATCGACATGTTCGCCCGGGTCGGGATTCCCAGCCCGGCACGCCGGTTCGACGACTACCCGCACCAGCTCTCCGGCGGCCAGCGGCAGCGCGTCATGATCGCGATGGCGCTGATCTGCGAACCGAAGCTGCTCATCGCCGACGAGCCCACCACCGCGCTGGACGTCACCATCCAGCAGCAGATCCTCGCGCTCATCGACGACCTGCGGCGCGAACTCGGGATGGCGGTCATCCTGGTCACCCACGATCTCGGCGTGATCGCCGGCCGGGCCGATCGGGTCGCGGTCATGTACGCCGGCCGGATCGTCGAGACGGCCGGCGTGGCCGAACTGTTCGCCCACCCCCGGCACCGCTACACCGAGGCCCTGCTGCGCGCCCTACCCGACCGCGCGGCCGGGACCGGCGAGCGGCTGTACTCGATCCCGGGCCTGCCGCCCGACCTCACCGACCCGCCGGCCGGGTGCCGCTTCGCGCCGCGCTGCCGGCACGCCGTCGCGCGCTGCCGCGCCGAGGTCCCGCCGCTGGCGGGCGAGCCCTGGATCCCCCCGTCCGGCGAGCACCGCTACGCCTGCTTCGTCCCCCGCCCCGCCTCGGCCGGGGCGTCCGCCGGTCCGGTCCAGGACGGCGGCCATCCGGGCGGCCGGCCGCGGGTCGCGCGGGCCGGGTGGGTGGCTCCGACCACCCCCATCCCGGCCGACGGCGTCGCGCTGCTCGAGGTGACCAACCTGGTGAAGGACTTCCCGGTCCGCGGCGGCGTGCTCGGGCAACGCCGGATCGGCGCGGTCAGCGCGGTCGCCGGCGCCTCGCTGCGCCTGGACCGTGGCGAGGCGGTGGGCCTGGTGGGCGAGTCCGGCTGCGGCAAGACCACGCTGGGCCGCCTCATCGTCGGCCTCGAGGAGCCCAGCAGCGGCCAGGTCCGCTTCCGCGGCCGCCGGGTGGACCGGCTGCGCGGCGCGTCCCGGCGGGTCGAGCGGCGCAACGTCCAGCTCATGTTCCAGGACTCCTACGCGTCCCTGGACCCGCGCATGCGGGTTCGTTCGATCCTGCGCGAGCCGCTGGAGATCCAGCACGTCGGCACCCCCCGGGACCGGGACCGGCGGGTCGACGAACTGCTCGACGCGGTCGGCCTCCCCCGGACGTCCGGCGAGCGCTACCCGCACGAGTTCTCCGGCGGCCAGCGGCAGCGCATCGGGCTGGCCCGCGCGCTCGCCCTGCAGCCCGGGCTCATCGTGGCCGACGAGCCGGTGTCCGCACTCGACGTCTCGGTGCAGGCCCAGATCCTCAACCTGATGAAGGACCTGCAGCGGGAACGCGAGCTCAGCTACCTGTTCATCAGCCACGACCTCGCCGTCGTCCGCTACCTCACCGATCGCATCGCGGTCATGTACCTCGGCAAGATCGTCGAGATCGGCCCGTCCGCGGCGGTGTACGCGGGCCCCTGGCACCCGTACACCAAGGGCCTGATCGACGCGGTCCCGGTCGCCGACCCGGCACTCGAAGCCGCCAAGGCCCGCACCGGCGTCACCGGCGAGCTGCCGTCGGCGTTCGACCCGCCCAGCGGCTGCCGGTTCCGGACCCGATGCCCGCGGGCGCAGGACATCTGCGCCCGGGTCGAGCCGCCGCTGGCAGCGCCGGACGGCGCCACCGCCGGCCCCACCGCCCGCACCGGCGCCGGCCCCGAACGGCTGGTCGCCTGCCACTTCCCGCTCGTCCCGGCGAACCCGCCCGTCCCGCCCGGGCCGGCGAACCCGTCCGTGCCGCCGGAGCCGGCGAACCCGTCCGTCCCGCCCGGGCCGGCGAACCCGTTCGTGCCGGTGAACGGCAGCGGTGCCGGGCCGGCACCCGCGCACCGGGTCGACCTGTCGACGCCGGGCAGCCGGCCGGGCAGCCAGCCGGGCGGCCAGGAGAGCCAGCAATGAATGCCCGCCTCGCGCCCTCGCGGGGTGCGCCGCCCGGCCGTGACCCCGCCGGCGGTGGGCGGGACGCCGCCGGCCGGGCCGCGAGCCGGCCGACCCCGACCGGCCACGGCTCCTATGGTTGGGGCATGCGGCTGCTGGTGGTCGAGGACGATCCAGCGATGGCCGCGATGCTCACCCGTGGCCTGCGCCGCGAGGGCTACGCCGTGGACGCGGTCGGCACCGGCGCCGACGCGGTGTGGAGCATCACCGAGACCGACTACGACGCGGTGCTGCTCGACGCGATGCTCCCGCCGCCGGACGGGTTCGAGGTCTGCCGGCAGATCCGCGCGGCCGGCCGCTGGGTTCCGGTGCTCATGCTCACCGCCCGCGACGGCGTCCAGGACAAGGTGCACGGCCTGGACGCCGGCGCCGACGACTACCTCACCAAGCCGTTCGACCTGGCCGAGCTGTTCGCCCGGGTCCGCGCGCTGACCCGCCGCGACCCGCTGGAACGGCCCACCGAGCTGCGCGTCGGCGACCTCGTCCTGGACCCGGCGAACCGGTCCGTCCGCCGCGGCCGGACCCCGATCGCGCTGTCGGCGAAGGAGTTCGCGCTGCTGCAGGAGCTGATGCGCCGGGCCGGCGAGACCCTGACCCGGACCTACCTGATCGAACACGTCTGGGACTTCGCCTACGACGGCGGCTCCAACCTCGTCGACGTGTACATCCGGTACCTCCGGGACAAGATCGACCGGCCGTTCGACCGCAGCACCATCCACACCGTCCGCGGCTCCGGCTACCGCCTCGACCCCGGCGCCTGACCGGCCAGCGGCACCCGCTGCCGGCGTGGCCGGCCGCGGTCACGCAGTGGCCGCCGCGGAATCAGCGGCTGCCGGTCGGCGCCCACTGCGGCACCGTGCCGGCGTCGTGCCGGCCGAAATCGGGGGCGCCCTCCAGCGCCTTCTCCTCGCCGCCGGGGGTGTACGTGACGATCAGCCGCAGTGGCCGCCAGCTGGTGTTCTGGGTGGAGTGGTAGACGCCGGCCGGGATGTGCACCGCATCACCCTCCCGGATCGGGAAGGGCTCCCCGTCGGCCACCATCTGCATCGCCTCGCCGGAGATCACGTAGATGACCTCCTCCGCGGTCGGGTGGTTGTGCCGGGCGTGGCCGCGACCCGGGTTGACGATCACTTCGCCCAGGCTGCTGGCCGCGCCGTCGATGCTCCACGGGGTCACGAACCACTTGATGGCGCCCCAGTCGAAGCTCATCGAGGCTACGTCGTCCGGGCGGATGCGCATCGGTACCTCCGGTGGGAAGGCGGGCAGAGTGGGACGGCGGTCAGCGGGCGATCGCCTTGAAGTCCCGGACCTGCGCGGTGATCGCGCGCTCGGTCGGCAGCCGCTCGATGGACGAGGCGCCGAAGAAGCCGACCACGCCGTCGGTGTGCGCCAGCACGTAGGCCGCGTCCGCCGGCTCCGCGATCGGCCCGCCGTGGCAGAGCACGAGGATGTCCGGGCGGACCGCCACCGCGGCGTCCCGCATGGCCTGCACCCGCTCGGCGGCCTCGTCGAGCGAGATCGCGGTGCCGGCGCCGATGCTGCCTTTCGTGGTCAGCCCGACGTGCGGCACCAGCAGGTTCGCGCCGGCGAGCGCCATCGCCTCCGCCTGCCGCGGGTCGAACACGTACGGGGCGGTGAACAGGTCGCGCTCGGCCGCGAGGCGCACCATGTCCACCTCGAGGTGGTAGCCCATCCCGGTCTCCTCCAGGTTGGCCCGGAACACCCCGTCGTACAGCCCGACGGTGGGGAAGTTCTGCACCCCGGCGAAGCCCATCGCGGCCAGCTGGTCGAGGAACCGCGGCATCAGCCGGAACGGGTCGGTGCCGCAGACCCCGGCCAGCACCGGGGTGTCCCGCACCACCGGCAGCACCTCGGCCGCCATCTCGACCACGATCTGGTTGGCGTCCCCGTACGGCAGCAGGCCGGCCAGCGAGCCCCGGCCGGCCATCCGGTAGCGGCCGGAGTTGTAGATGATGATCAGGTCCACGCCGCCCGCCTCGGCGCACTTGGCGGTCAGGCCGGTGCCCGCACCCGCGCCGATCACCGGCAGCCCGGCCGCGATGGTCTCCCGCAGCCGGGCCACCACGGCCGCCGCGGTCACGGTCGACCCCCCGACCCGGCCTGGGGCACTCCGGCCGGTGCCGCTCCAGCCGGGGGTGCCGCGGCGATCAGCTGGTGCAGCCGGTCGGCCATGGCCAGGCCGAACGCGGGGTCGTTGATGTGCACGTCCAGTGTCACCACCTGCACCGGCGAGCCGCGCAGCCCGGCGGTGATCGCGTCGAAGCAGGCCGCGTCCGCCACCGGGTCGTGGAACGGCTGCCCCGGCTGGTCCAGCGCGGACACGCCGCCGCGCGGCACGAACACCACCGCCGGACCCGGCCCGACCCGCAGCTTCGCGGCGACCTGCCGGCCCAGCTCGGCCATCTCGGCCGTGGTGGTGCGCATCAGCGTCACGGTCGGATTGTGTACATAGCAGTTCCGCCCGGCGAACCGCTCCGGCACGGTCTCCGCCGGGCCGAAGTTGACCATGTCCAGGGCGCCCGGCGCGACCACCTGGGGCACCCCGCGCCGGGCCGCGGCGGTCAGCCGGGACGGGCCGGCCGACAGCACCCCGCCGACCAGCTCGTCGGCCAGCTCGGTGGTGGTCAGATCCAGCACGCCGGCCAGCAGGTCGCTGTCGACCAGGCCCTCCAGGGCCCGGCCGCCCGCGCCGGTGGCGTGGAAGACCAGTACCTCGTAGCCGAGCTCCTCCAGCCGGGCCCGGGCGGCCTCCACCGCCGGCGTGGTCACCCCGAACATCGACGCCCCGATCAGCGGCCGGTCGGCACCGGCGCCGACCGGTGCGGCACCGACCGGTGCGGCGGAGCGGAACCTGGCCATGCCGGCCGCCGCCGCGGCGGCGTTGCCCAGGATCTGCCTGGACAGCCGGTTGATGCCGGCGATGTCGACGACGCTGTACATCAGCGTCACGTCCTTCGCGCCGATGTACGGCGCCACGTCGCCGGAGGCCATTGTGGACACGAGGACCTTCGGCACGCCGATCGGCAGGTCGCGGACGGCCCTGGCCGCGATGGCCGAGCCGCCGCTGCCGCCGACGGCGAGCACCGCGTCGAGCCGGCCGGCGGCGTACAGCTCGGCCAGCACGACGGCGGCACCCTCGGCCATCGCGCGGACGGCGGCGCCCCGGTCGCCGGCCGCGCGCAGCCGCTCCAGATCGGCTCCGCCGGCCGCCGCCACCCGGGCCGCGTCGACGTCCGGCGCGGCCGCGCTCCGGGCCGGACCCACGCCCGCGTCCACCAGCAGCACGTCACAGCCGAGCTCGCGCACCCGGTCGCGCAGCCAGTCGTACTCGCTGCCCTTGGTGTCCAGCGTCCCGACGAGCACAACGGTGGTCATGAGGTGGCTCCCGGAGTGAGCATCGCAGCCAGCGGCAGCGACCGGGGGGCGGAGCGGCGGCGGCCGCCGGGCGACCTGGTCATGGGGCGGCCTTCCGGGTGGGCATGGCGGGTCAGCCGGCGGTCTCGCGCAGCCGCCCGTGCGCGTCGTGCGGCAGGTCCGCGTAGCGCCACTGGTGATCGCGGGCGTGCCGGCACGCCGTCTCCAGCTCACCGTCCACGATGGACTTGAGCAGCTCGGCGTGGTCGCGGGCGATCTCGGTCAGGCTCAGCCCGGCGGCGACCATGGCCACCGAGGTCCGCGCCTCGATCTGCAGCGCCTCCCAGGAGATCGCGAGCAGCTCGTTGTTGGCGGCCAGCACGACGTGGCGGTGGAAGGCCACGCTCGCCCGCGCCGCCGCGTGCGCGTCGCCCGACCGCGCCGCCGCCCGCATCGCCTGGACGGCCGCCTTCAGCTCCGCCGCCGGTACGGTGCCGGCGAGGATGGCCAGCCGGGTCGCGGTCTCCTCCAGGGCGGCCCGGACGACGTAGCTCTCGCGCAGCGTCTGCTGGACAAAGGGGCGGACGAAGGTCCCCCGGCGCGGCCGGATCTCGACCATCCCGACGGCCTCGAGCTCGCGCAGGGCTTCCCGGACCGGCGCCTGGCTGGTGCCGTATTCGGCGGCGAGCTGGGTCTCCACCAGCCGGGCGCCCGGCTCGATGCCCCCGGAGACGATGCGCTCCACCAGGGCGTCGCGGATCAGCCGGGACAGCGGCCTGCCGCCGAGCAGCTTCGCCGTCCCGCCGGAGGCCATGCCCAGGAGCCTAACCGACACTCCCCCGGCGGGCCTCGCCCCATCCGCGGCCTCTTGACCTGGCCGTACGTCGCCCATACAGTCGGCTAGATCGACTATCGATTCTCGATGCAACTGCTGAGAGGATCGGCCGTTGCCGACGCCGGAGGTGTCGATGATCACGGCAGTGCGGGTGCCGGCGTCCGTTGACGCCGCCGTCGACTTGGCCGCGCGAGGCGGCTGGATCATGGGCGGCGGCACCATCGTCATGCCGCAGGTGAACACCGGCGCGGTCGGTGATATCGAGCTGATCAGCCTGCGCCGGGCCGGCCTGGGTGGCATCCAGCCCGACGGCGGGTCCGTGCGCATCGGCGCCGCCACCACGTTGGCGGAGGTCGGCGAACACGCCGAGCTCGGCTTCCTGGCCGCGGCCGTGCACGCCATCGCCGCGCCGTCGATCCGCAACCTCGCCACCGTCGGCGGCAACCTGTTCGCCCCGCAGCCCTACGGCGACTTCGCCGCGTGCCTGCTGGCGCTCGACGCCACCGTCGGCATCGCCGGCCCGGCCGGACCGCGACAGTGCCCGGTCGACGAGCTGTTCCGGACCGGCCCGGCCGCCGGCGAACTGGTCACGTCGGTCACCGTCCCACTCCCCCCGGCCGGCGCCTGGTTCTTCCACAAGGCGATGCGGCGCAAGCTCAACTCGGCCGCCATCGTCGCGGTCGCCGCCGTCGTGCGGACCGACGGCGGCGTGGTGACCGCCGCCCGGATCGCCCTGGGCGGCGTGGCGCCGCGGCCCGTCCGCGCGTTCGCCGCCGAGCGGAGCCTGACCGGCCGCCCGCTGGACCGAGCCGCCGTGGCGGCGGCCGGCCAGGCGGCCCAGGCCGACATCGACCCGGCCGACGACGCCTATGCCAGCGCCTGGTACCGCCGGCGGGTGCTGCCCGTGCACCTGCGCCGCGCCCTGCTCGCTGACCCACCGATCGGCTGACCCACCGACGTCGCGACCCGGAGGACCGACATGCCGGCACAGATCGTCTCGCTCGTCGTCAACGGCCGGTCGCAGGAGTTCATCGCCAGGCCCGGCAGCACCCTGCTCGGTAGCCTGCGCGACAGCCTGGGGCTGATGGCGGCCAAGCGCGGCTGCGCCCAGGGCTCCTGCGGCACCTGCACCGTCCTGCTGGACGGTGCGCCGGTGCCGTCCTGCCTGGTCGCGGTCGAGACGGTCGACGGCAGGTCGGTGCGCACCCTGGAAGGCGTCGCCCGGGACGGCCGGCTGGACGAGGTGCAGAGCGCGTTCATCGACGGCTTCGCCACCCAGTGCGGCTTCTGCACCGCCGGGATGATCATGGTCGCCGAGGCGCTGCTGGACCGCGACCGCGACCCCAGCAGGGCCGACGTGGTCGAAGCCATCTCCGGCAACGTCTGCCGGTGCACCGGCTACGAGCCGATCGTCGCCGCGATCCTGGAGGCCGCCCGGCGCCGCCGCGACCGCGCGCCCGGCGCCGCGCCGGCCGCCGCCGGCGCAGCGCCAGCAGCAGCCGGGAGCACCGGATGAGCTACCGGGCCGACCCGATCGACAAGACCTTCTTCAGTGCCGAGCGGACCGACGACCTCGCCGTCGTGGGCACCGTCGTGCAGCGCTCGGACGCGCTCGGGCACGTCACCGGCCGTACCCGGTTCTTCGAGGACCTCGCCCCGCCGGACCTGCTGCACCTGAAGATGTTCCGCTCGCAGCGGCACCACGCGCGGTTCAGCAACCTGGACCTGGCGGCGGCGCTCGCCACCCCCGGCGTGGTGCGCATCCTCACCGCGGCCGACATCCCCAACAACCTCTACACGCCGCTGAAGCTGATCGGCGTCGGGCCGGACGACGAGCCGATCCTGGCCGAGGACACCGTCCGCTACCTCGGCGACCCGATCTGCGCGGTGCTGGCCGAGACCGAGGCCGCCGCGTACCAGGCGGTCGGGCGGATCACCGTCGACTACACCGACCTGCCCGCGGTCTTCGACGTCGAGGAGGCGCTGGCCGAGGGCGCCCCGATCGTCAACGAGTACCACGGCCGCAACTACTTCAGCTACGAAGGGCACCACTGCCGGCGGGTCCGGTTCGGCGACGTCGAGCAGGCGTTCGCCGAGGCGGACCACGTCTTCGAGTGGCGCTACCAGTCCGCCCCGATCGAGCACGCCCCCACCGAGACCACCGGCTGCATCGTGGTCCCGCAGCCCGACGGCCGGCTGCGGATCCACTCCGACACCCAGGCGTGCTTCTTCACCCTCGACAACACCGCGCTGATCCTGCGGACGCCGTTCAACAAGCTGCGCATCGTCGGCGGCACGGTCGGCGGCGGGTTCGGCGGCAAGGTCGACGTGGTCGTCGAACCGGTCGCCTGCGTGGCGAGCATGCTGACCGACCGGCCGGTCAAGTTCGTCTACAGCCGGTACGAGGAGATGCAGGTCTCGTCGCCGCGGGCCGCCGAGCGGATCTACATCAAGGACGCGGTGCGCGCCGACGGCCGGATCACCGGCCGCAAGATCACCCTGTACGTGGACGCCGGCGCCTACGCCCGGCACAGCCCGTACGGCACGACAAAAGCGGCCGCGCACCTGCCCGGCCCGTACACGATCCCGAACGTGTGGGTGGACGCGCACTGCGTCTTCACCAACCGGACCCCGTCCAGCGCGATGCGCGGTTTCGGCGTCACGATCGCCGACTTCGCGCTGGAGTCGCAAATGGACCGGATCGCCCGGGCGCTGGCCATGGACCCGCTGCGGCTGCGCCTGATCAACGCCTACCGGGACGGGGACCTGAAGGCGCACCGGAAGGTCGCCGAGGGCACCGCCCTGGTGGAGGTCATCCAGAAGGCGGCCGCCATGGTCGGCCACGAGCTGCCGGAGGCGTACCGCCGGATGTCGTCCACCAGCCGGGAAGCCACCAGCCGGGAAGGGGCCTGAGCGATGGCGATGCTGCGCGGGCGGGGCTACGCGTCGGTGAACTACCCGACCGGCATGAACCTGGGCGGTGACCCGTCGCAGGCGCTGATCCACGCCACCACCACCGGCACCTTCGTCATCTCACTGTCCTCAGTGGACCTCGGCCAGGGGCTGACGACCGTGGTCGCCCAGTGCGCGGCCGAGACGCTCGGGCTGCCGTTCGGAAACATCCTGGTGGACACCGCCGACACCGACACCGGGCCGCACTGCATGGGCACCTTCGCCAGCCGCGGTACGCACCGGGTCGGCAACGCGGTCATCATGGCCGCGCGCGAGGCGCGCGAGGTGATGCTCGAGGTCGCGGCCGAGGAACTGGAGGTCGACGCCGCCGACCTGGAGACCGACGGCACCGGCTTCATCACGCTCGTCGGCTCGGATCAGAAGAAGATCCACATCACCGACCTCGCGCTGGCCGCGCACTTCAAGCACGGCCGCACGATCTCCGGCCGCGGCATCTTCCTGAAGGAGCCGAGCGGGGTCGTGCCGGAGACCGGCGAGATGGACCCGGACTCCTGCCAGGCGCACGCCTGCACGGTGGCGGTGGTCGAGGTCGACGACGAGACCGGTGTGGTCGAGGTATTGGAACTGCACAACGCGTACGAGGTCGGCCGCGCGATCAACCCCGCGATGGCCAGCCAGCAGGTCGAGGGCGGTGCCTGGATGGGCATGTCGCACGCGCTGTTCGAGACGACCGAGCCGTACTACCCGGACCGCGACCACGGCCCGACGGACTTCAGCGAGTACCTGATGCCCGGCCCGGCCGACATCCCCGCGCTGCACAGCGCCTTCCTCGAACGCCCGGCCGGCAACGGCCCGTACGGCGCGAAAGGCATCGGCGAGATGACGGCCAACGCGCCCATCCCGGCGATCGCGAACGCCATCTTCGACGCCTGCGGCGTGCGCCTGGAGCGCATGCCGTTCACCCCCGAGCGGGTGCTGCGCGGCCTGGACGCGCTGCGCGGCCCCGCCTAGCCCATCACCACGAGGAGAGCCGGTACATGATCAAGGTCATCTCGCTGCTCAAGCGCGCGGACGGTATGTCCAAAGCGGACTTCGACCGGTGGGTGGTCGAGGAGCACATCGAGTTCGCCCGCCGGCTGCCGGGGCTGCGCCGGTACTCGGTCAGCGTCGCGCAGAGCGACGACGCGGCCTACGACTCGGTGAACGAGATGTACTTCGACGACGAGGCGGCCCGGGCCGCCGCGTTCGGCTCGGAGCCGGGGAAGGCGGCCGCCGCGGACGCCGGCGCGCACACCTCGCAGCGGACCCACCTGATGACCTCGGAGCACCAGCAGTTGTGACCGTGCTGGCCCGCTGGCCTCCTCCGTTCCGCTCCGCGGCGCCCCAGACGGCACCTGCGATGCTCACTTCGGAGGCCAGCTCGTGACAGCCGGCGGGGCCGGGCCCGGGTACGACCTGGACGAGCCGGCTCTTGAGATCGCGCTCCGCCAGCAGGGGTACTTCGCCGACGAGGGGCTGCTCACCGCTGTCCACTTGGGACTGACGCTGCACCGGCCGCTGCTGCTGGAGGGTGAACCGGGGGTCGGCAAGACCGAGGTCGCCGCCGTGCTCTCCCGGGTGCTCGGCCGCGAGCTGATCCGGCTGCAGTGCTTCGAGGGGCTGGACTCCGGCCACGCCCTGTACGAGTGGGACTATCCCCGGCAGCTGCTGCAGGTCCGCGCCGCCGAGGCCGCCGGCCCCGACGCCGGCCTGGACGTCGGGCGGCTGTACAGCGAGGAGTTCCTGCTGCCGCGCCCGCTGCTGCGGGCGGTCCGGTCCCGGCCCGGCGCGGTGCTGCTGATCGACGAGATCGACCGGGCCGACAGCGAGTTCGAGGCGTTCCTGCTGGAGTTCCTCGGCGATTTCCAGCTCACCGTCCCGGAGCTGGGCACGCTGCGGGCCGCGGTGCCGCCGGTGGTCGTGCTGACCTCCAACCGCACCCGGGAGCTGCACGACGCGCTGAAGCGGCGGTGCCTCTACCACTGGATCCCGTTCCCCGACCCGGCGCGCGAGCGGGCGATCGTGCGCGCCCAGGTGCCGGGCCTCGCCGAGGAGGCCGCCACGGCACTGGTCCGGGCGGTTCAGCAGGTGCGGGCGCTGCCGCTGCTGAAGCGGCCCGGCATCGCCGAGTCGGTCGAGTGGGCCCGCGGCGCCGCCACCCTGGCCAGCGCCGGCGACAGCTGGCCGCGGGCGCTGCGGCGGGCACTCGGCCTGCTGATCAAGGACGAGGAGGACACCGTCCTGGTCCGGGAGCGCGCCCGGGAGCTGTTCGACGGTGGTTGAGCCGAGCCGGCTGGCGGAGCAGCACCTGTACGGCTTCCTGACCGCGCTGCGGGCGGCCGGCATCGGCGCCGTGCCGCCCAAGCAGGCCGACTTCCTGCGCGCGGTCGCCGGGTCGCCGCCGCGGGACGTCACCGCGCTCTACTGGCGCGCCAGGGTCACGCTGCTGACCGGAATCGGGGACGTGCCCGCGTTCGACGGCGTCTTCGACGCGTGGTTCCGGTCCGGGCCCACCCCCGGGGCCGTCGCGCCGCCGGCCGAGGACAGCGACGTGGCGGCGCCGAACCCGCGCGGGGACGCCGACCTGCCGCCGCAGGACACCGCCGCCGGTAGCGGTGTCGAGGCCAGCGATCTCCCGACCAGCGGGCGGCGGGCGTTCGGCGCGGCGACGCCCGGCGAGCGCGACCAGCTGCGCACCCTGGACGCGGCCTGGCGGGCCTGCCGGCCCAGCACGCCGTCGCGGCGGCACCGCCCGGCCCGGTCCGGGCGCCGGCTGGACATGCGGCACATCTGGCGGCAGGCCCGCCGCAACGGCGGCGAGATCGCCGAGCTGCGCTGGCTGGTCCGCCCGTACCGGGCCCGCCGGCTGCTGCTGCTGGTCGACGTGTCCGGCTCGGTCAAGCAGCACACCCCGCAGCTGCTGCGGCTGGCGCACGCCGCGCTGCACAGCGCCCCCGGCCGTACCGAGGTCTTCACCTTCGGCACCCGGCTCACCCGGGTCACCGCCGCACTGTCCACTCCGGACCCGGACCGGGCCCTGCGGGCGCTGTCGGACGAGGCGCTGGACATCGACGGCGGCACCGCGATCGGCGCCGCCCTCGGCCAGTTCCTGGACAACCCGCGCTTCCTGGCGCTGGCCCGGGGCGCGCTGGTGATCATCGTGTCGGACGGCCTGGAGCGCGGGGACTGCACGCCGATGGCCCGGGGCACGGCGCGGCTGTCCCGGCTGGGGTACCGGCTGGTCTGGTGGTCGCCGCTGGCCTGCTCCCCCACCTACCGGCCGGCCACCCGCGGCATGTCCGCGCAGCTGGGCAACCTCGACCACCTCGGCGGCGTGCGCGACCTGCGCAGCGGCCAGGACGAGATCCGCCGGCTGCCGGCCGTGCTGGCCGGCCCGCGCCGCGCGGTCGGCCGCCGCTGGCCCGACCTCCTACCCCGACGGGAGGCCCGATGACGGCGACCCCGACCCCGACCCAGCCGGAACTGGTGGACGCGCACCACCACCTGTGGCGGATGCGCGACCTTCCCTGGCTCAGCGGCCCGCCGGTGCCGCGGATCTTCGGCCGGTACGAGCCGATCCGCCGGGACTACCTGGCCGGCGAGTACATCGCCGAGGCGACCGCGGCCGGCATCACCTCCTCGGTCTACGTTCAGACCAACTGGCCCCTGGACCGGGCCCTGGACGAGGTGCGCTGGCTGCGCGACGTGCACGCCGAGACCGGGTGGCCGGCGGCCGTGATCGGTTCGGCGGACCTGTTCGACCCCGGCGCCGCCGACGTGCTGCGCCGCCAGGCCGAGCTCACCCCGCTGGTGCGCGGGACCCGGCTGCAGCTGCACTGGCACGACCGGCCGGAGTTCCGGTTCGCCTCGGCGCCGGACCGGATGCACGACCCGGTGTTCCGCCGCAACATCGCCGCGCTGCGCGACCTGGGCTGGCTGTTCGAACTCCAGGTCTTCCCAGCGCAGATGCCGGACGCCGCCCGGTTCGTCGCCGCCTTCGGCGACACCACGTTCGTGCTCGTGCACGCCGGCATGCTGCTGGACACCGACCCGGCGACCGTCGCGGACTGGACCGACGGCCTGCGGCAGCTCGCCGCCCAGCCCAACGTCGTGGTCAAGCTGACCGGCCAGGGCACCTTCGTGCACCGCGTCGACCAGCCACTCATCGACCTGGTGACGCGCACCTGCCTGGACCTCTTCGGCGCCGACCGCTGCATGTGGGGCACCAACTTCCCGATCGAGAAGCTCTGGACCGACCTGCCACCCCTGGTCTCCGCCTGGCAGCAGGCCCTCCGCGACTACCCGACCGCGGTTCGCCACGCCGTCCTCGCCGGCACCGCACGCCGCGTGTACGGCCTGTGACCGGGTTGCGTTTCCAGGCGTAGAAGGCCTGCCTGGAGAGGCCGAGCACCCGGCAGGTCACCGCGACGGGGATCCCGGCCACCGAGAACCGAGCCCGGCCCGGAAGATGAACGAGACGAGCTGAGCCCGGTCACGGGCACCGACCTTGGTCATCGCCCGCACCACATGCGTCTTGACGGTGAGCGGTGACACGAACATCTGTCCGGCGATCTCGTCGTTGCTGAGGCCACGGGCCACCAAAATGATCATCTCCCGCTCCCGGGGCGTCAGGAAGTCGAAGCGGCGCAGCAATCCCTGATCGACGATTGGGGGCGGATTGTCCGCCATGTGACCGATCAGCGCGGCCGTCGCGTTGGCGGACAGGGTGCCGCCCCCGCCGACCACCTCGGTGATCCCGGCGATGAGTTCGGCCGGGCTGACTGTCTTGCTCAGGAAACCGTTGGCGCCCGCACTCAGCGCGGCCAGCACGATTTCGTCCTGATCGAAGGTGGTGAGCACGATGATCCTCACCTTCGCGGCTGCGTGCTCGGCACGGATTCGGTGGGTCGCTTCCACCCCGTCGATGCCGGGCATCCGGATGTCCATCAGGACGAGGTCGACCGGATGGTCCCGCAGAAAGGGAACGACCTGCAGCCCGTCGGACAGGTCGGCCACCACGACCAGGGTCGGGTCGAGCAGGAGCATCGCCCGGATGCCGGCCCTGATGTCGTCCTGATCGTCAACGATCAAGATCCGGGTCACGTCAATACCTCTCCCGCAGGGCTGAACTCGGCTCGAATCCGGAACCAGCCATCGTCGCTGTCGATCCTCAGCTGCCCGTTGGCGGACTCGACCCGTTCACGCATTCCCATCAGCCCGAGTCCACTGCCCGGATGGGACGCGTGTCCGGGCCGGGCCACGCGGTTCTCGACGGTCACGCAGATCCGCCGGTTCTGCTCGTGCAGCGCTACTTTCGCCGCTCCCGCACCGTGCCGGTAGGCGTTCGTCAGAGCTTCCTGAACCACCCGGAAGACCGTCACCTCGACGCTGGGCTCGACCAGGCCGGTCAGGGAGCCGATGTCCGTATGTACCTCCAGACCGATGCCCTGGAACGAGGCGATCAGCCCGTCCAGGCCGCTGAGCGACGGCGTGGGCCGCAGCGCCTCATCTTCGAGAGTGTCGTTCTCACGTCGCAGGAGCACCAGGATCCGTTGCGTCTCGGCGATCACCGTGCGGGCGTTGGACCGAGCCGAGGCGAGGGCCTCGCGTGAGGCCCCGGCCTCGTCCGGCAGCCCGATCTCGGCGATCCCCAGATTCATGCTCAGCATCGCGACCTGGTGACCTATCACGTCGTGCAGATCGCGGGCGATCCGCAGACGCTCTGCGGTCACCCGCTGGGTGGCCTCGATCTCACGGGTGGCGAGGGCGGTGGCGGCCCGTTCCTCGAGCATCCACCACCGATCCCGGTGCGTGCGAAGAGCGGCTCCACTCGCCCCTCCGGCGATTGCCGAGAAGAGTGCGGCAACTCCGACGATCGCGCCACCGCGGAAACCACCCACCGTCATGAACGCCCCGAGGAAGAACACCGCCACGAGTGCCGTCGCGGCCGGTGCCGGCAAACCCCGGAAAGTGGCGGAGAAAAGGACGAACACCGCCATCATCCACACCGACAGCGGATCGTTGCCGACCGCGGTGACAGCGAAGGACGTCGCGCTCGTGACGACCAGCCCGATCCAGGGCAGGCGCCAGGACAGGGCAGTCCCGGCGCCGGCCAGCAGCAGCGCCAGGACGACGCGCCAGTCCGCGTCTCTCAGGATCGTGGCCACGAGCTGACCGGCGAAGGAGAACCCGGCCGCCGTGTAGGCGACCAGGTGCAACAGCTCGGGGCGACGGATCCACAGCGGTGCTGAGAGTTCGTCGTCCTGGTTCTGTGCCGTGACCATGGCTGATTCTCGGGCACGGGAATCGGCGTCGGGTACTTCGGATGATGTGGCCGGCAGAACTACTTCGCTCGAAGTACACGGCCGGGTCCGGCCGATCGCAGACTTCTGGTCGAACGATCCGCACCTCAGAAGCACGAGAGAGGCCCCACCATGCCGGCTTCGGCGTCGACCATCCCGTCAGTTCAGGGCATCTTCATCACCACCTCCCGGGCCACCAGCAGGCTCTATCTGGTCCGCGCCGTCCTCGCGCTGGTCTGGGCCGGTGCGCTGGGCGCCGCGCTGTCGTCGGCGGGCGCCCTCACCGCCGGTTCCGATCTGCCGGGATTCGTCGTTGTCCTGCTGATCTTCTATCCCGCCCTCGACATAGCCGCCTCGCTGCTGGACGCCCGTACGCAGCGAAGGTCCGGGCATCGGGGCAACGTCCGGGCACAGCTTGCCAACGCGGTCATCAGCACCGTGACCGCCGTTGCCGTGGCCGTGGCGGCCACCGACGGGCCCGCCTCGGCGTTGCGGGTCTTCGGCGCCTGGGCCGTGCTCACCGGAGCGATCCAGCTGGCGCTCGCGATCACTCGGCTACGACGGGGACTGCGCGGGCAGTGGCCGATGATCGTCAGCGGTGGCCTGTCCTGCATCATCGGTCTCACCTTCTTCAAGCAGGCCACCGCCAGCGAGCTTTCCCTCACCGGCGTGGCCGGATACGCCGTCGGTGGTGCGCTCCTGTATCTGGTCTCCGCCGCCCGTCTGCACCTGGCGGCGCGATCGGCGGCCGGTCGGGCCTGACGAAGACCTCGTGCCGGCGTCGACCGGCGGACCTCCCGTAGTGGTCAACGGCGCCGAGCCCGTCGGTGAGAACCTGGCCGGCCGGGTGCCCTAAAGGCTGTCTCGTAAGTCGGTGCGGCGTGGGTGGCCGTGGCCGCTGCCGGTCAGCCGGTGAGGGCGAGGTTGCGGAGGTGGGCGACGCCGGTGGTGGCCCAGTAGACGCCGCGTCCGCGGCGGCGGCAGTCGCGCAGGATCTTCCAGTTCTTCATGGCGGCGAAGGTGTGCTCGACGCGGGCGCGTACTCGGCGGTGGTCGGTGTTGTCCCGTTCTTTCCAGCCGGTGAGCTGGGTTTGGCCGGCTCGGCGGCGGTGCGGGATCAGGACGCCGGTGCCTTGGTAGCCGCCGTCGGCCAAGACGGTCGCGTCGGCGGCGGCGCGGTCGATTTTCGAGTCGGTCCAGGCGGTGCAGTCGTTGCGGTTGCCCGGCTGCGGCTGCCCGACCGCGACGACCAGGCGGGTGGCGGCGTCGATCATGACCTGCATGTTGACCGAGTACCGGTAGTTCTTCGACTGCGCGGCCACCGTGTGGTCCCGGGTCGGGACCAGAGTGCCGTCCACGATCAGCACGGTGTCCGGGCCATACTTACGCCGCGCGGGCGCCAGGGCCAGGAACGGGCCGAGCCGGTCCACGATCCGGTGCACCGCAGCGGTCTTGATCCCGAACAGCGGCGCCAGCTGCCGCATCGTGAGATTGGTCCGGTAGTACGTCGCCACCAGCAGCACCCGGTCGGCCAACGGCAGCAACCACTGCCGGCCCTTGATCCCGTCCGCGACCAGCCGTCCACCGCGGCGCTCTACCTGGGCCACCAGCCGCCGGAACGTCCGCGGCGACAAGCCGGTGAAGGTCTCGATCAGCTCCGGACGCGACGCGGAGAGCACCTGCTGCACGACCGAACATGATCAACGACCGGCCGCGTAGAACCTACGAGGCACGCCTTAGGCGCGTATGCCGCCGAAAGCCCTGCTGCTCGGCTACGAAACGACTTTCGAACCATCATGGCGGGCGGGCTATGCCAATCGGCACGGTGGGAGTTCCTTGAACTTCACGACCGGGAAGCTGTGCCGCCCGGTGATAGCGTTTGGCCTCCCTGGGGCTCCCGCGCCGGGTATCCGGTAGCACAGTTCTCATCGTTGGCAACGGTTCGCCTCGATGTGGCCAGTGGTTGCCAACTCCGCCGGGGTAACCGTGAAGCACGTAACCATCGCACTGTCGGCCAGTCCAATCACGAGTAAGACGAGTTCGCGGCTCGGCGCCTGCCGGGAACACATCTGCAGCCCGGGACGGTCTCGGGAGAGGGGAAGAACATGAGGACACTCATCCGTGCCGCAGTCGGGGTACTGGTGCTTGCTGCGGGCGTCGTCGCGCCGGCGGCCTTTGGGGGGAGCGCCGCGCAGGCCGCGCCGCTGCCGTGCAACTACGTCACGAACATCCAGGGCCTGGAGATCCCGATCCTCTACCCGTCGTTCCAGCCGCACAGCTGCGAGATCGTCCGCGGGCAGCGGGACACCTCCAGCGACTGGCACTACCGGCCCGTCTCGGTGCTGCAGAACGCGCTGGTGGTTTGTTACAACAAGCAGATCGCCGTCGACGGCGATTTCGGCCCGCGCACCGAGCAGGCGCTCCGCGAGGTGCAGGCGATCTCCGGGACGGCGGCGGACGGCCGCTACGGACCGAACACGAAGCGCGCGATCAGACACCACCAGGAGGGCGGCGAGCGCTGCTACAAGCTGGTGGGCATCTAGCCCTGACTTTCATGATCTCGGTCGGGGTGGCGGCGCGCAGATGAGGAAAGTGCCTGTCCGGTACGGGATCCTGGTCTTGCTGAGGGACCTGGATGGCCGTA
>Ga0307500_10000126_pt1 | contig 24209 bp, 18 predicted proteins | sample 14_S_MG_FD_201362 | JGI IMG/M metagenome (GOLD analysis project Ga0307500, IMG submission 201362) | Soil microbial communities from Populus trichocarpa stands in riparian zone in the Pacific Northwest, United States - 14_S | ecosystem: Environmental > Terrestrial > Soil > Riparian zone > Trees... | reverse complement strand
CGGCGAGGCGACTGCGATCAATGGCGCAGAGGAACGGACGTCGTGCTGCGATCCGTTGCGAGCGTCCGCCGCTCCTGAGAGCAGGGTGCCTGCAGAGATGAGAATCGGCAACCAAGCTGAACTACGTCGCGCCATTTATTCACCCGATCATTGAAGATGGCGGACGCCCATAGGCACGCCATCGATCGGTGGATATTCAGGTGGCCGAGTTAAGATTCCCACTATGGAGAAAGGTTAAATAACCATTGAGGAGAAGCGAAAAATTCGAGGAAATTTTGTCGCAGCCCGCCATTTGGAAGTGCGGGCATCAATCCGGTAGATACTTCGAATGCCAGTTCCAGGCCGTCTCGATGATCGAGTTGAGATCGTGGCGCGGAGTCCAGCCGATTGTACGACGGGCGAGGGCATTGTCGGCGACCAGAGCGGGAGAGTCGCCCTCGCGGCGGGGGCCGTATTTGACTTCGAAGCTTCGGCCGACAACCCGCTGGACGGCATCGAGCATTTCCTTCACCGTGGTGCCGTTTCCGGTCCCGAGGTTCAGGGCGTGGCTGGTGCCGTGCTTCAAAAGATGCTCGACCGCACGGGTGTGCGCATCGGCAAGGTCGAGGACATGGATGAAATCGCGAACACAGGTGCCATCCCGCGTATCATAGTCGGTGCCGAGAACCTGAAATTGCGGCCGGCGGCCCAGCGCTGCATCCATCGCGATCGGGATGGCGTGCGTTTCCGGCGTGTGCCATTCGCCAATTCGGCCTTCAGGGTCAGCGCCGGCGGCATTGAAATAGCGCAGAATGAATGAGCGGAATCCCTGATAGCGATCCAGATCTCGCAAGGTCTGTTCGACGATGAGCTTGGTTTGCCCGTAGGGATTGATCGGCTGCTGGGGATGCGTTTCGTCCATCGGAGTCGATAAAGGAACTCCGTAGGTGGCGCATGTCGAAGAGAAAACGATCTTGTCGATACCCGCCGCCTGGGCCGCGCGGAGCAGCGTAATCGTGCCGGCGACGTTATTTTCGTAATAGCCACCCGGATCCCGGACGGATTCGCCAACTTCAATTGCCGCTGCAAAATGGATGATGGCACTCGGCTGGTGTTTTGCGATGACCTCGTCCAACCGCTTGCGATCGCGAATGTCACCTATTTCCAGAGGCCCCCATTTGACGAACTCGGCATGACCGTTCGAGAGGTTGTCGTATACGATTGGCCTGAAGCCCTTGCTAAATAGATCGAGGCAAGTGTGGGAGCCGATGTATCCCGCTCCTCCGACAACAAGAATATTTTGCATCGCTTCTCCGCGGGGCTGGCAGACGCCTGCGTCGCAAGTCAGAATAAGGTTGACCAAAGTTTGGTGACGTATGGAATAACTGGTCGCAAAATTTCAAACAAACCCCAGCCCAGGAAACCGAGCCACGCGATCATCGCCATTGCGATTGTCGCTACAAGCAGGCCAATGACGATCCGTCGTCTCAATGCTCCAAGGGGGGAGCCGGATTTGATCCGCGGATCTTTGAGATCGATTGGCTTGAGATTATTCATCGGTGCCGTCGCTGTCTAATAGATGCAGTAGCGACACCGCAGCCTCCGATCAATGTCTACGGTGAATTAACGTAAAGGGGCAAGAGTTTAGCAAACTTGTGCGATTTATCGTTCCGATCTCTTTCGCATGGTGTGGGCTTTGCTGTGGCACCCCGATCCTACCGAATGTCGTTGAGCCTTTAATCTGGCGGGATGGCAAAGACGGGTGGGGTGTCGGAGGCAGCGCGCGGAACTTGTCGCGGATGGCGTCCCGACTGCGGTACGACATTTCGAACGTGGAAGCGTCGCGCAACCTGAAAAGTGGCGTCGCGCAGATCGCGGATAACGGGGAACTCGCCTGCCATGCTTTCGCGGAGTTGTCCGACCGAAAATATTCAGCCTTCGCCAAAGGCTTCCTGGAAAGACCTGGGCAGAGGCCGATCAGCAGGCGGTGTCCGGAATGAGCAGAGAGGGAAGCGTCACGATCATTATTTTTGCGTCGAGCTTCATCGACCACGTCTGAGCATACTGGGTGTCAAATGCGACCCGCTCTTCGTAGGTGGTCTTGCTGCGGCCACTTACTTGCCACAGTCCGGTGATGCCCGGTCGGCACGCCAGATAGGCGCCGACTGAGACCGAATAGCGCTCCAACTCTTCGTCGGTAACCGGACGAGGACCAACAATACTCATGTCGCCCCGCAGTACGTTGAAAAGCTGCGGCAGCTCATCGAGACTGGATTTGCGAAGGACGGCGCCGATCGCGGTTACACGCGGATCATAGCGCAACTTACGGGTGGCCGCCCACTCGGCCGCGCTTGCCGGATCGCTCTCAAGCAGATCACGCAGACGCTTCGGTGCATCGACCACCATGGAGCGGAACTTAAGGCAACCAAATTGCTTGCCGTTGAAGCCCACGCGCCGGTGCCGGAAAAGGGCCGGACCGCTCGACGTCGAGGTTATTGCAACGAAACAAATGATCAAAAGCGGCGCCAGAATAATGATGCCGGAAATCGCCAGGATAATATCTATGATTCTCTTGGAACCCGATCCAATCGGGGACTTGGGCTCTGCGCGTCCAATTCTAAAAATGCCATCGAAGTCGGCAAAGCTCGTCATTTCGGTACTCCAAAAAATCCGTTAAAAGTACGCCAAACTTTCAAACTTTTCTTTTCCTTTATGCCTCCTTAACAGGATACTGGGCACTGCACAATTTGAGCAAGCGCGATTTCCATGCATTTTAGTTAAATACATTAATGCGCTAACTTATTAGGTTAATTAACGATTTTGTCCCCGCTTATCGCCCTGACCAAACAATGGGCTACGTCGGCAAAGAATTGGACGCCTTGATGTTGCGGAGCAGCGAAGGTTGACATGGGCATGCCCAATTAGGTGTCGCGAGACAACCTTTTGGTTCAATTTTTCGCAAAAATCCAATCCAAAATTAAATCCTTGAGAAATTAAATACGATTTTCACGCGTATGTGAGAAACCGGGCCTTGCCGGAACGGGGAGTTCCAACGGCCACGCGCGTTTTCCTCTGCTGGCAAATGGCGCAGTGAGCGGCGAAATGATCGCGGTGAGGTGGCCTCTACTGCCGGGCGGCGCCCGGCTGGCGCTCCTCGATGCGTCCGAGAAAGACGACAAGGCCCCGTTCGGTCGACACGATATCACCCACCTGCAGGGTGGGGTCGTTCATTGCTCGTTCTGACGCTTCCCGTTCCTGGAGACTGCGCGGCAGCGGATCTGGCGAATCAGTGCCGGCACTCGCGACGAAATCTTCCGTGCGACGACGGGCATCTTCGATGCGCTGTTGCCATTGTTCGCGGGTCAGCTCGGCATCGGAAATGCTTTCCTCGGCCGAAAGCGCGTCATGTTGCTCTGCCCGGACGCTGGCGACAAAACGTTCGGACTGTCTGCGGGCCTGCTCCACGCGCTCTTGCCATTGCTCGCGGGTGAACGCGGGTTCCGGGTCCGGGTCTTGTTGCCCGAATGACGCGGTCGAAGTCGCGACCTGCATCAATGCCAACAGAACCGCCAAAATCCAACGTCCCATCGAAACCTCAGAGCCGTTCGTATTTGCCAGTCGTGGATTATTGGCTCGAAATGCCCGGCTAGCAAGACCCGTCAGGAACCAAGCTTCTGCACCATGTTGGCAAATGATTCCTGGCGGCGAGAATCCAGTTCCTCGATGCGCGATTGAAGCAGTTTTCTGGCTGACGCCGGCGCTGCCAAATAGGCTCGAGCAGGGATCTCCTCGAATCCGCGGTCAACCAGATTCCCGAATTCATTGAGGATCTTCCGCCGAGTGCGCTCCGGTGCGGAAAGCAATACGGGAGTCGCGATGGTTGCGCGGCGCAGGCCCACCCAGGCTTCATTTGGCGAAGTCTCGTAGGAGGCTTCGAGCAACTCGAAAGCATGACTGTTGATGCGGCCATGCATCGTTTCGACGCCGAAAAGGAGCAGCCAAGCCAGCGAATCGCGCGGAACGCATGCCAGGACTCGTTCGGAGCGATGCTGGATGGATTGCAGGTGGCGATCGAATTCCTGAACCGCTCCTGAGCGTAATGCGGCTTCTGCCACGGGTATTTCAAGTAACAGAAGAGCGCGCTGCGCGTGGGTATCGCAATCACTCAGGTTGCGGGCGGCAGTGCTGTCAATGACGCGTTTTGCTGCCGCCGGAGGATAGCCTTCAAACTGCAGAACGCGAGGCTCGTACGAGCGAAACTCGTCGGCGATAGCAGCGCTTTGCAGGTTTGAGATGCCCCACGCCAGGCCGAAGCTGCCGAAGAGCAATGTCAGCGTCGTCAGAACCACCGTCAGATGCACGCGAGATCCTCGACATGGCACGGCGGTTCAGGCGACGCCAGCCGTCTTTTCGTTTGTGTAATAGTTGTAATTGCGCTCCGAATATCCCTCGAAGCGGCGCATGATAGCCTCGTCCGCCTTGTTGAGAACGGCGCCGAGCAATCGCTCCGACAGGATTGGCGAAATCGTCACGGCCCTGAGGAGTTCGTCGGTCGACGTGCTTCCCCATTCGACGACCAGGACGAATGCATCGAACAGATGCGCAGCTGCCTTGACATCGACCACGGGAAGAATGGGAGGCATGTCGACCAGAATATAGTCGTACTGCTTCTGGGCGGATTTGAGCATTTGCTTGAACTGCGGCGCGTTAAGGATATCCGAACTATTGGAGGGCTTGATGCGGGCCGCCGCGGGCAGGAAGTCGAACTTGTACTTGGTGTCGGTAATAACGAGATCGTCGAACGACGCGTCACCGGCGACCAAATCCAACAAGCCGGGTGCGCTCTTGTAACCCAGCGTATTCGTCATGGAGGGATTGCGCAGGTCGGCATCGATCACCAGAACTCGACTACCGCTCTTTGCAACGAAAGTGGCGAAGCTGGCGGCGACCGTCGTCTTGCCTTCGCCGGGAAGGGCGGAGACGAGCGCGATAATCTTGGCCCCAGCGGGGTGAAGATCGATCGCGACCTTGATGTAGCGCAGTGCTTCCGCGGTCGCCGAGAACGGCGCGACGTCGCTGATCTGTCGAAAAGCCCCGGATTCCCGCGATGCATGATGCTTGCCGAGGACAAGTTTCTTGTCTTGAACGGCCGGAAGAACGGCAAGACAGCTCGTTCCCAGCAGAGCTTCAAGCTGGGCGCGGGTGTGAATTTGCCGGTTCATTTGCTCGCGCAGGAACGCCAGCAAGGTTCCAAGCGCAAGCCCGCAGATTCCCGCGAAGGCCAGCGTTAGACCCGTCTTCGGCGAGCTTCGCCCGGGGGGAGGGGTCGCGACTGTAACGACCCTGGCTTCGGTGGAGGGGAACGACTGCTGCTGGACGGACTGCGTGAAACGGGACAGGAAAGTTTCGTAGATGCCACGATAGGTGTTCGCAGCCGTCTCCAGTTCGCGCAGGCGAACCTGCGATTGCCGGGTCGATGCAGACGACTGGAATACCTCGATCATGCGCTTGTCGATCGATTCTTCCTGACTTCTGGCGATCTGCAATTCGCTCTTGTAGCTCTCCGAGATGCGTGAAATTTCGTCCCAAATAGCGCGTTGTAGTGCTGCCATCTCCGCCCGCAGATTGCGCGCGGCCTGATGATCGGCCCCGTAGCGAGCGCTCCACTCGGATTCCTTGCTCTGATCGTCGAGATACTGCTGACGCAGCCTCGTGATCACTGGATTGTTCAGCGCGTCGGTCACCACCGGGTCAGGGATTTCAAGGCTTCCCTTTACGTGCCGCTGTTCGAGAACGCGCCCGATGCGGTCGAGCTTCGCCCGAGCCTGGCTGGTATCGGAGCGTGACTTGGCGAGAGCAATTCCGAGTTGATCGAGCTCAACTTCGCTCGCCAGCTTGCCGTCGACGCCGATGATGATGCTATTCTGTGACTTGAAGTCCTGGACAGCCTTGTACGCATCGCTGAACTGCTGCCGTAGCTCGCGGATGCGTTGCTCGAGCCAAGTGCTGGCACGATGTGTCGCCTCGAACTTCGCCTGCAGCTGATCCTCTATGTAGGCGTCGGCGAAGGCGTTCGCGATCCTGGCGGCCTTGTCCCGATCGAGCGACGTATAGGAGATCTGCTCGATGTAGCTGCGCCCGACGCGCGTGACGCGCAGATTGTCCTTAAGGGTGCTGAGCACCCGTCTCAAGACTTCTTCGCTGGATGGCTGCTGCTCTAAACCCGTGTCGATCCCCAGAAGCGAGAACACACGCGACCTGAGACTATGACCCGTTCCGACGAATTCCGGATCCTCGGTTAACTTCAAATTGCGAGCTACAGCCGTCGCGACCTTTTCGGACTTCGTGGTCTCGATCTCGCTTTCGACCGAGGCATCCTCGACCGTGCGATTTTCGGTCGCCATGTCCGATTGGGTCCAAGTGACTCGCTTGGTGTCGATGATCATGTCCGCCCGCGCCGTGTATCGCGACGGCGTAAGGGCAAGGTAAGCAATCCCGACGATGATGGCCAGGACAGTAACCAACGCGATGAGGCGCCACTGCCGGCCAAGAAAGTCTCGGACTTGCTGGAATGGAAACGACCCCATGCCCGGATCGCCATCAGCCTGCTGGGGATAGCGCGGGAATTGACCTGCAACGTTCATTCGCACTTCCACAAGCTAGACGTTTTGCTGCACGAGCCTTGCTTCTAACACTTAACGCGTAGCACTGACCGGGCCCCCGGAAGTTGTCGTGTTCGTCGGCGCTATCGTCGTGGTCCTCGACGCCCCGATGGTGGAATTGATCTGGAAAAATGCAGTGGATCCGCCCCCGCTGCCTGGATTTGTGGTGGTTCGGCCGCTGACGCCGGGATTTACCACTATGACACTGCCGACCGAGCTGTTCGCGGAGTTCGTCGCGGCGATCGTCGCGGCTGTCGAAAGGTCTCCCGAGACTGCGGCGAAAGAGTTCTGGAAACCTTCCTCATCGAAGCTCGCCACGGCCTGCTGTATCGTCAGAGCGGCCTGCTGGTCGATGGTTTGACAGGCGATCGCGGCCTGGGCAAGTCCAGCGGCGATCGCGGTCCGGAATCGCGGACTGGTAGTTTTGGCCAATCCGACCAGGTCGGCCGCCACGCCAGCGTCGGTTCCGGCCAAATCCCTCACTTGCGCTTCAATCGTGCGAGTATCGGCATTGGGCGCAAGCAGGGCCTCGGGATTGGCCCGGAACTGTTCAATCGAGGCCGGCGAGAGCGGCGGCGCGATGCAGGGCGCGGCTCGGACCTCGCCAGCACAAAACACGAACAACATGTGTGCAAATAGAACAATCGAACCAGCACGCATCGCTATGCTCCAACCAATTGTATATCATTGAGAAAAACTACCTCTGGAGGATAGCTTAGGCTTGAGGCGGTATCAACCGCGGCTGCTCATAATGGTTTATTGGGGGCGTCACCCGGAATTCGTCTATAGCATTGAAATCGCTGACTTTCTGGATTATGCATCTAATTAACCGGCCGAAATTGCGATATCTTAATATAAATGTGGTGCGCTCGCCCACCGGCATGGAACTTCCAGCCCCGTGCGCCGGCTGCCGGTGAACTTGTGAACATCTATCATGCGGTTCTACCAAACAGTTCCTTCGTGCAAACGGCCTGGTAAGGCAGGGTGACAGGTGCGGTCCGTACTTCCGATCCCTCAGCGGTTTGAAATTCACGGCCGACGCCCGTCGTTGCCTGAGGGCGTCCGGGTCTACGCAATCGGAGATATCCACGGTCGGCTCGATCTGCTGGACGACTTGTTGTCCCGCCTCGAAACCGACATTGCGGCGCGCCCGGTATCCCGGCCGCTCTACGTCTTCCTGGGCGACTATATCGATCGAGGTTTATCGTCGCGCGAGACGGTCGATCGACTGATCGCGCAGGGGGAGAGAGGCGAATGCATTTTTTTGAAGGGCAACCACGAACAGATTGCGACCAAATGCCTGAGTGATCGCAGATTGTTTGACCAGTGGATGCGGCTCGGAGGTATCGAGACCTTGATCTCGTACGGAATTGCAGCCGGAGACCTTGCGAACGGAAATTCGATCGCCCAATTGCAGTCCGCCTTCCATGATGCGCTACCCCAGGCCCATTTGCGTTTTTTTCGGCTGCTGCATACTAAATTTGCTTGCGGAGATTTCTTCTTCTCCCATGCCGGCGTGAGGCCCGGCGTCGAGCTTTCGCAACAGAGCGAGAGCGATCTGCTATGGATACGAGACGAATTCCTGAATTCGAGCGAGGACTACGGCAAGATCATCGTTCATGGGCACACGCCTGTGCAGGAAGTCGAAGTCGCACCAAACCGGATCAATATCGACACCGGTGCATTTGCGACGGGCCGTCTAACCTGCCTGGTAATCGAAGGGCCCAGCCTGTCCCTGATCGATACTCGCTAGGTCGCCGACGCAGCCGCTGCTGGCGAGCGATGAACATGCCTTTGACGGAAAAGGTCGTCTATGTGGTTTTGCATCTTTTGAAGAAATTGTTCGCGGCCAAATAGGCGGGCATGCTCGACGATCCGGGCCGGGTCGATATTGGAATCGGCCAGTCGCTTAACCGCGGAAGTAATCGCTTGAACAGTCTGTTCGGCGAAAAATGTACCCGAAACGCCTTCCATCACGGTTTCGGTCGCGCCGCCTTTGCCGAAGGCGATCACAGGTCGGCCGCTTGCCATCGCCTCGACCGGCACCATCCCGAAGTCCTCTTCGCCGGGAAAGATCAAAGCGCGACATCGTGCGTAGTGCTGCTTGAGGACGTCGAAGGGCTGGGAACCCATGACGGTGACCGTCGGGCCCGCCAAGTCACGGATCTTGTCCAGCATCTCGCCACCGCCGATCACGACGAGCTTCATTTTCATCTCGTTGAATGCGCGCACCGCGAGGTCGGGGCGCTTGTACGAAACGAGCTCGCCAGCCATCAGATAAAAGTCGCCGATCTCGGACGGCGCAGCGACTGCGAAGGCGTCGGTGTCGACGGGGGGGTGGATAACGGCTGCGTTGGCCCCGTAGTAGCGGTGAATTCGGCCGGCGACAGTCGTGGAATTCGCAACGAAGCTGTCCACGCGAGCGGCCGACGCGACATCCCACATCCGAAGATAGTGGGATAGCGGCGGCATCAGCAGGCGGGTCACCAGGCCGGCGCTGTCTCGATAGTCATGGTACATGTTCCAGATATAGCGCATCGGCGTGTGGCAGTAGCAGACGTGAATGGCGTCCGAAGGCGGAATCACTCCCTTGGCGGGCCCCGACTCACTGCTTATGACGAGATCGTAGCCGCGAAGGTCAAGCTGCTCGAGCGCCAGAGGCATCAGGGGCAGGTAGGTTTTGTACATCGATGCCGCGCGGGGTAGCGCGTTGATGAACGTCGGAATAATCCGGTGCGTCTTGATTTTTTCCGAGATCATCTCGGGGACGTAAACGTGAGTGAATATATCGGCTTGGGGATACATTTCACACAAGGCTTCGACGACTTTCTCGCCGCCGCGCATTCCGACGAGCCAATAGTGGATAATGGCGACTTTCATGCAATTCGTTCTCGTGTTCCGGCAAGCCGGGGCCAACGTAACAGCTTGCATCCGCCAATTCGGATGACCCGCCGCGCTCCCGACACGTAGGATGACAGACTCGCTCTTGTGGTGCGACCGTTGGTATTGAAATTGCTGCAAGTATTGTAAACGCGCAATTTACATTTTTTTCGCGCTTGGCGCCGCGCGGCTACACTCGCATAGCTAAGACCACGCTCAAGACAGCCGATGCATACGCTAGCTGGCTGCGGTGCCAGTCCAGTGTTGCAGGCTGCGAGGTCAACGCCGTGCAGGCGGCGCCCGCCTATCGGGCGCAACAAACCATGTCAGAGGGCGTCGCAAAATGTGTGGTTTTGTAGTTACACAGAGGTACCAAATTTTCCCAACCTCAAAACGATCGCAAATTGCTTGTCCATTGGGCGTGCTGCTCATTTTCAAAGGTGGACGATACGACGGTCGGGTATATGAATTCCGAGCGGGTCACTGTATCTGCTGCAGAGGAACTTGATTGAAGCGATGAGTTTTGTTGTTAGACCTTGGGAGTTTTTCGAGATCGGCGCCTGAGCAGATAAAATAGTTAATCGCGGACGTGCACTTCATCACCGCAATGTTGAACGCTGGGCCCGAGACTCAGCAAACGGAATTTCACGCCGAGGCCATGACAATTCACGCCGACAAATATGACGTCATTATCCTAGGCGCCGGGATCAGCGGGCTTGTTTCCGCATCCGTTCTGCTCAAACAAGGTTGTGGGCGTCTGCTTATCGTTGACGAGTACGACCACGTCGGCGGAAATCACATCGATCGCAGCATCGGCAAATACAGCTTCGATATCGGCAGTTTCATTTTCCAGGATGACTCGCCGTTGCTTGCGCACCTGCCGGAGATTTTGCCGCTTTATATCCCTATCGATCCGAGTTGGGGCCGTCTGAATCCGCAAGGAGTGGTCACGCACTATCCGATTTCGATCAAGGAGGATCTCATCAAGGCCGGCCCGATCGAATGGCTGCGCATCCTTTCTTCGGTCGCTTTTGCGCGTCTCTTTCGCCGTCGGCTGACGAATGCGAGGGATTTCGCGCAGTACTGGATCGGCGCAAGGCTCCTCCATCGGTCCGGGCTCGAAAACTACATGAGGCGCTTCTACGGCGTTTCTCCCGAGCACATTGACATCAAATTTGCAGAGGATCGAATGCTCTGGATCAAAGAGCACGCGATGATCAGGAAGGTTCTGCGCCGAAGCCTCACGCGCGCGGCGAAGCCTGCTGGCGGCAACACGCAGCTTGCGCGTCCGAGAGAGGGTTTTAGTCATCTATATCGTGTGACCGTCGAGCGGCTGGAGAAATCCGGCGTCACCCTTCTGCTTGGCGAAACATTGCAGAACCTGCGGAAAGACGGCGACACGTTTTTTCTGCAGATGGGCAGCCGCGAGGTCGCCGCAAGCCGTGTGGTATCGACCATTCCACTTGAGCGGATCCGGAAGCTGGTCGGGATGACCGTGGGCGAAGGCCTGACGACGGTAACCCTGGTCAGTCTCTTCTTCAGTTTCTCCGGCGACCGCGGTTTCAAGCAATCCATTCTCTACAATTTTTCGCATGTCGGGGCGTGGAAACGACTCACGGTGTATTCCGATTTCTACGGAAAGTCGGATGGCCGCGAGTATTTTACGGCCGAAGTGAACGCCGATCACGTCAACGGCAGTGTCGAGATTGCCGAACAGGACTTCAGGCAGCACGTATCAGCGAACGGTTTGTTCAAGGGGGACCTCAAGCTCGAGGGAAGCCACATCGTTTCTCACGCCTATCCAGTCTATACCGGGAACGCCAGCGCGATTGCCACGGAAACAATCTCGGCGCTGCGAACGTTCGGCGTGGAATCCATTGGCCGGCAGGGCGGATTCGACTATCAGCCGACGGCGAGGGTCACGACCCAAAAGGCGGAGTTGCACTTGGCGGCGACCAGAACGCCAACGAACAGCCCGGACAGCGTGGCCTAATCCAACGGGGTTCAACTCGCCATTCCTGGGCCGCCAAAGCCGAGCATCTCCTTGGCGAAAGCGGATATTGATCGACGTCCGGCTTTGAGCCGATAGGCAAGCAGGACCTTGCTTTTGCTGCTGGGAAGTATGGCCGCAAGAATAAAAAACACCGCAAGAATCGTTTTGCCCTTGGCGCCGAGTTCCTCTCGCGCGAGCCTGGAAAGCAGGCCGGGAAGCGCTGCCGCGCCTGGTCGTCTGCCGGAAATGATGTCCAGGAGCAGCTTCCGCTCCCGGAAATAGAAAGTCTTGCGCGGGTCTACAAGTTCGGCGCCTGGCCTGAAGCGTTGGACGACTTTTCGCAAGTGCTCCATGCGATTGAGAAACCAGCCGAGGTCTCGTTCAAGAGTTGCGGCATTGGGCAGGCGTCCGAGACCGGAATCGTTGCGACCATGTATGCGATAGCGCCCCAGTTCCTGGGATGTGCTCACGACATCGCCAACGAACGGCGCGGCAAACAAGGTAATTCCATCCACGAATTTGTCGTAGCTCGCTTCGCGGAGCAGTTCGACGACGTCGCGACGGAAAACATTGCCAGAGGTAGGCGGCGATTTGTAAACGCCCGATCTCAGCACTTTTTTCGCCAGCCTCTCGCGGCTTCGGAAGCACTCGAGGGTCGAGAGCGGACCGTTCATGTCTCTACCTTGGGCGTCAATAAGTGAGAGAGAAAACTGTAGCTTTGCGACGTTCGGATCAAGCAGCTTGATGATCTGATCGATGGATCCGGGTTTCAGTTCGTCGTCCGCATCAAGGAACAGAACAAAGGGGGCTGTCGTCTTGTCGAAGCCGTACAAGCAAGCCATGCGCGCTCCGCCATTTTCAATTCGGAACGCCCTTACGCCGGTTCGCTCTATTGCATCCCACGAATTGTCGGTCGATCCATCATCAACCACCACAACTTCGCAATCGTCTTCAGTCTGATCAACGACGCTCAGAATGGCCCGCTCGACGAAACTTTCGTAGTTATAGCACGGGATCACTACAGCGAGCTTTGGAGTGCCGGGCATTCGAATCTCCGACCTAGGTCTTCGCCAGCCGGCTGCGCGCTGCTGCATAGACTTCGAGAGTTTCCCGAGCAACACGCTCGATACGCAGATGCTCGAGGTTGAGCTGACTTTTCGACTTCCATTCTTGAAGCGATTCCGGACTCTCTATCAGCGAACACAATGTCTCTGACAGCCGGATGGGATCGCGAGGCGGTATGAGAATGCCCGCCTTGCCATTTTCGAGCAACTCTGGGATTCCATCGACGTTTGTCGCCACAACGGCGCAACCCGCTTCGCGCGCTTCTGACAATACGAGAGGCGCGGGGTCGGCATGTGATGGCAACACAAATATGTCCGCCCCCTTCAGGAAAGGGAAAGGGTTGTCATGAACCCCCATGAAAGAAACGGCGGTTCTACATTGCAAATCATTGACAAGATCTACGTAGGTGTCGCGGAACGGGCCGTCCCCAACTATGTACAAGCGCGCTTGCGGATATCGTTTGTGAACGGCATCAAACGCAGTGAAAAGATCCGGAAGGCCCTTTCGAGGATGAAGGCCGCCGACAAAAATAATTGCGGGGCAATCAAGCCGGTGCGGTTTTCTGTCTATGCCCTCGAAGCGAGCGGCCCCTATGGTCCCGTTAAGCACGACGTCCAGCTTGGACCGCGAAACCCCGCGCCTTTCCATGGACTGGCCGACTGCTGCGCTGACGGCGATCACCCGGGTGCCAAGGCCCATCAAAATCGAGCTCTTCTCGAACTCGTTGTGAACCGTTGTTACCAGCGGAATGCCTGACATTTTGCAAATCGGCCATGCAAGGACGGCGCTGGTCATCATGTGGGCGTGCACAAGATCGGCACGCCAGCCGCGAACCACTCGATGGAGAGCTAGCAGGCCTCCGATTAGCGCCCCGGGTTTTCGCTCGTGGTTGACGATTTTGGTTTCGACCGCGTGAGCAGCCAAGAAGCGGTCAAAATCTCCACCTCCGCTGGCTACTGCCACGTCGTGGCCCAATGCAGCCTGAGCGCAGGCGAGATCGACAGCGGCGTGAACATGGCCGTTCATTCGTCTGGTGTGGTTCAAGAGATGCAGAATGCGCATCGACATTCTTTCTGCAATTCAATCATTGGTTCAGGGGCTGTCCTGGCCCAGGCAATCCGCCAGAGCCTGTTGCTTACCCTTGTTGCAATCAGTATTCAAATATTGATGCTCCAGAGGCAGGTATTGGTGAGCGAATCAACAAAGCGAGGGTCATTGACCTTAGTCGGCAGTTGCCGGCATCGGTAAAATTCGATCTGCAGCGTCCATGAAACATGGGCACCCAGCGGTCAACGCACTCTCGGAGGCCCGGGAGGACAACCCTCCGGAGGGCCGGCATCCCGGCCATAGACATGAACGTAATCGACAAGCAGCGTCGATGGATTCGGCGTCTTGTCAATTGGCCAACCGCTGCCGAGGGCAAGATTCACAAGTGGGTATAAGGGGTAGGTGAGTTCGGGCGGCGTTGGGTGACTCCAGACACGTTGGCCATCCTTGAAGAAAACGATGGCTTGCGGGGAAACGTCGACACCAAAGGTGTGGAAGTCGTCGACAAGAGAGTTTTTGGGAACGTCGATCTTTTCGTCCTTTCCCCTGTGTTTGGCCGGATCGCTAAACCAGATGTGCACGACGGACCGATAGCTGTCCGTGAACTGGCCATAATATTCAATGACGTCAACCTCCACGTTGCCGTCGCGTTGGTCGGCCGGTTTCAGCGCCGCAAGCCAGAAAGCGGGCCAGGTGCCAGGACCAGGCGGCATCTTCATGCGTACTTCAAAATAACCATAGCGGGTTCCAAATCCGGCGCCGGTGGAATCCGCTGCCGCGATCAGGCCAGACGTCCACTTACCCTCACTGTTTTTCGAGGCGGTGATGGAGAGAATGCCGTCCTTGATGCTGAAGGGGCCACGAGGATGAGGATCAAGAAACTGCGCATCCCCGAAATCACCATTCCAGGGCGTGTGAGCGGTCCAGCGCGCCGGACCGAGCCGGTTTGAGGTAATCGTCTCGATCCGGCGATTAGGCGCGGTTTCCTCGTTGAATTCCTCGATCAGGACTGGACGAAATTCGCAGGAGGTGCCGGGTTCCGCTGCCAACGCAGAGGCGGCGGGAATACTCAAGAGCAAAATCGCGGCGGCAAAACAACCCGAATGCGATAACTTCATCTTGCAAGCTCCTCGGCGAGATCAATCGACGCCAATCAGGACGATCGCTGAACTTTCTGTGCTGCCAACGATGGCCGGCTCCATTAAGCGAAACTACCCGCAGTCAGGCGCGCGGGCTACCAGCAGAAGCCGCCAGACATCACGGGTTCAGACGGAATCGTCAGGACAACGACATGTCCTTCGGCAACCGCACCCCATCATAGCGGGGTTCGCGGAGTAGCCGCTTGAGATAGTCAATTGTGGGCTTTTCGATGAACAGGTAGGAGAGCGAGCCTGCCGCCAGTGAGCACAAAATACTCAGAATGATCAAAGAGTCGCCCGATACAAAGCCTCTTGCCTGAAGCACCTTGAAGACTGCCAATACAAGGAGGTGCACCAGATAGATCGAATAGGAGGCATCGCCCAGAAATGCCAGGAAGCGCCGAAGTAGCCCTTGCGATGAGGGATTTCCAAACAACAGAGTTGCGTAAACAATTCCTGCTGCCGGAAGACCCCAGATGATCGCCCGTTTCAAGGAGAGGTCGCCGTTCTGAATGAGTTGGGCCTCGCTTATATCGCCGAAGCCGAAAATGAGCTGGCAGACGATAGCCGTCACGACGAGCGTCGATGCGCCGACAGCCAGACGCCTGCTTGGTCCAGTTACCCGCATCAGCATGCTGATCCCGATGCCGAACAGAAACTCAATGATGATCGGATTGCCCAGAAAATCGAAGACCGCGGAGTCAAACATCGATCGGGCGCTGATCGCAGCAAGGAAAAACGCAACTACAAGCACAGCCGGCCGGCCGCCCCAGGGGCGGAAAACAATCGCGGCGGTCATCGCAGCGTAGAACAGGACTTCGAAAGAGAGCGTCCACCCGACCGAAAGAAATGGTTCGACAAATTTCTCGTCAATGATCGGCCAGAAGAAGAACGTTGGCATAAACGGGCGCCACGAGTGATCGGTCGTCAGCATGGCCCGGATGATCCAGGGCAACGACAATATGTAGAAGATCGGCGCGATACGGATGAACCGGTCTGTGGCAAATTGAAACCAGTTCCGATCGTTTCGTTCGGAAGATAGGGTGATGATGTAGCCGCTCAGGACGAAGAACAAGTCGACGCCGAAGGCGCCGAAATTCGCCAGATTGCCGTAAGCTAGAAGAGGTTTCTCGCTGCCGCCAATCAGCGATATGTCAATTCCATGAGCCCAGACGACCACGACGGCGGCGACCGCTCTCAAAATCTGCAAATTTACAAGCCGTGGACGCCGATTTACCTGATCACTCACGCTACACCAATCGAGTACACGTTACTTTTGGAGCTGAAAACTCTCCCGCGATCGAAACAATATTATAACGCGTATTTAATTTGCCGGCATTTTTGAGTATTGCACAAGAGGCGCGAGCAGCTGCGATCTCCTTAATAAAGGTAATGTTAACATGTTAAGGCTGGCATACGAACTGCGTTATTGTCGCATGTTTAAATTTAAACTGTCCGAGACGGTCCAGCGAGCAACGGCCCATCTGGGGATTTCGGATTCTAGGGCTGGGGAATACGTTGCTCATGCCTTAGCGGGCGGCTGGATTGCTGCGGCCAGCTCTGGTTCGATATGACCCCGGATAACATCGGCAAATCCGCGGATGTTGCCTCTTAGCCGACCCTTTCGATCGATGAAGGGTTCCGGTTTGATGGAACCCGCCACATTGCTTGCCACATTCCTGAAAATCTGACCGGCGACTTGCCCGAAAGACATTGTGCCTTTTTGCAGCATATAAATCGGATTGACGATCTGCGAATAACCGAGCCGGTCGCCGGCCACCCGGCCGCTCTTGACGCCCATATGAACGCCACGCGCGCTTGCGCATTTGACAAGCCGGCCACCGTGCATCGCAAGCGCTGCCCCAAAATCGCGGTCTTCCAGCCAGCCGTACAACACCAGACGCTCGTCGAACTTTAGTTCGCCAACTGCGGACAGGCGGAATGCCATATTGCAGCCATACGGACTGAATGGTTCGATACGCGACCAGTCGGTCGGAGGGGCGGAGGCTTCCACGGTACGGACGGCATCTTCGAAACTCAGGCCCGGTCCTTTGATGCCGTCGGCCACGACATGTCCGGTAAAGCCCACGACCTGTGGATCATTGCTGAAGACAGTGGCCATCGCTTCCAGCCATCCTGCATCGGCGACAAAATCGTCATCGAAGAAAACGACGAGGTCAATTCCGGGCGGCAATGCCGCAAGCCCGGTGTTGCGCTGTGCTGCAAGCCCGCGTGGCCCGGTGACTACCGTGACATCCGGTAGATTGGCAGCTTCGCCGGCATCTTCGCGCGCGGAGCACGACAAGACAACGGCCGCCGGCTTCTGAGTTTGCGTTTCAAGCAGATGATTGAGCGTAGCGGTCACAACAGCAGGACGACCGAGCGTAGCCACCACCACCGCGATGCGGCACGTCGGCAGTTTACCGTTGCTCGATTGCTCCTGGGAACTAGGTCCGGGTTTTGCGGACGACCCGAAGCTGATCCCGGCGTTCATATTCGCGCCCCACGCGTTTGCATAGACGCTGGCGAGAACGCAGCTATTCTGTTGCGCTCCGGTTCAGCGCAAGCCAGGCCAGCGATCAAGTAAAAGAACAGCCCCTGATCGACGGCCGCACCGACGAAAGCGGCAGCTAGAATAAGGCTGATACAGGAATTGCGCGCCGCCAAGCGGACGTCAGAATAATACGTACCCGGAACACCGCGCCGGCGTGCGAAAGCTGTTACTGCAAACAGCACATAGAAAATCGTCCCCGGCAGTCCGACGTTGGATAGCAGTGCAAGGGGAAAGCTTGAAGCACGAACGGTTCCGAGGCCGAGGCCCAGTCCGTAGGAATCGAAGAAGTTCTGCAGTGCAAAGGTGTTCCAGGAGCCGCGCTCGACGGCAGAGTCCGAACCGACCTTGTTGAAGATAAGAACGTCGATGTAGTCGCGTATTGGCTTCCACGCGTCCTCGTTGAGCTGCAGGGCAAGGAACACTGCTATGACCACCAGGGGGGCGCACAACACGGCTGCTGACGCAAAGGGCCTGCGGAAATCAATTCCGCGGCGCATGATTGCAGTCATGTAAAGGATCATCAGCGTCGGCGGTGTCCCAGCAAGCCCGATCGACGAAGTGGACAGAACGACGAGGGCGAGCGAGGCGAGCGTAAGCGCGCCGGTCAAAATCGGGCGGCGTCCGCAAACCCAAAGCGTTCCTATGAAGCCCAGTGCTACGAGCGTTTGGCCGGCGAAGGCCGATGCCTCCGTGAAGGATCCGGCTATACGCTTCATCCCGCTGACCTCCTCATCGGTATGCATCGTATAGGTGGCGTTGCGAATGGGCTCCATCAGCCACTGTGTGCCGGTACTGTAAGTGGCGACGTCGGCTAGCGCGAACAGCACGTTGGCGGCAACGTACGCTACGCACGCCCCCGCGATAACGGAAAAGCCGGCCTGAGTGGAAGCGATCGCAACGATCATCACGAAGCAGGTGACGTCGCCGATCAGGTAGATCGCCTGTGTGAGATTACTGGAGACGGGGCCGAGAGGCACTGTGGAGCCGGTGGCGGCGTATTCCAGAGATGTGCCGAGTGGAACGATCTGTGTGCTTCCCGCAAGCAGGCGAGGCATCAAATAGCCGGTAGTAACACCGTATATCACGAGGCAAATCAGCCAGAAGCCGGGCTCGGGAAACCTCATGGCTGCTAGCGCCCGAGCGGTCTCGGCGCGACGCGTGAAGGTGCTGACCGCCAGAAATCCCAAGAGAACGTGCGCGGGCGGGATATTCGCGGCGCCGATCTGAATGGCAGCAGCCGATCCGAGCAATGTTGCGATTACAAGCGTAGCCGCCATCGCCTGATAGCCGAGCTGCAGGCATATCAAGCTGACAATGAATGTAACCAGCCCAATTGGTTCGATGCTCATGGGAGGTTATCCGGCATTCCAACGTTATATGAATACGACCGGCGCGGAATACGCAATTCGGCCCCAGGCTGGCTTCACCCACGCAGATCCTTGCCGATCGAGGGTCGAGCCAATTGAGCCGTATATGTCCTCGCCGACTTCAGCAAGCCGGAGCGACCTAAAACGGGGCATTAGGTAAGGCAATAACGTTAACCGGAGGTCGACCGACCAGAAGCAGGCACGCAAGGGAATTATCGACGAGGCGGCCGCCGGATGTCAAATCGATAAACTATGCAACGCGGGCGTTTGGTAACTTCTGCGACAAATGCCGGCAACAGATAGTGGCAAATTGCCTCAAGATTTAGGGCTGGCGGGTGCATCGAAGGTTGCAGCATCATAGCCCACCGAGCGATTGTTCTTGCGAAGTCCAGAGACCTCCGAGCCGGCGGGAACTGCATTGACGGTAGGCTGGGACGTGTAAGGTTAAAATACAGTATCCTATGGTGCCTGTTGTTTTGCGGCCGGCTGATTGTGCTAGAACGTGGCCGCCGGATCCGGGACCCTCATTTCAAGCTCGGCGAAAGTGTCATGAAGCTATAATGCAGAAAACTTCCGAAGCTATCCCGCAAGCGGTCGCGAGCCGAGCCACGTTTGGAACGGGCCTGCTCATCACGTCGAAGATACTATCGCGTTGCGTTGATATCGTGACGTTCGCGGTGCTGGCGCGTCTCCTGGTGCCCGCGGACTTCGGCCTGATTGCCATCGCCATGTCCGTTGTCGCGATACTTGACGCGGTGTTGGAACTGCCGATACCGCTCGCGCTGATGGCATTGCCGGAGCGCACGAAAGCGCATTTCGATACTGCATTCACGCTTCAACTCGCAAGGGGCGCTATACTTTCACTCGTCCTTATCCTTGCGGCGTGGCCGATTGCCTCATTCTATCACGACGATAGACTGATAGCTCTGTTGTGCGTTCTTAGCCTGGCGCCCGTGTTTAGCGGACTGATCAGTCCACGAATGACGGAGTATGCGGTCAAGCTGGATTTCAGACAGATCTTCGTACAGGAAGTCTCGAGCAAGCTCGTAGCCCTGGTGGTTGGCGTATGCGCCGCGTGGATGGGCGCAGGCTACTGGGCGATTGCGTTAGGTACGCTGGCCTCTCCGCTAACATGGGTTGTCATCTCCTACATCTTTGCCCCATTTATTCCGAGCCTCACCCTGGTTGAGTGGAACGTCTTCTCAAAATATCTTCGCTGGACCACCTTGACCCAACTGGTCATTGCGACGAACTCGCAAATGGATCAATTGCTCCTGGGCCGCTTCGTCAGCCGCGTCGAGTTGGGCGCATTTTCGGTGGCCTTGAATCTTTGTGCCATGCCAAACCAGATATTTATCAGCCAGACATCCAAGCCTCTTCTGGTTGGCTTCTCGCTGGTTCGCGATGATCGTCCACGGTTGATGCGTGCCTATCTCAAGAGCCAGAGCAGCATTGTCGCCGCGTCGCTGCCGTTGCTGGTCGGAATGTGCATAACGGCAGAGCCTCTCATACGCGTGTTCCTGGGCGATCAGTGGTCAGCGGCAGCTCCCTCTCTGCAATGGCTAAGCCTTTCGGCAATTCCCTACCTGTTCGTCGGGCCGGTCAGTCCCCTGGGAATCGCACTGAACAAACCCAGTATCTTTTTCAAAATTGCCGCGATTGAATTCTCTTTCAAGCTGCCGCTGCTGATACTCGGTCTTTGGCTTTACGGCATACCGGGAGTTCTCGCGGTACGTGTGGCGACCGCCTTGGTGACGATGCTATCCTCGATGCTGGCCGTGAAAGGCCTGATAGGTCTGAGCATCACCAGGCAATTGTTCTTTCCGTGGCGGCCGGTGGTCAGCGCGTGCGTGATGGCTATTGCTCTCTATCTAATGGGTGTCGCGACCTCCGTGGACCGAGATCATGCCCACTTGATAATCAGGCTTTTGTGGTTTTGCGGTAGTGGCGCAATCGTCTACGTCGCCACGCTGTTTCTACTGTGGTTCTGCAGCGGGCGGCCGGACGGCATCGAAGCCAAGGCGGCCGAGTTCCTGGGGACGGCGTTCCATGGCGCCATACGATATCGTTCGCTGAACTGAGGGGCACCGACGCTCGTGCAGGGCTTCAACCATCTTTATCGACCGAAAGACAGCACCGCATGACTCTTTGTGAAGCTCAAGGGAGTATCGGCACAAGTGCCACCAGTGCATCGGCAGAACTCTTGGTCGCTCGTCCGGTGTCGCTGGCCATACAAGGCGGCATGGTTCGGGAGCCGGTTCGTCCGGCGGAATATCGAGGCGCCGGCTTTGCTGAAAAGTACGATAGCTCAACGCTCTTTTTCGACGCTATTTTTTCCAGCGAAGGCAGCAAAATCATCCTGTTGGGGCCGCCATTCAATAATCTGGCAGGCCATGTTGCGGGATTCGCGATCGTCGCTCGTCCGAGCGGTGAACGATGCAATTATGCAATAAGGAATATGGACCGCCACGCGCAAATGTGGATTTCCGTTCCGCCTGGCACCGAGCGAATTTCAGTGCATTCGCCGTTGGGTGAATATGAGGTCACGCCGAACGCCAACCAAAGCGCGTTTTTTTCCGACAAGCGCGTCTTGTTCACCTTGTCGAAGAACAACCGGCTCGAATGGATAGAGGATTGGGTGCGATATCACCGTGATATACACGGGGCGAATGCGATCCTCCTCTACGATAACAAGTCCACAGAATATAGCGAGGTGCACCTCGCACAGCGTCTGAGCCAAATTGCGGGTATCGAACGAGTAGGCGTCGTCTCTTGGCCATTCAAGTATGGGCCACTTGGAACTGTTGATGGGCGTTATTGGGACTCTGACTATTGCCAGGCCGGCGCGTTCGAGCACGCTCGCTGGATGTACCTGCAAGCCGCTTCGAGCGTAATGAACAATGACATTGATGAGTTCGTTGTTCCGATGGGCCGCCGGGGCGCTTTCGAGGCGGCCGAGCGTTCATGGACCGGCTATATCAGATACTACGGCTCATGGGTGACGGGCGTGCTGGACCGAACGCGGGACGCGACACCTGACGATCCGATCCGGCATCGTGATTTCGAGTATCGCCTGAAGGTCGCGCCTAAGCGAAGATGGCGCCTGCTGCCGGACAATTCGAAGTTCTGCAATCCCAAGTGGACCGTTGTTCCGCGGCGGTGTCCGCCGGACACGCAATGGCTGCAGCATTATATCGATAACTGGCCCGGGGGTAAGCGGTCAGGTCTTTGGGTCACGAGCCGTGAGTTTTATTTCGGCCATTTCCGCGAAATATCGACCGGCTGGAATCATCTCGATCGTTCCATCCGACCTAGCTTCGATCCAAAGCATCACGTCTACGATGCGCAGTTGCGGTCAAAACTGGATTCCGTCCGCTGGGATGTGTGATTGTGGTCGGGTATCTCGTCCAGAACGGGTCGCTCGTTGCGGACGCAATGCGCTCGGTGGTTGGGCGAGACCGGCGCCAAGTACAGTGGGCTTCAAGTAACGAAACCCGCTGAGCCAAAGCTTCGCTGCCAGTCAGATGATACCTGCTAGCTGGATGTCATTTCGATCGCTGGGCTACTGGGCGACGCCGTCGCCGTGCTGTCGGGGCGAAAGATCGAGAATGTTCCCTTCGGATCCAGGCGCGCCCAAACAGCTTCGAATTCGGCCCAGCGAGGATAAGCGGCACGCATTTCCTCGATGGAGGGAGGCGTATGGGCCTTGCCCCAATGTGGCCGTGCCCCCATGCCCTTCATCAGCTTCTCGAAGGGCTCGAATACCGTAGATCTCACTGCATTGTCGACGAGCCACCACAGATTGAAGCCAACCGCGTCTTCGTCACTGTTGGGCCCGAGATAGGACAGATCCTGATGCTTCAGGAATTTGAACTCCACGATCCGCCCTGAATTTTGAGCTGCGAAGTTCGAATTGCGGATACGGTCGATTGCCATATCGAGTTGCGACGCCGGAACGGCGTATTGCATGCTCATAAAACTCTGGTCTTGGCTGCCCCGTAACGTGGCCAATGCTCCGCCGCTTTTATTGCCCTTCAGCAGCCCGACCAGCCGGTCGCGCCATTGGAGCAGCGACGAAGTCGAGACGCCAAGCCTGTTCAACAGCTGCACGACAATCCGATTGGATGGACGCCAGATAGCGGCATAGGGATGGAAGCCATGCTCGGGAGCTGTCCGTTTTTCCAACAGCTCCACCTTGGTCTGGTCCTCGCCGAGTATCCAATGCACCCAGATATGCTCGTACTTCGCCAACAACGAGGGTAGGCGCTCCCGGAGGGTCTGCAGGTCCATCTGCTCCTGCGAAAAACGGACCCATGGTCGGTCTACGACCTGCAGTTCCAGCTTGACGATAATTCCCAACATGCCGATTGCGACACGAGCAGCTCGAAAATCACCAGGCGGGGACTCCGGTCCGAACGTCCTGATCTCGCCGGACGCGAGTACGACGTCCATCGAGCGGACGAAATCGGAGATCGTGCCCCAGTTTGGGCTGGTGCCGTGCGTGGCAGTTGCGACTGCGCCGCCGATGGTGACATCCGGCAGGAATGACAACGATGGCAGCGACAGGTTCTTCTGAGCCAGAGCGCGGGTCAGATCGCCCAGCCGAACGCCAGCATCCACGACAACCGTCTTTCTGACGGGATCGATCGCGTGGATGCGGTTCAACTTTCTGATGTTGACCAGAACGTCGCGGGTTACGACGTGGACAGGCCACGAATTGCCGAAACCCATGGCGCGAACGCGTAACCCGGCAGAGGTGGCATCAGCGACTGCCTTGCAGATATCGTCGACCGACGCAGAACTTACCAGCCGGCGCGGCTCGAATTTCCAGATGTCTTCGTACGTTGTGATCGGCGGCGAGGAAACGCGCATTATGGGTCGAGCCCTATGACAGGGGATCCGCGGCAAATGCAGGAATACGCGACTTCTGAGCGATTGAAGCATGGATCATGTCCGCTGTCTTCATCGCCTCTGCAATCGTGACGTCCATGTCGATGTAACGATAGGTGCCTAGGCGGCCCGCGAAAGTGACGCCGTTCGTTGCGCGCGCTCGTTCTACATATTTTCGCAGCAACGCCTGCTCGTTGACCAGTCTGATCGGATAATAGGGAATGTCGTTCGAATTGCACGAGCGGCTGAACTCGCGATAGAGAATGGACCCGTCCGTCTTGGGCGTGTCCCAGGGGGCGAAGTGCCGATGCTCGGTTATGCGAGTATAGGGTACTTCTTCGTCGCAATAGTTCATCATCGCCGTACCCTGGGCGTCCTGGTCGGAATAGAAGGTCTCGAAATCCAACGTACGGTATCCCAGCCGGCCGATATCGAATGAAAAGTATCTGTCGATCGGGCCACTGTACACGAGATGATCATAGTGGTCGTTGACCTCCTCGAATGTGCAACCGAGCCGGATTTCGACATTGGGCACATCCAGGATGTTCTTGATGATCTCTGTGTAGCCGTTTCGCGGGATGGCCTGATACTTATGCGAGAAATAGGAATCATCGTAGTTGAACCGCAGGGGAA
>Ga0307500_10000125_pt1 | contig 24226 bp, 20 predicted proteins | sample 14_S_MG_FD_201362 | JGI IMG/M metagenome (GOLD analysis project Ga0307500, IMG submission 201362) | Soil microbial communities from Populus trichocarpa stands in riparian zone in the Pacific Northwest, United States - 14_S | ecosystem: Environmental > Terrestrial > Soil > Riparian zone > Trees... | reverse complement strand
CGTGGCGACGGAGGCAAAAGAGCCGTTCTCCGGGGAGAGCACGAAGTAAGCCGTAAAGCCATTGCGCAGGGAAGGCCGGAATGCTCCCGCTGCCCTGTATGCTCGTGTGCCCTTTTGTTTGCGCAAATCGCACGCGAGACCGTGGGTGCAGCAAGCACCCGGTCTTCCCTGCGCCCTCTGAAAAAGAGGACGGGAAGTTGCTGGCAAACCTCGGGCGATCAGCGCCGCGAGATCGCGAACGTGTGTTTTCGTAGGATGGGTGGAGCGAAGCGATACCCATCACCACACCCGCCGGCATTGATGGGTATCGCTGCGCTCCACCCATCCTACGGGACCGCATGGCGTGGAGAGAGTTGTGTCACACCGGCAGCGCGATCGAGTACTTCACCTGGCTCAGCGCAAAGCTCGACTCGATCGAGGCGATGCCGTCGAGCCGCGTCAGCTTGTTCTTCAGGAACGCTTCGTAGGAGGAGAGGTCGGCGGCGACCACGCGCAGGAGGTAATCGCGGTTGCCGGTCATCAGGTAGCATTCCAGCACCTCGTCCCATTTCGAGATCGCTTTCGCAAACCGGTTGAGGTCCTCTTCCTTCTGCCGCGCCAGCTTGATCGAGATGAAGACGCTGACATGGAGACCCAGCGATTTCTGGTCGACGGTCGCGATGTAGCGCGTGATGACGCCGCGCTCTTCCAGGAGTTTCACCCGTCGATGGCAGGGCGACACCGACAAGCCGACCTTGTCGGCGAGTTCCTGCATGGTCATCCGGCTGTCGGATTGCAGCAGGCCGAGAATCTTGCGGTCGATGGCGTCGAGGGAGGGCATTGGGATGAACTCATGGTTTGGAGGTAGTTTGTGGGAAATTATCCCAATATTGGGTGGTATGTCGCGGGAAATTGAGAATTCTGGCGGCTCGCCGCCCGCTAAAATCTGTTCATACTGACCCTGTCCGGAGCATCGCCATGCCCATCGAGCCCGCACGCCTTGAACTGTTGTCCGCGCTGGCGCGCAAGGTCCTCTGGCTGTCGTCGTGGACGATCCATCACGCCAACCATATCCGGCCCAATGTGGACGGGCTGAAGGTCGGCGGCCATCAGGCCTCGTCCGCCTCGCTCGCCAACATCATGTCGGCGTTGTACTTCGCGGTGCTGCGGCCGCAGGACCGCGTCGCGGTGAAGCCGCACGCGAGCCCGGTGTTTCACGCCATCCAGTATCTGTTCGGGCACCAGACCCGCGACAAGCTGGAAAATTTCCGCGGCTACAAGGGCGCGCAATCCTATCCCTCGCGCACCAAGGATGCCGACGACGTCGATTTCTCCACCGGGTCGGTCGGTCTCGGCGTCGCCCAAACCCTGTTCTCGTCGCTGGTGCAGGACTACGTCACCGCGCATGGCTGGATGAAGGACCGCTCCGAGGGGCGGATGATCGCGCTGGTCGGCGATGCCGAGATGGATGAAGGCAACATTTTCGAGGCGCTGCTGGAGGGCTGGAAGCACGGGCTGCGCAACACCTGGTGGGTGGTCGACTATAATCGCCAGAGTCTTGACGCCGTCGTGCGGGAAGGGCTGTGGGCGAAGTTCGAATCCATGTTCCGCAATTTCGGCTGGGAGGTGGTGATCGTGAAATACGGCCGCCTGATGCAGGCGGCATTTGCCGAACCCGGCGGCGAGGCCTTGAGGCGCTGGATCGATAATTGCCCGAACCAGATGTACGCGGCGCTGTGCTTCCAGGGTGGCGCAGCCTTCCGCAAGCATTTGCAGGATGACATCGGCGATCAGGGACAGGTGTCGCAACTGATCGATCGGCGCAGTGATGACGAACTGCTGGCGCTGATGTCCAACCTCGGCGGCCACGACATGGCCAGCATGATCGAGGCTTTCGAGGCGATCGATCACGACCGGCCGGTCTGCTTCATCGCCTACACCATCAAGGGCGTCGGCCTGCCGATGCAGGGCCACAAGGACAACCATGCGGGCCTGATGACGGTCGCGCAGATGGAGAAGTGGCGCGGCGCGCAGAACATCCGCCCCGGCCACGAATGGGAAAAGTTCGAAGGCCTGTCGAAGGCGCCGGCCGAGCTCGAAGCATTTTTGGCGGCGGCGCCCTTCAATCAGGAAGGCCGCCGCCGTCTCACCGCTGATGTCATCGACGTTCCGCAACAGCTCGCCTTCAAGCCGGCGGCGCAGATGTCGACCCAGCAGGGATTTGGGCTGGTGCTCAATGAACTTGCGCGCGGCGACAGCGAACTGGCTGCGCGGATCGTCACCGTTTCGCCCGACGTCACCGTGTCGACCAATCTCGGCGCCTGGGTCAACCGCCGCGGCTTGTTTGCCAAGGCCGAAAACCACGACCTGTTCCGGCAGGAGAAAATCCCGTCGACCTTCAACTGGGACTATTCGCCCAAGGGGCAGCACCTCGAGCTCGGTATTGCCGAAATGAACCTGTTCATCATGCTCTCGGCGCTCGGCCTGTCGCATGCGATCAATGGCGAGCGGCTGCTGCCGATAGGTACGCTCTACGATCCCTTCATCGAACGCGGCCTCGATGCGATGAACTATGCCTGCTACCAGGACGCCCGCTTCATGGTGGTGGCGACGCCGTCGGGCATTACGCTGGCGCCGGAAGGTGGTGCGCATCAGTCGATCGCGACGCCCCTGATCGGCATGGCGCAGGATGGGTTGGCCTCGTTCGAACCGGCCTTCGTCGATGAACTTGCCGTGATCATGGGATGGGGCTTTCGCCACATGCAGGGCGAAGCCGGCGAGGGCGGTTCGGTCTATCTGCGGCTTTCGACCCGCACCCTGGACCAGCCGCAACGCATCATGGCGCCGGAGCTGCAACGGGACATCACCGAGGGCGCCTACTGGCTGCGCGAGCCAGGGCCGAACTGCGACATCGTGATCGCCTATACCGGCGCGGTGGCGCCCGAGGCGATCGAGGCGGTGGGCTTCATCGGCGAAAGCCACAGGGATGTCGGTTTGCTGGCGGTAACCTCGGCCGACCGGCTCCATGCCGGGTGGTCCGCCGCGCGGAATTTGCGGCGCGAGCGCCGTGGCATCCAGTATCTCAGCCATGTCGAAAAACTACTGGCGCCGTTGCCGCGCGACTGCGGCATCGTGACCGTGATCGACGGTCATCCGGCGGCGCTCGGCTGGCTCGGCAGCGTGCGTGGCCATCGCCTCGAGGCGCTCGGCGTCGAGCAGTTCGGCCAGACCGGAACTATTCGAGACCTCTACCGCCACTACGGCATCGACGCCAACGCCATCATCGATGCGGCCGAAAGCCTCACGGTCGGCGCACCCGTGCGGCACCGCAAGATGGCGGTGTGAGAGGGGGCTGTCATTCCGGGGCGCGACGAAGTCGCGAGCCCGGAATCCATCGTGACATGGGTTATGCGGCCCGATGGATTCCGGGCTCGCGCGATGCGCGCCCCGGAATGACGGCGGAGGACCTTGCCACCCTCACATACCCACGCTTATATCCAGCGCCTGCCGCATCGCGGCACCCCGCATATGGCGGGTTCAACTGCTCCGGCTTTCGTGCAAGGATGCCTGCCGAACGCTACCGTTCCCCCTCCATTGCTCCGAGATAAAGAGGTTTCCGATGGTCAATCGCATGCAGTTCTACATCGACGGCGCCTGGGTCGATCCCGTCGTCAAGAAGTCCACCCCCGTCATCAATCCGGCGACCGAAGACGCGTTGTATGAAGTTGCGCTCGGCTCGAAGGCCGACCTCGACAAGGCCGTGGCCGCCGCCAAGCGCGCCTTCCTGACCTATTCGCAGACTAGCCGCGAGGAGCGCGTTGCGCTGCTGGAAAAGATCATCGAGATCTACAAAGGCCGCATGAAAGAAATCGGCGCCGCCGTTTCCGACGAAATGGGCGCGCCGCTGCCGATGGCTGAACGGCTGCAGGCCGGCGCCGGCCTCGGCCATATCGCTTCCACGCTGGAAGTGCTCAAGAACTATCATTTCGAGGAAAACGTCGGCACTGCCGTCGTCGTGCGCGAGCCGGTTGGCGTCATCGGCATGATCACGCCCTGGAACTGGCCGCTCAACCAGATCGCCTGCAAGGTCGCGCCCGCGCTCGCCGCCGGCTGCACCATGATCCTCAAGCCGTCGGAATTCACGCCTTCCTCGGCGCTGATCTTCGCAGAAATCCTCCATGAAGCCGGCGTGCCGAAGGGCGTGTTCAACCTCGTCAACGGCCTCGGCCCCGAGGTCGGCGCCGCCATGAGCGAGCACCCTGACATCGACATGATCTCGTTCACCGGCTCGACCCGCGCCGGCGTCGACGTCGCCAAGCGCGCCGCGCCGACCGTCAAGCGCGTCAGCCAGGAACTCGGCGGCAAGTCGCCGAACGTCATCCTCGAAGGCGCCGACCTCACCAAGGCCGTTACCGGCGGCGTGATGCACATGTTCAACAACTCCGGACAGTCCTGCAACGCGCCGTCGCGGATGATCGTGCCGCTGTCGAAGATGAAGGAAGTCGCCGCGATCGCCAAGGGCGTCGCCGACAAGACCAAGGCGGGCGATCCCCGCGCCGAAGGCACCACCATCGGTCCGGTCGTGTCGCGGATCCAGTGGGACAAGATCCAGGCGCTGATCAAAAAGGGCATCGACGAAGGCGCAACGCTGGTCGCCGGCGGTCCCGGCCTCCCGGAGGGCGTCAACAAGGGCTTCTACGTCCGCCCGACCATCTTCGCCGACGTCACCAACGACATGACGATCGCCCGCGAGGAAATCTTCGGGCCCGTGCTCACGATCCTCGGCGCCAAGGATGAAGCCGAGGCGGTGAAGATCGCCAACGATACGCCCTATGGTCTTGCCGGTTACGTCACCGGCGACACCGTGGAAAGCGCGCGCCGCGTCGGCAAGCAGATCCGCGCCGGCAACGTCAACCTGCAGGGCGTGCCGAACGACCGCACCGCGCCGTTCGGCGGCTACAAGCAGTCCGGCAACGGCCGCGAGTGGGGCAAATACGGCCTCGAGGAATATCTCGAGGTCAAGGCCGTCGCCGGCTACAACGCCGCGTAAATTGATCCGGCGCCCGCGCCGATCGTGAAAGATGCCGGCTGCCGAAAGGCGGCCGGCATTTTTTTGACCAGAATCATCGTCAGGCTAAAGCCAGCGTCAACGTGCGGTCGACACGGCGGCGACGTAACAAGAAAAAAGTGGAGGATGCCCGTGAAGAAAATTGCCGTCGCGCTTGTCGCGCTGATGTCGCTGACCGCCGCAGTTGAGGCCCAGACTCCGAAGGACCTGCTCGCCGCCATGCTCAGCAGCGCCCAGCTCGTTGCGGGCGAAGCCGACAAGCCGCTGCTCGAAGGCGGCTATTATCCGGGCGCGCAGGAGGAAACGGCGCTTAATTTCCCGCCGGTGAAAGTGGACCGCACGGTGCGTGAAGGCGATAAGGTGACTATCGGCGATGTGACGTTGACCGCGCGCGAAACGCCCGGCCATTCGCCCGGCTGCACGAGTTGGGAATTTTGGGTGAAGGACGGCGATGCCACGCGCTCCGTCCTCATCTTCTGCAGCGGCACCGTGGCGCTGAACCGCCTCGTCGGCAACCCGACCTATTCCGGCATCGTCGCTGATTACCGTAAGACGTTCGCGCGCGCCAAGGACATGAAGGTCGACGTGCTGCTCGCGCCGCATCCGGAAATGTACCGGATGCAGGACAAGCGTGCCATGCTCTCGGATGGCGCGCCCGATCCGTTCGTCAATCCCGGCGAGTTCAACGCTTACGCGGCCACGCTGGAGAAGGCGTTTGACGACGCGCTCGCCAAGCAGACCGCCGCCGCGCAGGAAAAGAAGGGATAAATGAAGGCAGGGGCTGTGTTCCGGCATCTTCTCTCGCAAACACACCGCACGTGGTTAATGCAAGGCTGCAGAATAGGCAGCTCGCTGCGTGCAACTGCAAGATGACGGTACGAAAACACGCAATTCGAATGAATTTCCTCGACCGAATAAATCAATCGTTCGTCTTCTGTGCTCACTATGCAGCCCGAGGTAAGCCTGTGGTTCGGCGGATGGAATGAAGACTTTCCTTTGGGTCGTATGGGCGGCGCTCCGCGCGGCGTTCTGGAGAAGGACGGCGGTAGACCGCTCGGTCGGCATTGGCACGGTCCTCCTTTTCGCCGTGGTGGCGGCGGTGTCCGAGGCAGCTAACCAGTATCTCACGGCCGAAGGCGCAGCCGCTTTCAGCCAGTATGGTATCAACTCGATCATCGCCGCGATCGCGGTCTGTGCCGCGGTGACCTTGCTGTTCGTTTCGCGCGACCGCGCGGTAGTGCTGGCGCGGTTCCTTGCGCTGAGCGCGCTGGTATTCTGGCTACAGACAGTCGTTGTCCATCTTCCATTCAAGCCGCGGGATTTGCCGCCGGGAACATGGCTCCTTGTCATCCTGCTTCTCGTGACGTGGTGGGTAGGCGCGGCGATCGCCATCCTGAGAGGGGCTGGCGTCGGCTCGTATCAAAGCCCGACAATCAGAGGGTTCGGGATTGCTGTCGTATCGCTGCTTGCGGTCGCAGCCATGCCGTCGTTCCCGACCTTCGCGAGCCGCGATTTCGACCTGTCGACCTACAATCTCTGGGAATTGGCATCCGCAAAATTCCGCAAAGGCGGAGAGGAAACGACTGCTGAAGTCGATGCCGCAGCCATTGAGCTTTCGCAGCCGTCGCTGCTCGAAGCCGAGATCAAGAAGCTGTTGCCGGAGCGAAAGGGGACGACGGACATCTACGCCATCGGAATTGCCGGATGGTCCGACCAGGACGTCTTCACCAAGGAATTGAACGGCGGCTTGTCGATCTTGAAAACGTCGCTCGGGCTCGATCGGGGCGCGATCCGGCTCGTCAACAATCGGGATACGTTAGAAACCTCGCCGGTTGCCAGCCGCACAAACTTTGCCGCGGCGGTGCATGCCGTCGCTGGAGTCATGAACAAGGATGAGGATGTTCTCCTGGTGTTCATCACCTCGCACGGGGGCCCGACAGGTGTGGGACTCGTGCTTGCGGACGCATTCAGTTCCGTGCTCAGTCCGGATCATGTCGCGTCCGTTCTCGATCGCGAAGGTATCCGGAATCGCGTGGTGATCGTTTCGGCGTGCTATTCCGGTGTCTTCGCCAAGCGGCTTGCGTCCGCGGACAGCATCGTGCTGACGGCCGCGGATGAAAGCAGCCCGTCATTCGGCTGCTCCAACGAGCGCGAATGGACATACTTCGGCGATGCCTTCTTCAATCAGAGCCTAAACGAGGGCGTCTCGCTGGAACAAGCCTTCGAAGATGCGAAGGTGAAGATCTCGCAATGGGAGACCCGCGACGAGCTGCCTCCGTCGTCGCCGCAGGGCCATTTCGGCGCGGTGATTTCCGAAAAACTTGCGAAGCTCAAGCCCGACAAAAAGATGCAGGCGTCTACCGAGGAGCGTTAGCTGTTCGGTAGCTTTATGGATTGCGTCAGCCGCCGGCCGCGCCCTGCGTGTTCACATAGAGTGCGTAAATCGACTGGCTCGCGGCCATGAACAGCCGGTTACGTTTCACGCCGCCGAAGCAGAGATTGGCGCAGCGCTCGGGCAGCGCGATGCGGCCGATCATGACGCCGTCGGGGGCAAACACCACGACGCCGTCGAGCTCGGGATCTCCCATGCCCCAGCCGCACCAGAGATTGCCGTCGATGTCGACGCGAAACCCGTCCGGCGTGCCCGGTCCGGCATCGACAAACACGCGCTTGTTGGAAAGCTTGTCGCCGGAAGGCGAGACGTCGTAGGCGAGGATCTTGCGGGTAGGCACGCCGCGGGATTCGATGACATAGAGGAGTTTTTCGTCGGGCGAGAAGGCCAGCCCGTTCGGCCCCAGCACACCCTCGGCGACGATAGTTGCTTTGCCGGTCGCGCCATCGATCCGGTAGACGTTCATGTCGAGTTCGGGTTCGGCCTTGTAACCCTCGTAATTGCCGAGCAGGCCGAACACCGGATCGGTGAACCAGATCGAGCCGTCGGACTTCACGACGACATCATTGGGCGAGTTCAGCCGCTTGCCGTCGAAGGAGTCCATCAGCACCGTGATCGAGCCGTCATATTCGGTGCGCGTCACCCTCCGGCCGCCATGCTCGCAGGTGACCAGCCGTCCCTGCCGGTCGCGGGTGTTGCCGTTGGCGAAGTTCGACGGCTTGCGGAAGATGCTGACCGCGCCGGTCTCTTCCTCCCACTTGAGGATGCGCTGGTTCGGAATGTCGCTGCACAGCAGATACCGCCCGTCACCGAACCACACCGGCCCTTCAGCCCAGCGCAGGCCGGTGGTCAGCCGTTCCACGGCCGAAAGCTTGAGCCAGTATTTCTCGAAGCGAGGATCGAGGGCATGGATGGCCGGATCGGGATAATAGGTGGCTGGGCGCCAGCCGGCTGAGTGCGATGTGGCGTCGGACATTTGCTGTTCTCGTTGTTGCGTTCCCTGGGCGTTTGAGTTTGCTATCATTCCCGGTTAATGACCGCAAATCGGTCGCGAGATGAAGAGGAACGAAATGCCACGCATATTGATGACCGGCGCCGCCGGCGGGATCGGCACATCCTTGCGCAAGCTGCTGCCGGCGATCTATCCGGACCTGCTGCTGAGCGACCTGAAGGCGCCGGCCGACCTGGCTAAGGACGAGAAGTTCAAGGCGGCCGATCTCGCCGATCTCGCTCAGGTCGAGGCGATCTGCGAAGGCGTCGACGGCATCCTGCATTTCGGCGGCTATTCGGTCGAAGGCCCCTGGGACCAGATTCTGCAGTCCAACATCATCGGCGGCTACAACCTGTTCGAGGCGGCGCGCAAGAAGGGCGTCAAGCGCGTGGTGTTCGCCTCGTCCAACCACGCGGTCGGCTTCTATCCGCGCCATCACCGCATCGGCACCGACGTCACCGCGCGCCCCGACAGCCGCTACGGCGTCAGCAAGGTGTTCGGCGAGGCGGTCGGCGCGCTCTATGCCGACAAGCACGGGCTCGGTGTCACCTGCTTGCGGATCGGCAATTTCGGCGAGATGCCGCTCGACCACCGCAGGCTGTCGATCTGGCTGAAGCCGGAAGATTTGGTGCAGCTCTGCCGCATCGGGCTCGATCATCCCGATATCCATTTCGAGATCTTCTACGGCGCCTCCTACAACGAGCGCGCCTGGTGGGACAATCATCGCGCCTACGAACTCGGCTATCGGCCGACCGGCCGCGGAGAAGATTTCCGCGAACACGCCTTGGCCGAGCAGGCCAAGCTGAAGCCGGATCCGGTCGGCGATTTCTACCAGGGCGGCACGTTCTGCAGCATGGAGTTCGACGGCGACAAGGATAGGATTATCGACTGGAAGAAGTGACCCGTCATTCCGGGGCGTGCTAAGCACGAACCCGGAATCTCGAGATTCCGGGTCTGGTCCTTCGGACCATCCCGGAATGACGGACGACTACATGCTCTCATCCCCGGCGATCCGCCCGAGATAATCCGACTTGCTGAACTGCATGTGATCGACGCAGAGCTGCGCCAGCGCCCAGCTGTCGCGGCCCTTCAAAAGCTCGATCATCAATTCGTGCTGGCGGCGGGATAGTGCCAGCCCCTCCCGGTCGGCCAGATTCTTGGCGCGCATCGGCAGCGTCAGGTTCATGTAGTCCTGCAGCGAGCGCACCAGATACGGGTTGCCGCAGGCGGAAAACAGCGCCACGTGAAAGGCGTCGTTGGCCTCGTGGATGCCGCGCAAATCCTGCGCGTCGGCCTTGGCGCAATATTGCCGCTGCAATTCGCTCAATTGCGCGATCAGGTCGGCAGGGGCGGGGAGCGCGATCATCAGCGCCGCCTGCCGCGTCAGCATTTCCCGCACCTCGTAGATCTGGCGCACTTCCTCGGCCGAATAGAACCGCACGGTGGCGCCGATGTTCTTCTCGCGCAGCACGATGCCCTGGCGTTCGAGCAGGAACAGCGCCTGGCGCACAAAATGCCGGCTGGCGCCGTAGCGCTGCATCAGCGTGTCTTCGACCAGCCGCGACCCCGGCGCGAAGCGGCCGAAGATGATGTCCTCCTCGAGCCGGCGGATGACCTCGGCCTGCTCCTCCTCACGCGTCGGCGCGGAAGTGTCGGTCAGTGCTTCCTGCGGCTTCATCGCAACGCCTCCCAGCCCGCCAGCCGATAGCAATCCTCGACCAGGCGCAAGGTCTCGAGATTGTCCTGCGGTGCCGTCTCGAAGGGCGTATTGTCGCGGAGCGCGTCGACGAAATGCGCGATCGTCCGGTTGTAGGAGCCCTGGTACTCGGTGGGGAGATCATAGGTGCGCTCGCCGGGCGACGCGCCCGAACATTTCAGCGATGGCCCGTCGAGCTTGATGGCTCCCTTGTCGCCGAGAATCTCCAGCCGGTCGACCTGCACAGCCGGATGGCCGTGGGCGGCGAAGCTGGCGAAGACCGAGACGCCGGCATCGCTGGCGGTCCGAAGCTGGATCACCGCGCCATCCTCGCCGACGAGGAGATCGCTGGAACGGGACAGACGCGCCGCGCTCACCCGCAGCGGCCCGAGCAGCATGCGCAGCGTGTCGAGATGATGGATCAGGACCTCCGCGACGAGCATGCGCCGTTCACGGCGCATGAAGGGCTGCCGCTCCAGCGCGGGGCAGAGTCCGTCCGGTCCCGGCAGCACGCCCGACGTTAGCAGCGTGAGTTGCACTTGCTTGACGTTGCCGATGCGTCCCTCGCGCAGCCATGCCGCCGTATCCCGGTAATAGCCGCGAAAGCGCCAGTTCTCATGCACCATCAGGCGCGTCAAACCCTCGACTTCAGCGGCGAGGTCGGTTGCTTCCTGCAGGTTGGGCGCGAGCGGCTTCTGGCAAAGCACCGGCAATCGCTTCGCGGCGGCGAGCCGCACCAGCGGCGCGTGCATCTCGCGAGGCGCTGCAATATCGACGGCGTCAAGTTCGCATTCCGCCAGCATCGCCTCGGCGCTGGCCCAGGTCCGCGGGATTTCGAACTCGCTCGCGCGTCGCGCGGCATTTTCGCTGGAGGGATCGGCGACCGCCACGACGCGGGCTTGATCTGATATGTTCGCCCAGGCGATGAGATGATGACGGCTCACCATGCCGGCGCCGATCAGGCCAATGCGCAAGGGTTGGTTCATGGACACACGGTTCCGATCATGGCCGGAAGTCAGCCACGCACTTGTGTTATTGTCAATAATATCGCGCCGGATGCGGCAAATTGAGCCGTATTCGCGTCGAATAATCAAGCATTGACAATAATTCGGCGGGCTTCTTTAGTGCCTACTCGTAACGACAGGAACAAAAAAATGGCCGACGGACTTCGCAAGGGACTGGCAAGTTATGGCGACGCTGGCTTCTCGCTGTTCCTGCGCAAGGCCTTCATCAAGGCGATGGGCTATTCCGATGACGCACTCAATCGCCCGATCGTCGGCATCACCAATACCTACAGCGACTACAATCCCTGCCATGGCAATGTGCCGCAGATCATCGAGGCGGTGAAGCGCGGCGTCATGCTGACCGGCGCGATGCCGATGGTGTTCCCGACCATCTCGATCGCGGAAAGCTTCTCGCATCCGACCTCGATGTACCTGCGCAATCTGATGGCGATGGATACCGAGGAGATGATCCGCGCCCAGCCGATGGACGCCATCGTGGTGATCGGCGGTTGCGACAAGACCTTGCCGGCCCAGATCATGGCCGCGATCAGCGCGGATCTGCCGACTGTCGTCATTCCCGTAGGACCCATGGTGGTCGGGCATCACAAGGGCGAAGTGCTGGGCGCCTGCACCGATTGCCGACGGCTGTGGGGAAAATACCGCGCCGGCGAAATCGACGATGTCGAGATCGAAGCCGTTAACGGCCGGCTCGCGCCTTCGGTCGGCACCTGCATGGTGATGGGAACGGCATCGACCATGGCCTGTGTCACCGAGGCGCTCGGTCTGTCGCTGCCGATGAGCGCGACAATCCCCGCGCCGCATGCCGAGCGGTTTCGTTCGGCAGAAGCGAGCGGCAAGGTGGCGGCCGCCATGGCAAAAGCCAAGGGGCCGAAGCCGAGCGAGATTCTGACGGCGGCATCGTTCCGCAACGCGCAGGTCGTGATGCAGGCCATCGGCGGCTCGACCAATGGCCTGATCCACCTCACTGCGATGGCGCATCGCTCGCCGCACAAGATCGATCTCGCGACATTCGACAGGCTTGGCCGCGAGGTGCCGGTGCTGATCGATTTGAAGCCGTCGGGCGAGCATTACATGGAGCACTTCCATCATGCGGGCGGCGTGCCGAAATTGATGGCCCAACTCGGCGATCTCATCGATCTGGACGCAAAGACCATCACGGGGCAGACGCTGCGCGAGATTGTCGCCGCCGCCGAGGACGTGCCGGGACAGGACGCCATCCGTCCGCGCGACAATCCGATCAAGGCGGAAGGCGCCATGGCGGTGCTGCACGGCAACCTCGCGCCGCGCGGAGCCGTCATCAAGCAATCGGCGGCAAGCCCGAAACTGCTGCAGCACACGGGGCGCGCCGTGGTGTTTGAATCCGTCGAGGACATGACGCTGCGGGTCGACGACCCCGATCTCGACGTCAACGCTGACGACGTGCTGGTGTTGCGCAATGCCGGCCCCAAGGGCGCACCCGGCATGCCGGAGGCGGGCTATTTGCCGATCCCGAAGAAGCTCGCACGCGGCGGCGTCAAGGACATGGTGCGGATATCGGATGCGCGCATGAGCGGCACCGCGTTCGGCACCATCGTGCTGCATATCACGCCGGAATCCGCCGTGGGCGGTCCGCTGGCGCTGGTCAAGAACGGCGACATGATCCGCCTTGATGTCGCGAAACGCAGCATCGATCTGCTGGTCGATGCCGCGGAACTGGACAAGCGCCGAGCGGCGCTTGCACCGGCCGTCACGCCGGAATGGGCCAAACGCGGCTACGCGCACCTGTTCAACGAGACGATTTTGCAGGCCGACGAAGGTTGCGACTTCGATTTCATGCGCGGGCGGGGCAAGGACTAGCCCGATGACCAGCCCGAATTATCGATAATTAGTGCGCTTTGGCTAGCGATATGGCCTGTGCCGGCGGATAATTCCGATACTTTATTGACAATCTCGTCGCCCTGATGGTTTGATTGGGAAAAATCAAACCAACGGGGGAGACGCGTCATGGGGAATCCAGGCAAATCGATGTTCGCGGCGGTTGCTGCTGCAGCCATCATGCTGGCTACCGGTGCAGCCGCACAGGAAACCAAGCATTATCGCTTCGCGCACGACCAGCAGCTCAACTCCGGCTACAGCATCGCCTACGACATTTTTTCAGCGAAGCTGAAGGAGCTGAGCAAGGGCACGATGCTGGTCGACCAGTTTCCGGGCGCGCAGCTCGGGCAGGAACCCCAGCTCCTGCAGCTCGTGAAGGCCGGCGATCTTGATTTCGCGGTCGTGTCATCCGCCAACACATCGACGATCTCGCCGCAGGCCGGCGTGATGTCGCTGCACTTCCTGTTCCGCTCGGAAGAGCACAACGTCAAGGCGCTCGGCGACGAGAAGGTGTTCGAAGCCGTTCGCGACATGATCGACAGCACCACGCAGGGCATTCACGCCATAGGTCTCGGCACCCAGGGCTTCCGGCACATGTACGGCAAGAAGGAAGTGCGCAAGCCCGAGGACATGAAAGGCCTGAAGGTCCGCGTTCAGGCGACCGCGACCGAGGACCTGATGTTCCCGGCCTACAGCGCCCAGACCGTGCACATGCCGTTCGGCAGCGTCTATACCTCGCTGCAAACCGGCGTGGTGGATTTCGGCGAGAACGCGGTCAACGTCTATATGATCAACAAGCACTATGAAGTGGCGCCTGTGATGTCCATGACCGGTCACGAGGCCAACAACTGCATCCTGTGGATCAGCGACAGGCTGTGGCAGAGCCTCAATGACGACCAGAAGAAATGGGTGACAGCCGCCGCGCGCGATGTCAGCGTGCAGGAGCCGAAGCGGGCTTTTGAGCTGGAGAATACGGCGGCGACGAAGCTCGAGAAAATGGGCGTCAAGATCGTCAAGGACGTCGACAAGGCGAGCTTCCAGAAGATCGCCGATCCCTATCTCGACAAGCTCGCCAAGGATCTCGGCCCGCACGCGGACAAGATCAAGACGCTGATCCGGGCGATCAATTAGCTCTGCCCCATCCGCGAGTCGTCCCGGCGAACGCCGGGACCCATACGCCGTGGCCTATCGGTCGGGCAATAGGTCAGCCAGCCTTTGCAAACAACAGCCGTCGGTGGCTATGGGTCCCGGCGTTCGCCGGGACGACGAGAGAGATAAATCCGGCCACGGAGAATTCAACGATGTCCATTGCCGACAAACTGGTGCTGCAGCGGCAGCATCACCTGAAGTGGCGATCGTTCGACCGGCTCGAACTGTTCCTCATGATCGTCTGCGGCATATTGTGCTTTGGATTTTCACTGTCGGTCACCGCCGATATCGTCACGCGGACCATCGGCAGCCCGTGGCTGTGGCTGCAGGAAGCGACCTCGACGCTGTTCGTCTATGCCATCTTCATCGGCGCCGCCGTCGCCACCCGCCGGAACGATCACCTTTATCTGACGGCGGTCTCCGAGGCGATGCATGGCACGCCGCGGCTGATCGTCGAAATCCTGATCCGCGTCGTGGTGCTGGCGGTGGCGGGGGTCCTGATCTATTACGGCTACATCAACTATCTCAGGGGGTTCGGCAGTTTCCGGCTGCCGTCGAATACCCCGATCGCCTCGCTCTATGCCGCGATCCCGCTGTCCGGCGCGCTGATTGCGCTGTTCACCGTCGAGCAGCTCGTCAACGGAATCCGCAACGGTTTTGACCATCCCGAGCCGCCGCTTGAAGACTCCGGCGACATTCCGCCGGCCGACACCAGCTTCCAGAACCGGGTGCAGCCGTGAGCCCGCCCGTCATTCTCGGACTGATGACGTTCTGCTTCCTGTTCTTCGGCTATCTCGGCGTGCCGGTGCCGTTCTCGCTGATGGCCGGGGTTTTCGTCGGCGCGCTGCTGGCCGACGTCTCGCTCGCCGCCATCATGCAGAAGATCTTTGACGGCGTGGATTCCGAGGCGCTGCTGGCGATACCGTTCTTTCTCCTGGTCGGCGAACTCATGAGCTCGGCCAACGTGGTGGTGCGAATAGCGAACCTGTCGCTGTCGCTGGTCGGGCATATCAGGGGCGGACTCTCGCAGGTCGTGGTCGTGTTCTCGATGTTCTTCTCGGAAATGTCGGGATCGACCACCGCCGACGTCGCCGTGATGACCCGCGCGCTGGGCGGACCAATGAAGAAGGAGGGCTACAGCCCCGCCTTCATCGCCGCGATCATCGCCGCCGCCTCCACCATCGCCGCACTGGTGCCGCCGAGCATCACCGCTGTGGTCTACGGCGCGGTGGGCAACGTTTCGATCGCGGGCCTGTTCATGGCCGGCGTCGTGCCCGGGTTGATGATCGGCTTCGGCCTGATGATCTATTGCTACTTCTTCGGGCCGACCGGCATGCAAAGGCCGCGCGCACCGTTGAAACAGATTGTATTCGCGGCTGGCGACGCCGTCCTGCCGCTGATGATCCCCGTCATCCTGCTCGGCGGCATCCTGACCGGCGCCTTCACGCCGACGGAAGCCGGCGTCGTCGCCGTGATCTGGATCATCGCGGTGGTGATCCCCGCGCTCAACCGCGGGCACTTCAAGAACATTCCCTATGATTTTTGCCTGGCCGGACTGATCTTCTCGTTGCCTTTGATCACGATCGGCGCCGCCAATGCGTTCGGCTGGATGCTGGCTTACCTGCGCGGCGCCTCCGTGATCGCCGACTGGATCATCTCGATCGCCGGCAACGATCCGCATCTGATCATGCTGTTGCTGGTGCTGCTGTTCACCGTGGTCGGCGATTTCATCGAGCCGGTGCCGACCATCATCATCTTCATGCCACTGGTCAACACGTTGACCCAGGCCGGCGACATCAACGCCGTGCACATGGGCGTCGTGCTGATCGCGACATTGGCATTCGGGCTGATCACGCCACCATATGGGTTGGTGCTGTTGATGGCTTCGAAATTCGTCGGTGTCCCGTTCTCCAAGGCGCTACGGGCGGCGCTGCCGATCTATGTGGTGTTCCTGGTCACGATCACCTTCACGATCTATTTCCCGAAGGTGGTGCTGTGGCTGCCGAAGCAGGTGATCCCGGAATCGGTCGGCTGCTTCAAGTCGCCGGGAGGCACGGGGTATATCTGTCCGAACTGATTGGAGCCAGCACATCGGTCGTCATGCCCCGCGCAGGCGGGGCATCCAGTACTCCGAGATGACGAATTCGAATCGAGACAGCGCGGCGTACTGGATCATCCGCTTTCGCGGATGATGACAGTTGAATAGACCTCACCAACGTGCCGCTACTTCGCCTTGCTGGTGAATTTCTTCACCGCGACCCGGAAATCTTCGGTGAGCATGGCATCGATGATGCCTTTTTCCTCGGCATCGAGTTGCTGCTTCGTCGCGGTAACCGCGGCCTGATAGACCAGCGACTTGGTGCCTGCGATCGCCGCGGGCGGGTTCTGCGCCAGCCGTTCGGCGAATTTGCGCGTCTCTGCCTTCAGCTCGGCTGCCGGAACGATGCGGGCGACCAGGCCCCATTGATAGGCCTGCTGTGCGGTAAAACTGTCTTCGGCCAGAAATATCTGCAGCGCACGGCGGGTGCCGACGGTGCCGACCATGCCGACGGTGCTGCCGCCGTCCGGCGAGACGCCGATCTTGGCATAGGCCGGCGTGAAGCGGGCGTCTTCGGCGGCAATGCAGAGATCGGCGACAAAGGCGAGCCCCATGCCGGCGCCGGCGGCGGAGCCGTGGACGCTGGAGAGAACGATCTTCGGCATCCGCCGCAGCGTCTCGATAAAGGCGTGGTAGTGCTTCAGCAACTCGCCGACCACGGGTGCAACGGTGTCGTTGGCGGCGGCGGCGCCAATGGTCTGCAGATCGCCGCCAGCCGAGAAGGCGCGGCCTTCGCCCTCGATGACAAGCACGCGGATATCGTCGTTGCCCTCGACTTCGGCGCCGAGTTGCTCGAGCTTTTGCGCGATCGACAGATTGATGGAATTGAAGGCCGCGGGCCGGTTCAGGGTGATGGTGGCGATCGGGCCCTCGATCCTGAGCAGGGCAGGGGCATCGGCGGTATCATCTGACGTCGGCATGGCGGGGGCCTCGGTTCGGAACGGGGCCAGCATTTAAATCGCAGAAGCCGGGACGTGACAATCCCCGGGGAGGTCCGCAAAATGCGGCACCATCGGTCCTCCTGGGCGATAGCGCTCTTGCGTCTGTTCGCGCCATGAGGTCAGATGGGCCCTGTCATCGTTCGGAACGGACACGAGCGCCGCTTCCAGGGGACGAGACAGGCAAGCCGAAATCAGTGAAGAGGAAACGACATGGGTCATTCCCATGCGCTCGAACGTAGGATGTCCCCATGACGGCAGGACCGGTTGTCATCATTGGCGCGGGCCACGCCGGCTTCCAGCTTGCAATGTCGCTGCGCCAGCACGGCTTTTCCGAACGCATCGCGCTATTGAACGATGAAGGCCATCGGCCGTACCAGCGGCCGCCGCTGTCCAAGGCCTACCTGAAAGGGACCGGCGGGCCCGACAGCCTGATGTTCCGTCCGGAAAAATTCTATTCCGACCAGAACATCGATCTGATCGCGGGTCGCGCGGTGTCGATCGACCGCGCCGCGCGGAAGGTGCTGCTCGCCTCTGGCAGTTCGCTCGACTACGGCCATCTGGTGCTGGCGACCGGCGCGCGCAATCGGCTGCTCGATATTCCCAATGCCAACCTCGACAGCGTGCGTTACTTGCGGACGCTCGACGAAAGCCAGTCCCTGCGCGACTACATCGCGCCGGGCCAGCGCGTCATCGTGATCGGCGCCGGATTCATCGGGCTGGAATTCGCGGCAACGGCGCGGGCCAAGGGCCTCGAAGTCGATGTCATCGAGCTCGCGCCGCGGGTGATGGCGCGCGCGGTGACCGCGGAAATCTCGGAACACTTTCAATCGCGGCACAGCGCGGCGGGTATCCGCATTCACCTCGGCGTGCAAGTCACAAGCATCGAGAGCGACGGCAGCAAGGTGACCGGTGTGAGCCTCAGCGACGGGCGGCACATCAAGGCCGATTTGATCGTGGTCGGTGTCGGCGTCCTGCCCAATGTCGAACTGGCGGCGGAGGCAGGGCTGAAGGTCGCGGCCGGCATCGTGGTCGACGAACATTTGCTGACCTCCGATCCTGATATCTCGGCGATCGGAGATTGCGCGCTATATGCGAGCCCGCGGTTCGGCGGATCGTTGCGGCTGGAGTCGGTGCAGAACGCCACCGACCACGCGCGTTGCGTCGCGGCCCGGCTGACCGGCGATGCCAAGCCCTATGACGGCCTCCCCTGGTTCTGGAGCGATCAGGGCCCCGACAAGCTGCAGATGGTGGGATTGACCACCGGCTACGACCGCGTGGTGGTGCGTGGCGATCGTGCCGCGGGCGCGTTCTCAGCGTTCTGCTACAAGGCCGGGCGACTCGTCGGCATCGAGTCCGTCAACCGCGCCGGCGATCACATGTTCGGACGGCGTCTGCTTGCCGCCCATGGCTCGATCACGCCCGAGCAGGCGGCTGATGCTGGCTTCGACCTGAAGAGCGCGCTGACTTAAATTGGACTTATCGCGGCGCCAGCCTGCTTGCATATGCCGATCATTTCGGCAAGGCTTCGCGGGCAGTGCCGTCAAGAGGTCTCCGGCAGTCGGTTTTCGGAGGAAACATGTCCGTTTGGTCGCGCTGCCTTGCGTTGAGCGGCGCCATCATCGTTGCCTTGGTTGTGGCTGGTCCGGCTTCGGCGCAGATCAAGCTGAAATGGGCGCATGTCTACGAGGTCACCGAACCCTACCACACCGAGGCATTGTGGGCGGCCAGCGAGATCAGGAAGCGCACCAACGGCAGGTACGACATCGAGGTGTTTCCGGCTTCCCAGCTCGGCAACGAGAACCAGCTCGATAAAGCGCTTGGCCTCGGCACCATCGATATCGTCTACGTTGGCATCAATTTCGTTGCGGCGACCTACGAGCCGCTTGGCATCACCGGTGCGCCGTTCATGCTGCGCGATTTCGATCACTGGAAGGCGTATCGCGGCAGCAGGCTTTTTGCCGAACTGGCCAAGGGCTACGAGGACAAGACCCGGCACAAGATCGCAGCGCTCACCTATTACGGCCAGCGCCATGTCACCGCCAACAGGCGCATCAGCAAACCCGAGGACATGCAGGGCATGAAGCTGCGCGTGCCGCCGGCGCCGCTGTTCCTGATGTTCACCAAATCCGTCGGCGCCGACGCAACGCCGATCGCCTTTTCCGATGTCTACACTGCGCTGCAGCAGGGTTTGGTCGACGGCCAGGAGAATCCGTTGCCGACGATCATGGCCAAGAAATTCTACGAGGTGCAGAGCCACATCGTGCTGACCGGTCATATCACCGAGTCGATGGTGACGGTAATCGGTAGTCACGTCTGGAACAAGCTGACGCCGGACGACCAAAAGGTTTTTGCGGATACGATGAAGGAAGCCGCTGCAAAGGCGACGGAGTCGATCGAGGCGTCCGAGAGGATTTTGGCCGGCGCGTTCAGGAAGCTCGGCATGACCGTGGTCGAGCCTGATCGCGAGGCGTTCCGAAAGGCGGCGATCCCGCTGCACAATGATCCATCCGTCGGGGCCGGCTGGACCAGGGCGCAATACGACGAGTTGCAGGCATTGAAGTAGGCATAGCGTTTTCGAGCGAAGTGGACACCGGTTCGCGTGAAAAAAACGTGTCAGAAAAAATCCAGAGCCCGGTCCTGATTTCAAATCAGAACTGAAAAGGCTCTAGCCGCGCAACGCCGCCACCTCGGCCGCCGTTGGCATCGACGGCGCGGCGCCCATCCGCTGCACGCAGATCGATGCCGCGGCGTTGGCGTATTCGAGCGCGTCGCGGATCGCCTTTCCATTGGCAAGTTGGGCTGCGAGGGCGCCGACAAAGCAATCGCCGGCACCGGTGGTATCCACGGCCTTCACGGCACGCCCCGCAATCAGCGAGGGCTCGCCGCGGACGAGCGCGAGCACGCCACGCTTGCCCAGTGTGACGCAGATGACCTTGTCTGACGCGGCCGGCAAGCGTCGCGCGGCTTCGATGAAACGGGCAGGCTCGTCGGTATCGTGAAGTTCGGCCTGCGCGAGCAGCCCAAGCTCGGTCTCGTTGAGAACCAGGATATCGACGGGATCGAGCAACTCCGGCCCACAGGCGATCGCCGGCGCCGGATTGAGGATGGTGGTCGCGCCGGCCGCGCGTGCCCGCTTGAAGAAGGCCGCGATCGTAGCTTGCGGAATTTCGAACTGACTGACGGCGACGTCGCCTTTGGCGAGCACGGGGGCGGCGACATCCTCGGCACTGACCAGCGCGTTGGCGCCGGGCACGACGACGATGGTGTTGTCGGCGTCGGCGATGGTGATCACGGCGGTCCCGGTATGGACATCAGCGGTGTCCTTGACGAGCGCGAGGTCGACACCTTGCTGGCTGAGAAATTGCCGCAATTGCTGGCCGAATGCGTCCATGCCCAACCGGCCGATCAGCGCCGTCGGTGCGCCGAGTTTTGCGGCGGCCACGGCCTGGTTGGCGCCCTTGCCGCCCGGAAAATAATGCACGGCATGGCCGGCGACGGTCTCACCGACCTTCGGATGCCGGTCGGCGGTCGCCACCACATCCATATTGATGCTGCCGGCGACGAAGACGCGTCCCATGCCTGGTTCCAAACTGCCTAATCCCAAAATTCCTTCTTGCGCCCGATCTGGAATTCCTGCTTGACGGCCTCGATATCGGCAAGCGTCGGCAATCCAGCCTCGTTGCCAAGGCGCTGGATCTTATAGGTCGAGGCTGCGCGCGCAAACTCGAAATGATCCTGCCAGCCTTTCGAGGGATTATTGAGATACGAAAACACGTAAGCGCCATGAAATACGTCACCGGCGCCGTTGGTATCGAGCACGCGCTCGGACGCGATCGGCAGCGCCGGTAGCTTGCGGACCGCGCCGGTCTCGTCATACCAGAGCAGGCCCTGTTCGCCCATGGTGACGCCGCCGACCCGGCAACCGCGGCTCTTGAGATAGTCGAGCATCGCCTCCGGGGTCTTGTCCATCTGCTCGCACAGCCGCTCGGCAACGATGGCGACGTCGATGAATTCCAGAAGCTCGTGGGTGTTGGTGCGCAGGCCGCCGCCGTCGAGCGACGTCAGGATGCCGTCCTCGCGGCAGAGTTTTGCATAGTGGATTGCAGCATCGGGCTGATGGCCGTCGATGTGCAGCGCGCGGCAGCCCTTCAAGTTGAGCATCGGGAAGGGATGGATATGCTCGTCGTCGCGGCAGCGGACGATGGCGCGCTTGCCGTCCTTCGGCATGATGAAGGACAGCGAAGACGAGTTGACCTTGCGCGGATGGATCGAGATTCCGTATTTCGCGCTCATGTCCTGAAACATGCGGCCGAGCCAGTCATTGGCGATGGTCGCAATCAGGTCGGGCACGATCCCGAGCTTGGCGCAGCAGAATGCCGCCGTGACGGCATTGCCGCCAAAGGAGACCGCATAGGCGGAGGCGACATGTTTTTCGTCGCCGGTCGGCATGTGGTCGGTGATGAAGGTGACGTCGATATAGGTCTGTCCGATGAAGAGAGCCTGCATTCGTTTTCCGTCATGAGCTGAGGGGTGGTCCCGGCCCGGCGCGCGTACATTAGCACCGGTTATCGGATGCATTCGCTGAAATTATTCGCAACCGTGCCGTCTTTGCAGCTTGAGAAGGGAGTATGAGAAGAATACGACCGTTCTTGGGGGTCTTAGAGGTCCTGGGCATACGGCCGTATAACGGCTGGCGGCTGCCCGGGTTTCCCTGCGGTCCGACAAAAGTGGAGGCAATGATGACCGTTTATTCCGGCCCGGTGTTCGACATGGCCGTAAACCAGTTTGGCGTCATCGCCAACCATCTCGAAATCCCGATGGACGAGCGCGGCCGAATCCTGATGCCGAAGCGGGCCATCACCGTTTCCTGTCCGATTCACCGCGACGACGGCACGGTTGCGGTATTCGAGGGCTACCGGGTGCAGCATCACCTCACGCTCGGCCCGACCAAGGGCGGCACGCGCTTCGCCCCCTCCGTCGATATCGGCGAGGTCGCAGCGCTGGCGATCTGGATGAGCTGGAAATGCGCGCTGGTCGGGCTGCCCTATGGCGGCGCCAAGGGCGGCGTCAATGTCGATCTCGCCACCATCTCCAGGCGCGAGCTGGAAGCGCTGTCGCGCCGCTACATGCAGGAGATGATTCCCTTCGTCGGCCCGCACACCGACGTGATGGCGCCCGACATGGGCACCAATGAGCAGGTGATGGCCTGGTTCATGGACACCTATTCGATGTACCAGGGCCGCACCGTGACCGAGATCGTCACCGGCAAGCCGGTATCGTCGGGCGGCACACTCGGCCGGCGCGAAGCGACGGGGCGCGGCGTCGCCTATCTCGCCCGGCGCGTGCTGAAGGAGCTGTCGATCAATCCGGGCACGGCGACCGCCGTGATCCAGGGCTTTGGCAATGTCGGGTCGTATGCGGCGCTGGAGCTGCATCAATACGGGCTGAAGATCATTGCCGTCAGCGATCACACCGGCGCGCTGCATGATCCGGCCGGGCTCGATATTCCCGCGCTGATGCGGCACGCCGGCACCCATGGCAGTATCGCCGGCTTCTCCAACCAGATGACGTTCGACCCCGAACAAATCCTGACCCTGGCCTGCGACGTGCTGGTGCCGGCGGCGATGGAGCGCGTGATCGACGCCGAGATCGCGGAAAATCTCAAATGCCGGGTGCTGGCCGAGGGCGCGAATGGCCCAACCACGCCGGATGCCGATCTGGTGCTGGAGAAGCGCCAAGGCGAGGTATTCCTGATCCCCGACATTCTCTGCAATTCCGGCGGCGTCGTGGTCAGCTACTTCGAATGGGTGCAGGACCTGCAGCAATTGTTCTGGGAGGAAGAGGAAGTCACGCGGCGCGAATACGCCATCCTCGATCGCGCCTTCGATACCATGGTGCAGCGGGCCAACGCCGACAAGATCCCACATCGGACCGCGGCGATGGCGATCGGCGTGGAAAAGGTCCGCGCCGCCAAGAACACGCGAGGCCTGTTCCCGTGATCACCAGCCTGGACCATGTCGTCGTTCTCACCACCGATATCAACGCGGCCTCCGCCGCTTACCAGACCTTGTTTGCACGCTCACCGGCCTGGCAGTACGGCGGCGATAGCGCCGATCGTGTCCTGTTCACGCTCGACAACACGACGCTGGAGTTGGTGGCGCCGAACGGCGAGGGCGCCAATGCGGATCGAATTCGTGCGGTGCTTGCGGCCCAGGGCGAGGGGCTCGCAAGCATCTGCTTCCGGACCAGCGACATCGCCAAAATGCATCGCAGGCTCGACCGGCTGACGCTGAAGCCTGATCCCGTTGCCGAGGTCGAAAGCCGCGACGCGATCTCCGGCGCGACGCTGTCATGGAAGCGCACGCGCGCGGCAACGGAGGCCTCGCGCGGCGTCCGCCTGTTCTTCCTCGAGCGCGACAAGGAGCGGCCGCTGTCGGTGCGAACCACGACGGGTTCGATCACGGCGCTGGATCATGTCGTGGTCTCGACGTCGGACCCCGAGCGGGCGGCCGCCCTCTATGGCGCCCGGCTCGGCCTCAACATGGCGCTCGATCGCTCGCACCCGGATTGGGGCCGGCTGATGTTCTTCCGCTGCGGCGATCTTATCGTCGAGGTCACGCACCGGCCGGGCAAGGAGACGGATACATCGCAGGACCGGCTGCGCGGCCTGTGCTGGCGCGTCTCCGACATCGACGCTACCCATGCGCGGCTCGTTCAGGCCGGCGTTGACGTCTCGGAAGTCCGCACCGGCCGCAAGCCGGGGACGCGGGTGATGACGGTGCGCAGCAGCACATGCAGCGTACCCACGCTGCTGGTGCAGCCGTCGACGGGGAAGGATGCATGAGGCTTACCCTCCCCTGGAGGGGGAGGGTCGGATCGCATCGCGCGAAGCGAGATGCGATCCGGGGCGGGGTGACGGTGTCTCCGCATCCAACAGTGCGCGAGTGGAGAGACCGTCACCCCACCTCGCCGCGCGCTCCGCGCGCGTCGATCCTCCCCCTCCAGGGGCGGATGAAGGCTACATTCTCAAAGC
>Ga0307500_10000124_pt1 | contig 24261 bp, 17 predicted proteins | sample 14_S_MG_FD_201362 | JGI IMG/M metagenome (GOLD analysis project Ga0307500, IMG submission 201362) | Soil microbial communities from Populus trichocarpa stands in riparian zone in the Pacific Northwest, United States - 14_S | ecosystem: Environmental > Terrestrial > Soil > Riparian zone > Trees... | reverse complement strand
GCGGGAACGTGCGCTGAGATCGCGAGCAGCAGCGCGGTCACCACCACCCCGGCGAGCGCGTCCGGGGCCCACCCCGGAAACCGGCCAGGCCGGGACCACGCGGCCGCAGCCGGCGGCGGTGTCGCAAGGCTTTCCTGCGACATGCGCATCACGCAGCCGGATCGGCCGGGACGCCGGCATGGTCGGCATCGAACGGAGCGGACCGACCGGGCACCCGCCCGGGAGCCACGACACCGGCCAGTGCGGCCACCCGGCGCGGGACACGACTCCCCGCCACCGGGTCTCGGAGGTCGTGGGTCTGCACGCACCCATTGTCGGGCGCCAGGAGCAGCCGTGGCGTCCGACGGCGAGCGCATTCCGCCGCTACGTCACCGGACGTAGCTGACGTACGGACGAGACGTGCGCCGTCGGTCGGCGACGGGCCGGGGCCCGGTCGCTCCATCGGCTCATTCCGGCTGCGACCGGCCGGCGCGGCAGCGGGTCGGGGTCGTCATGGTGCCTCCTGGTCGGCCGGGGGTGGCCACGGGGGGACCCAGGTGGGGTCCTCGTCCGGGTCGCGGTAGGCGCAGTCGAACCGGTGCCGGCCGGGGCCGGCCGGTGCCGGCGCCGCCCCGGGCAGCGTGACCAGGGCCGTCGTGCCGGTGGGCACGAGCACGTCCAGCGTGAGCCGCCCGTTCGCCCGCCGCCAGGAGACCTCGGCCAGCCCGTAGGGGGTGCGGTGCGCCGTCCTGGCCCAGGTGATGCCGCCGCCCGGCCGGGGCGCCACCAGCACCGTGCGGTATCCGGGCGCGCCGGGGGCCAGCCCGCCGAGCACGCGGTGCATCCAGTCGGCCACCGCGCCGAGCGCGTAGTGGTTGAACGAGGTCATCTCGCCCGGGTTGATGCTGCCGTCCGGGAGCATGCTGTCCCAGCGTTCCCAGACCGTGGTCGCGCCCATCGTGACCGGGTACAGCCAGGACGGGCACTCGGTCTGCAGCAGCAGCTGGTAGGCGTCGTCCAGGGCGCCGGCGGTGGTGAGGGCGTCGCAGATCAGCGGGGTGCCGAGGAAGCCGGTGGCGATGCGGTGCCGCTGCCGGCGGACCACCTGCACCAGCCGCTCGGCGGCCCGCCGGCGCTGGCGCTCCGCGGGCAGCAGCGCGAACTCCAGCGCCAGCGCGTAGGCGGTCTGCGAGTCGCTGGCCAGCCGCCCGTTGGGGCTCACGTACTCCTGGTGGAACGCGTCGAGGACGCCCTCGGCCAGCTCGGCGTACCGGGCCGCGTCCGCGTCCGCGCCGAGCACCGAGGCGATCTCCGACAGCACCCGGGCGACCCGCACCCGGTACGCCGTGGCGACCAGGACGGGATCGGTGGTGGCCGCCGCGGGGTTGTCCGGCGGGGCGGCGGGGTCGAGCCAGTCACCGAGCTGGAACGCCGGCGTGTGGAACAGCGAGCCGGGGCCGAGCACCGCGGTCCGGCCGTCCACCCAGGCGCGCATGCCGGGGTACTGGCGGCGCAGCACGTCGGCGTCCCCGAAGCGCTGGTAGAGCGCCCAGGGCACGAGCACGGCCGCGTCGCCCCAGCCGGCCTGGGCGGCGTTCTCGCGCAACGGCCCGGGCAGGTCCACCCTGGGCACGAACAGCGGCACCGTCCCGTCCGGCAGCTGGTCGGCGGTCAGGTCCTTCAGCCAGGACGACAGGAAGCCGGCGCAGTCGTAGAGGTAGCTCGCGGTCGCCGCGAACACCTGGATGTCACCGGTCCAGCCCAGGCGCTCGTCGCGCTGCGGGCAGTCGGTGGGCAGGTCCAGGACGTTGCCCCGCATGCCCCACACCACGTTCTCGTGCAGCCGGGTCAGCAGGTCGTCGGAGCACTCGAACCAGCCGGTGCGCTCCAGGTCGGAGTGGTAGACCACCGCGGTCACGTCCCCGGCGTGGAACTCGCCGGGCCAGCCGGTGACCTCGGCGTAGCGGAAGCCGTGGAAGGTGAACCGCGGCTCCCACTCCTCCCCGGCCGGGTCGCCGCGCAGGGTGTAGCTGTCGGTGGCGGCGGCGGTGCGCAGCGGCCGGACCCCGAGCTCGCCGTGCTCCAGCACCTCCGCGTGCCGCAGCCGCACCACGGCGCCGCGCGGGCCGCTGACCCGGATCCGCAGCCGGCCGACGAGGTTCTGGCCGAAGTCGAGCAGCCGCGCCCCGGACGGCGAGCTGAGCACCTCGCACACGGCCAGCTCCTGGGTGGCCCGGACCGCCGGACCGTCCGGCGCGACCAGCGTGGTCAGGTCGAGGTCGGCGACGCGGCAGCCGGCCCACCCGCCGTCGTCGAACGCCGGGGCCGACCAGCCCGGCTGCTCCGCCGTGGCGTCGTGGTGCTCGCCGTCGTAGAGGTCGGCGGAGCGGACCGGGCCGGTGCACGACCGCCAGCCGGCGTCGGTGCCGACCACGACCGTCCGGCCGTCGGCCAGCGTGACCTCCAGTTGCGCCAGCAGGCCGCAGCGGTCGCCGTAGACGTTCCGCTTGCCGGGCTCGAAGGTGAGCCGGCCGCGGTACCAGCCGTCGGCGACCATCGCCCCGACCGCGTTCTCCCCGGGCGCCAGCAGCGCGGTGACGTCGTAGGTCTGGTAGCGCAGCCGGTGCTGGTAGCTCGTCCAGCCGGGCGCGAACGCGTCCGCGCCGACCCGCTGCCCGTTGATCTCCGCCTGGTAGATCCCGCGGGCGGTGATGTACAGGCGCGCGGCGACGATGCCGGCGTCCAGCACGAAGCCGCGGCGCAGCATCGGCACCGGGCCCGGGCCCGGGCTGGAGTCCCGGTCCGGGCGGGGGTCGGGTTCGGAGTCGGGTTCGATCAGCCGGGCCTGCCAGTCGGACGGGTCGAGCAGCCCGGCCTCCACCACCGCCGGCTCGCTCCACGCCGACGGCTGCCCGCCGGCGCCCCAGACCCGCACCTGCACGGTGCGCCGCTCGCGCGAGGCCAGCGGCGCCGCCGGCCACGGCACCAACACCGAGTCCGGCGAGTCGATACGGCCCGACGCCTCGGCGTCACCGTCGATACGGCCCGAGCCCGCGCCGTCGACATCGACTCGGCCCGAAGCCACGCCGTCGATACGGCCCGAGCCCGCGCGGTCGCCGCCGACTCGGCTCGAGACCGCGCCATCGACATCGAGGCGGCCCGAGGCCGCGCCGTCGACGTCGACTCGGCTCGAGGCCGCGCCATCGACATCGAGGCGGCCCGCGGCCGCGCCGTCGACATCGATACGGCCCGGGGCCGGGCGAGCGACCCGGACCTCGTAGCCGGCCTGGCGCCATCCCGCCGGCGCACCCGCCACCCGCCAGGACAGCCGCGGCGCGCGCTCCCCGATGCCGACCGCGGTGCGGTGATGCTCGAAGCGGACCGCGGTGACCGTCGGCACCGCCTCGCCCGGGCCCCCGGCGGCGGCGTCAGCGCCGGCGGTCGACGGGGCAACGTCCCGGTCAGTCATCGGGTCCGGCGCTGCGCAGCAGCCGGACGTCCCACGGGCCCAGCGGGATCGGCTTGCCGGGCCGGTGGCTCTCGCCGGTGAGCAGGTCGGCCACCTTCGCGGCGGCGGTGGCGGTGGCCTCGTCCCAGCTCCAGTTGTGCAGGACGTGCAGCCGGGAGCCGGCCGCGCCGGCACCGGTCGGCACGGTGCAGGTCGACACGGTGACCGTCGGCCCGGTCGTCCAGCCGCCCACCGGCTCGGGAACCAGCCACCGCACCAGGCCGGCGGCGAGCTCCTGGTCCGGGACGGTGCCGACCACGGTGATCCGGCCGGCACCGTGCCGGTTCGTGGTCACCGCGGCCCAGCGGCCGAGGTGCGGGTGCCGGTAGGAGGAGAGGACCTCCGCGCCGGTGCTGACCAGCCCCTCGGCGTACCCGGTGGCCGCTCCCCGCAGGGCGCCGTCCGCCGGCACCGGCTCGGGCAGCGAGGCCGTCTCGTCGTACCAGACGCCGGCCGCGTCGGCGATCCGGGCCGGTGCCCGCTCGGTGCGCGCCCGCCCCTCGACGTCCCCGTAGCCGGTCCGCGGGCCGGCGACGAGGTGACCGCCGGCGTGCGCGTAGTCGATCAGGAACCCCAGGTCCTCGTCGGCCGCGGCGTAAAAGGCGGCGGCGACCAGCACCGGGTACCGGGCCGCCGCCCCGGCCGGGGTGAGCTGGCCGCCCCGCGACGGCAGCAGCTGCTGCGGCCGGACGATCCGCTGCTGCCGCTTCGCGTCGAAGCTGCCGCGGCAGAACGCGGCCACGATGTGCCGGTAGGAGTCCGGGTCGCCGAACGGCTCACCCCGCAGCGGGCCCTGCGTCGAGAGGGCGAACTTGCTGTCGGAGTCGTACAGGACCGCGACGTCGTAGTCCGGTTCGGCTGCGGTGAAGGCGTCGCCGGCGTCGCGCAGTTCCAACCCGATGCGCGCGATCTCGCGGTAGGCGCGGCCCGGGATGCCGCTGTGCGGCAGTACGCCGCCCCAGTACGTCTCGGCGCCGTAGGGCAGCGTGTTCCAGTGCCAGTACTGGACCAGGCGCGCCCCGCGGGCCACCAGCAGCCAGGCCACCTGGCGCCACTGGCCGTCGTACCCGGACTCGTTCATGGCGGCGAAGCCGATCGGGCCGGCGTTGGTCTCGGTGACCAGGAACGGCGCCTGCTTGGAGGAGTACATGAGGTCCGCGAGCTGGGTGACGGCCCACGGCCCGCGCACCACCCAGCCCATCGGGCCGGTCGAGCGGGCCAGGTCGCTGGGGTGCCGCAGCGAGCCCTGCATCTCGTAGTAGGCGTTGCCGGACGCCACGTCGAGCGGCCGGCTCAGCTCGACGTCCTCGACGCCGGGCTGGTCGTAGGAGATGCAGGTGGTGACGAAGCCGCGGCCGCCGGTGATCTCCCGGACCACGCCCGCCTGCCAGCCGATGAACTCGCTGACCTGCTCCGCCTGGAAACGCCGCCAGGCCAGGTCGTACTGCGGCTGGAAGTTCCCCTCCGGGCGCCACAGCTCGCTCCACCGCGCCAGCCGGTGCGACCAGTAGGCGAGGCCCCACTCCTCGTTCAGCCGCTCGACGGTGCCGTAGCGGTGGCGCAGCCAGTCCACGAACCTCTCGACGACGTCGGTGTTGTAGAGCAGCCGCGGGCCCGGTTCGTTGTCCACCTGGTAGCCGATGACCGCCGGGTGGTCGGCGTACCGGCCGATCACCGCGCGGATCACCCGCTCGGCGTGGAACCGGTACGCGGCGTGCGCGAAGTCGACCTCCTGCCGGGCGCCCCAGCCGACCCGGTGCCCCGAGACGTCCGCGGCGGCGATCTCCGGGTACCGCCGGGCCAGCCACATCGGCACGGCATAGGTGGGCGTGCCCAGGATGACCCCGATGCCGCGCCGGGAGGCGGCGTCCAGGACCGGTTCCAGCCAGTCCAGCTCGAACCGGCCGTCCTCGGGCTCCCAGGTCGACCAGACCGACTCGCCGACCCGGATCACCGAGAAACCGGCCTCCGCCATCAGGTCGAAGTCGGCCTCGATGTCGGGCTCGCGCTGGTACTCGGCGTAGTAGGCGGCGCCGAACCGGATCCGGTCCATCAGCGCTCGCTGCCCCGGTACCGGAAGCCGGCGAAGCGGACCGTGCCCTCGGCCGCGTACAGCCCGATCACCCGGCCGGTGAAGGACGCGCAGGTCTCCGCGGTCCAGTAGCGGCCGTCGAGTTCGGCCAGCAGCGTGCCGCCGGCCAGCAGCCGGACGCGGTCGCCGCCCATCGCGGCCGGGGTGAAGCCGGGCGCCGCCGGCGCCAGCTCGATGCGCAGTTCCACGTCACCCGCCGGCACGGTCGCGTCCCAGGTCTGGGTGAGCCCGGCGAGGTGCGCCCGCGCGGTGACGGTCGTGCCGCGCGCCTCGACCGAGAACCAGTGGGCCTCGTCGTAGCGGGCCGCGAGGCCGCCCGCCCCGCTCGAGGCGTCCACGGTGGTCGACACGGTGGCGGACAGGTGCCGCTGGCGGCGGCCGACGAACTGCGGGTGCGGGTCGTCCAGCCCCATCCGGCCCTGGAGCACGAGCCGGCCGCCGGTGACCGCGCCGACCGCCGCCGGGGTGGTGCGGACCGCCAGCCAGCCGGGGTCCGCCAGCGCGGCCGGGTCGGTGAAGTCGAAGGTCTCCTCCTGCGCCCCGTCGCGTGGGGCGAGCCGCACCGGCTCGGGCCGCGGCCAACCGTCCACCCAGGACACCGGCGTGCTGAACGTCTCCCGTCCCAGGGGCGAGAACGCCTGGGTCATGCCGAGCGGGCGCATGCCCAGCAGCACCAGCGCCGAGCCGCCGTCCGGGGTCTGCACCAGGTCGGCGTGCCCGGTGTTCTGGATCGGCCGCGACGTGCTCCGGGCGCTGAGCACCGGGTTGGCCGGGTGCGGTTCGAACGGTCCCTCCGGGGACGGGCCGCGGGCGATGCTGACGCCGTGCCCGCGCTCCGTGCCACCCTCGGCGATCATGAGGTACCAGTGGTCACCGCGCCGGTACAGGTGCGGCGCCTCGGGGAACTTCAGCCCGGTGCCGGACCACAGCGAGCGCGGCTCCTCCAGCGCCTTGCCGGCCGCGAGGTCGACCCGGACCTGCTGGATGCCCCGGTGCTGAACGTCCCCGGGCTCGACGGCCCCGGGCGCACCCAGGTACAGCCCGGAGAACGTGACGTACGCGGTCCCGTCCTCGTCCCAGGCGAGGTCGGGATCGATGCCGCCGACGCCCTCGATCGTGGTCCCGTCGCTCCACCGGCCGGCCGGGTCGGTCGCGGTGAACACGACGCACCCGCGCGGGCTCATCGCGACGGTGACGATGACGTAGAAGACCCCGTCGTGGTACCGGATGGTCGGCGCCCACACGCCGCCGCCGGTCGGCACGTCGTCGACGCCCACCTGCTCCGGCCGGGTGGCCACGTTGCCGATGTGCTGCCAGCTGACCAGGTCGCCGCTGCGGTAGACGGGGATTCCGGGCAGGTACTCGAAGGTCGAGGTGACCAGGTAGTACAGGCCGTCGGCGAGCACGATGCTCGGGTCCGGGTTGAAGCCCGGGACCAGCGGGTTCGGCGTCATCAGGTCAGCTCCACCGTGGCCGCCAGCGGCAGTTCGACGGCCGACGTGCCCACCCGCAGCCGGTACCGGCCCGGCTCGTACCGCCAGCCGTCCGCCCAGTAGGCGAGCAGCCGGCTGGGCACGCTCACCGGCACCGTGGCGGTCCCGCCGGCGGGCACCCGGACCGGTGCGTAGCCGACCAGCCACCGCACCGGCCGGTCCACCGCGGAGTCGGCGCGTTCGGCGTACACCTGCACGACCTGCTTGCCGGGCCGGGCGCCGCGGTTGGCCACCTCGACGGTGACCGGGATCGGGTCGCCGGCCGGCACCGCGGGCGGCGCCTGCACGCCGGTCAGGGCGATGTCCGTGTAGCCCTGCCCGCTGCCGAACCAGTACGCCGGGGCGGTGTCCTGCCGGAGCCAGGCCCGGTAGCCGATGTGGATGCCCTCGGCGTACTCCAGCCGGCCGTCGACCGGCGCCGTGCACAGCACCGGCACGTCCGCCTCGGCCGCCGGCCAGGTGGTGGGCAGCCGGCCGCCCGGCTCGGCGAGGCCGAGCAGCACGTCCGCGACGGCGTTGCCCATCTCCTGCCCGCCGAAGTACCCGACGAGCAGCGCGGCGACGCTGTCCCGCCACGGCAGCAGGACCGGCGCGCCGGAGTTCACCAGCACCACGGTGCGCGGGTTCGCCGCGGCGACGGCGCGGACCAGGTCGTCCTGCCGGCCCGGCAGCGCCAGCGACGTGCGGTCGTAGCCCTCGGACTCGACCACCGAGTTGGTGCCGACCACGACCAGCGCCACGTCGGCGACGGCGGCCGCCGCCGCGGCGGCGGCGATCAGCGCGTCCCCGTCCACGGCCGCCGGCTCGGTGCCGAAGCGCAGCCACAGCAGCTCGGCCAGCGGGCCGCCGCGGTCGCGCAGGTCGTACTCGAAGCGGAGCTCGACCGGCGTGCCCGCGGTCAGGTTCACCTCGGCGGCGGCGGTGGGCGGGGCCATCAGGGCGGCGCCCAGGTCGGTGTGCTCGGACCGGAGGTCCGCGTCGACGATGAGCTCACCGTCGAGGTACACCGTGCCGTGGCCGACGGCGGCGAAGCCGAGGCGGACCGGGCCCGACTCGGCCGGGGTGAACCGCGTCGCCAGCTCCACGGTGGCCGAGCGGCCGATCGGGGCGTCCCCGCCGAACCAGACCAGCGCGCTGGACCGGCGGTCCTCGGCGAACAGCTCGGTGCCGTCGGCGGCCAGGAACCGGGCGCGCAGGCCGGGCCCGCCGGTGACCGGGTTGGTCAGCTGCGCCAGCGGCAGCTCGACCACGCCGTCCTGCACGACGGCACCGCGGGAGTAGGTCACGTCCACCAGGGGCAGCGCGGCCCGCAGCCCGGCCAGCGGGGAGACGGTGCGCTCGGGCAGCACGGTGGCGCTGCCGCCACCCTGGGTGCGGGCGTTGGCCGCGTTGTCGCCGATCACCGCGACCGAGCGCAGCGCCGCGGCGTCCCAGGGCAGCTCGCCGCGGTTCGCCAGCAGGACGGTGCCCTCGGCGGCGGCGTGCCGGGCGAACGCGATGCCGTCCTCGACCCAGACCGGGCGGGCGGCCGGGAAACCGTCGAGCGCGCCCACCCGCCGCGCGAGGGTGAGGATCCGGGCCACCTTGCGGTCGATGACCGACTCGTCGATCTTCCCGGAGCGGACGGTGCGGACCAACGCGTCGCCCCACGGGCCCTGCGGGCCGGGCATGACGAGGTCCTGCGCGGCCGTCGCGCTGTCCAGCGACCGGACGGCGGTCCAGTCGCTGAGCACGACGCCGTCGAAGCCCCACTCGCCGTTCAGCGGGACCTCCAGCAGCTCGTGCTCGGTCGCGGTGGCGCCGTTGATCGAGTTGTAGGAGCTCATCACCAGCCAGGCGTGCGCCTCGGTGACCGCCTTCTCGAACGCGAGCAGGTACAGCTCGCGCAGCGCGCGGTCGCCGACCCGGACGTCGACGGTGAACCGGTCGGTCTCGGAGTCGTTGGCGATGTAGTGCTTCGGTGTGGCGCCGACGCCGTTGTCCTGCACGCCGGTCACGTAGGCGGCGGCGAGGTCGGCGGTGAGCACCGGGTCCTCGCTGAACGCCTCGAAGTGCCGGCCACCGAGGGGGGACCGGTGCAGGTTGATGGTGGGGCCGAGCACCACGTCGACGTTCTTGCGGCGGGCCTCCACCGCGGCCGCGGCGCCGTAGCGGCGGGCGATATCCGGGTCCCAGGACGAGGCCAGCGCGGTGCCGGACGGCAGGTTGAGGGACGGGTCGCGCTCGTCCCACACCTCGCCGCGGACGCCGGACGGGCCGTCGGAGACGAGGATGCGGCGCAGCCCGATCCGCTCGATGGGCCAGGTGGTCCAGAAGTCGCGGCCGGTCAGCAGCCGGACCTTCTCCTCCAGCGTGAGGGCGGCGAGCGCTTCGGCGATCGTGGCGTCACCGGCAAGTACGGTCACTAGGCTTCCTCAGTTCGTGGTCAGGGCGGCCTTGAGCCGCTGGCGTTCGGCGCGCCGCTCGGCCTGGGCGACCGGGTCGGGCACCGGGGCGGCGAGGAACAGCGTCCGGGTGTAGGGGTGCTGCGGGCGGGCGGTGACCTGGTCGCCGTCGCCCCACTCGACGATCTCGCCGCGGTGCATGACCGCGACGCGGTGCGACAGGAGGCGGACCACGGCGAGGTCGTGCGACACGAACAGGTACGCGACGCCGGTGCGCTCCTGGATCTCCTTGAACAGGGCCAGCACCCGGGCCTGGGTGGACAGGTCGAGGGCGGAGACCGGCTCGTCGCAGACGATGAGCCGCGGGTCGAGCGCGAGGGCGCGGGCGATGGCGATGCGCTGCCGCTGGCCGCCGCTGAACTCCCGCGGCAGCCGGCTGCCGGCATCGGCGGGCAGCCGCACCTGGTCGAGCAGTTCGCGGACCCGGCTGGTCGCCTCCGCCTTGGCGACCTTCCGGATGGTCAGCGGCTCGGTGAGGATCTGCTCGATGGTCAGTGCCGGGTTCAGCGAGGTGTACGGGTCCTGGAAGACGACCTGGATCTCGCTGGACAGCTCCCGCCGCTTCGACCGGGACAGCTGGCTGATGTCGCGGCCGTTGTAGCGGATGGCGCCGCCGGTGACCGGGGCGAGGCCGAGCACGGCCCGGCCCAGCGTCGTCTTGCCGGAGCCGGACTCGCCGACCAGGCCGACCGTCTCACCGGGCCGGATGTCCAGCGAGACGCCGTTGAGCGCCCGGAACGGCTGCTTCCTGCCGAAGCCTCCGGCCGGGTATTCGACGATCAGTTTGTCGACCTCGAGCAGGCGGCCGGTCATGGGGTTTCCTTGGTCAGGAGGGGTCCGCGGGGCTGGCTGTCCTCGGGGATCGCGTCGAACAGGGACTTGGTGTACGGGTGCCGCGGGTCGGCGAAGACGGACCGGACCGGGCCGGTCTCGACGATGCGGCCGGCGCGCATGACCGAGACCCGGTCGCACAGGTCGGCCACCACGCCGAAGTTGTGCGTGACGAGCAGGACCCCCATCTGGAACTCGGCCTGCAGGTCGCGCAGCAGGTCCAGCACCTCGGCCTGCACGGTGACGTCCAGCGCGGTGGTGGGTTCGTCGGCGATGAGCAGGTCCGGGTTGCAGGACACCGCCCCGGCGATGAGGACGCGCTGGGCCATGCCGCCGGAGATCTGGTGCGGGTAGGCGGCGAAGGTGCGCGGCGGGTCCGGGATGCCGACCCGTTCGAGCAGCTGCAGCGCCCGGGCCCTGGCCTCGGCCCGGCCGACGCCGAGCGAGACCCGGATCGGCTCGGTGAGCTGGTGACCGATGGTGAACGACGGGTCCAGGTTGGACATCGGCTCCTGCGGGACGTAGGCGATCCGGGCGCCGCGCAGCCGGGTCATCTCCTTCTCGGAGCCGCGCGCCAGGTCGACGCCGGCGAAGTTGATGTCACCGGCCACGATCCGGCCGCCCGGCGGCAGCAGCCGCATGATCGCGAACGCGGTCTGCGTCTTGCCGGAGCCCGACTCGCCGATCAGGCCGTGCACCTCACCGCGGCGCACGGTCAGCGACACGTCCTCCACGACGGTCTGCACCGAACCGTTGGGCTGGTCGTAGCCGACCGCCAGCTCCCGGACCAGCAGCAGCTCCTCGCCTGCGGACCCGGCGATCTCGTCGTGGGTGATGACCGGTTCCCGCTGCACCGACACCGTCGCCGGCGCCCGCTTCGCCCGCCGCCGCCGCTTCGGGGTGCCGCTGCGCTCCAGCTCGTCCCGCAGCGCGTTGCCCAGCAGCGCCAGCGCCATGCAGGTCAGGCCGATCGCGAGGCTCGGCCACAGCAGCTGCAGCGGGGCGGAGTAGATGTTGGTGAACGCGTCGTTGAGCATGCCGCCCCAGGTGGGTCGGGACAGGTCGCCCAGGCCCAGGAAGTCCAGGCCGGCCTCGATGGCGATGGCGATCCCGGCCAGGTTCGCGGCGAGGATGATCGCCGGCGCGCGCACCACGGTCAGGATGTGGCGGGAGATGATCCGGGCATCGCTGAGCCCGGACACCCGGGCCGCGTCGACGTACAGCTCCTGCCGCACGCCGGACACGGCCGCGTGCACCACCCGGTAGAACGCCGGCGCGATCAGGATCCCGAAGATCGTCATCGCGCCGAACAGGGACGGGCCGATCACCGCGCGGGCGGCCAGCAGCACCACGATGCCGGGCAGCGCCATCAGCAGGCTGGCCACCCAGGATGCGGCGCCGGCGAACCACCTGCCGTAGTAGCCGGAGATCAGGCCGGCCGTGACGCCGATCGCGGCGGCCACCAGCACCGCCAGGACCGCGCCTTCGAGGGTGGGCCGGATGGCGTACAGCAGCCGGGACAGGATGTCGTGCCCGGACCCGTCCGCGCCCAGCAGGTACCGGCCGCCCGGCTTGGCCAGGATGTCGGCCGCGGAGGCCTTGTCCGGGTCGTGCGGCGCCAGCACCGGTGCGAACACCCCGGCGAGCACGGTGAGGACGAGGAAGGCCAGCGACACCACGCCGGTCGGGTCCTTCAGCAGCCGGCGGAACACCCCCGCGTGCTCGACCGCGCTGACTCCGGGGACGGCTTCGGGCGGCAGCGGTACGGCGGTCATGAGACCCGCACCTTGGGGTTCAGCCAGCCCTGCAGCAGGTCGACGGCGAGGTTGACGACGACCACGATGACGGCGATGGCCAGCACCAGCCCCATCACCAGCGGGATGTCCCCCTGCCCGGTGGCGCCGACGGCGACCTGGCCGAGGCCGGGGATGGCGAAGATCTGCTCCACGATCACCGCGCCACCGAGCAGGCCGACGAACTGGATCGCGAGCACGGACAGCGCCGGGCCGGCGGCGTTGCGCAGGGCGTGCTTGTAGACGACCCGGCGCTCGGACAGCCCCCGGCTGCGCAGCGTGCGGACGTAGTCCTGGCGCAGCGCGTCCAGCAGCGAGCCGCGGATCTGCGCGGCGACGCCGGCGATGCCGCCGACCGACAGCGCGATCACCGGCAGCGCGATGGACGACAGCCACTGCGTAGGCGACTCGCCGAACTGCACGTATCCGGTCGGCTTGAACAGGTGGATCTTGATCGCGAAGAGGGTGACCAGGCCGATCGCGACCAGGAAGCCGGGGATCGCGAAGCCGAGGACGGACAGGAACTGCACGAGGCGGTCGGCCCAGCCGCGCCGGGTGGCGGCGACCACGCCGAGCACCACGGCCACCACCGCGCTGACCACCGTGGCGCCGATGACCAGGGACAGGGTCACCGCGAGCCGGCTGCTGATCGCGTCGCTGACCGGTTGGCCGGTGAACCACGAGTCGCCCAGGTTGCCGTGCGCGGCGTGCGACACCCAGTCGCCGAACCGGGTCAGTAGCGGCCGGTCCAGGCCCAACTCGTGCTTTTTCTGCAGCACGGTGTCCTCGGTCGCCTGCTGGCCGAGGATGCGGCGGGCGATGTTGCCCCCGCTGAGATAGAGGAGCAGGAACGTGAGGGTGGACAGCACCGCCACCAGCACGACGCCGGCGCCGAGGCGCCGCAGCACGAATCGGAACACGATGACCCCCAGGGCCGGAACTGCCGGAAGTGGTGGTGGGAGGGCGGGCCGCCGCCCGGTCGGCGGCCCACCGGCGGGTCAGCCCTTGGGCGTGATGTTCCAGAGGTACGGGTAGGCGTTGTCGCTCTGCTGGACCACGTCCGTCTTCTTGTCCGCGGCGAAGTTGCCGGCGACCCGGTACCACGGGTTGAACCAGGCCTGGTCGACGACGTACTTGTTCAGCTCCTTGGCCGCGGTGCCGGCCTCCTCGTCGGAGCCGGTCTGGATCTTCTTGATCAGGCCGTCCACTTTCGGGTCCTTGATGTGGAAGACGTTGAACGTCGCGGTCGAGCTGATCTCGAAGTTGGCGACCTGCCACGGCGTCGGGTCCTGCTGGAGCCGGAACCACGAGGCGCCGTACTTCGGGGCCAGGATCGCGGCGATGGCGTCGTTCGCGGCCACCTGCTCGTACTTGACGGTGATGCCGGCGTCGCCGAGGTACTGCTTGACCAGGTCGAACACGGTGGTGGCGCCGAAGTTGAACTGGGGCAGCGTGATCGTCAGGCCGCTGCCGTAGCCGGCCTCGGCCAGCAGTTGCTTGGCCTTGGCCTTGTCGTACGGGTACGCCGTGTCCAGGGCCGGGTCGTAGGCCGGCGAGTTGGTGCCGAAGATCTGGCCGGTGACGGTGCCGTTGCCCTTGTCGACCGCCTTCAGCATGGCGTCGCGGTCGATCGCGTAGTTGATCGCCTGCCGCACCTTCACGTTGCCCAGCGCCGGGTTCATCTTGCCTTCGCGGTCGAAGAGGATCAGGCCGGTCCAGTCCAGCTCGTGCGGGAACAGCTGGATGCCCGCCGCCTTGAGCTGGTCGTTGGCGCTGTTGTCGGCCAGGTTCAGGCCGCTGACCTGCCCGCCCCGCAGCGCGTTCACCTGGGTCGCGATGGTGCTGTACACGTTGATCACCACGGTGCCGTAGTGCTGCTGGTCCTTGGCCCAGTAGGTCGGGTTCTTCGTGAACACGTACTTCGACCCGACGACGGTCTTGCCGGTGTCGAGGATGTACGGGCCGGAGCCGACCGGCTTGGTCTTCTCGTCGGCCGCGCCGAACGCCTTCGGGCTCTCCATCGCGCCGGCGTTCTGCGCGAGGTAGGTGAGCAGCGCCGGGTCCGGCTGGGTGAGCGTGATCTGCAGGGTGTCCGGCGCCGTCGCCGTCGCGCCCTTCACGTTGGCGAGGAAGGACTTGTTCGCCGAGGTGCCGTCGCGGAACCGGAGGAGGTTCTTGGCGGCGACGTCGGCGGTGAACGCCTCGCCGTCGGTGAACTTCACGTCGGTGCGCAGCTTCATCGTGAGCACCGTCTTGTCGGCGTTGTACGACCAGGTCGTCGCCAGCCACGGGAGGATCTTGGCGTCCGGTGTCTCGTGCAGCAGTGAGTCGTACACCGCCTGGATGTAGGGCGCCTCGTTGGCCCAGTTCGCGCCGGCGGCGGCCAGGCTGGTCGGCGGCACCAGGGCGCCGAGGGTCAGCGTTCCCGTCCCCGTACCGGCGCCCGCGCCGGCGCTGCCACTGCTCGAGCCGCCCCCGCAGGCGGCCAGCGTGACCACCAGGGCGGCCGCAGCCGCCGCGACGGTCCCCATCTTCTTAGGAAGCACTGCTCGGTCCCTTCGTTCGGTACGCCCGCGGCCTCCAGGCGGTGTGGTCGAGGACGGTACGGTAAAAACCTACCGAGCGCTAGGTTTGTTTTAGGCCATGTTTCGGATACGCTTCGCCGCATGACGACCCGGAGACCCCGCGGCCAGTACGCCAAGACGGCTTCCCGCCGGCAGGAGATCGTCGAGGCCGCCATCGAGGTCTTCTCGTCCTCGGGCTTCCACAAGGGCTCGCTGCGCGACGTCGCCGACAAGGTGGGGCTGAGCCAGGCCGGGTTGCTGCACCACTTCCCCAGCAAGGAGCACCTGCTGCAGGCGGTGCTCGCCTGGCGGGACGATCAGGCGCGGATCCGGCTCGGCGACCCGCTGCCCGAAGGCGTTGCCCTGCTCCGCGGCCTGGCGGAGCTCGCGGAATACAACGCGAGCACGCCGGAACTGGTTGAGCTGCACGTCATCGTGTCCGCCGAGGGCACTTCCGCGGACCACCCGATCCACGGCTACTTCGACGAGCGCTACGCCATGATCTTCGAGATGGTCCGCGCCGCCTTCGCGCACGCCGACGCACGCGGCCAGCTGAAGCCGGGCGTCGACTGCGCCGGCGCCGCCCGGACGGTCATCGCGCTCATGGACGGCCTGCAGGTGCAGTGGCTGCTGCACCGCGACGAGGTGGACATGGCCGGCGACCTGCGCCGCTATATTCAGTCACTGCTCTGTATCGAGTTGTGACCAGTACGTGGCGGGCGGCCGAGATCGCCCTCACGGCGACGGCCGGCTACCGCAACGCCTACCTCGACATCGACGTCTGGGCCGACTTCAGCTGCGCGGCCGGCGTAACGCTGCGCCGGCCCGCGTTCTACGACGGCAGCGGCACCTGGCGGGTCCGCTTCGCCGCGCCGTCGGCCGGCACCTGGCGCTGGCGCGCGGAGGCCTCCGTCGACGACCCGGGGCTGCGCGGCGTGCGCGGCACCGTCGAGGTCGCCGACCCCGAGGTGGCCGATCCGGGCAGCGGCAACCGCTTCCACCGGCACGGGTTCTGGCGCATGTCGCCGGGCCGGCGCAGCCTGGTGCACGCGGACGGGACCCCGGCGATGCTCGTCGCGGACACCGCCTGGGCACTGCCGTGGCGGGCGAGCGAGGCCGACGTCGCGGACTACGCCGCGCACCGGCAGGCCAGCGGTTTCAACGCGGCGCTGCTGATGTCGCTCCAGCCGGACATGCGCGCCCGCGGGCCGCGCGACCGGCAGGAGGACGAGGGGTTCGACGTCGCGTTCGAGGACCTGCCCGCCGGCCGGCTCACCGAACTGAACGTCGGCTACTTCCGGACCCTCGACCGGCTGCTGGACATCCTGCTCGCGCACGGGATCGTCCCGGTGCTGCAGCCGGTGTTCCAGGGCTTCGGCTGGAAGGGCCTGGACGTGGCCGGCACCGTCGTCCCGCCCGCCCAGTACGCCCGGTACTGCCGCTACCTGGTCGCCCGGTACGGCGCCGCGCCGGTGGTCTACCTCGTCGGCGCCGACGGGTGGGGGACCGAGCCGCAGATCGAGGCCGGCGGGCGGGAGATCGAGGCGTGGGACTGCTACCGGCAGCCCACCGGCGTGCACTACAACCCGGCCGCGACGAACCGCGCGCACCAGGACGCCGACTGGCTGGACTTCCAGTGGTGCCAGACCGGGCACTCGGGCGAGCACGTGCCGGAACGGGTGGCCGACATGTGGCGCAACCTGCCGGCCAAGGCGGTCGCGAACGGCGAGCCCAGCTACGAGCACACCCGCACGGACACGACCGCCGACGGGTGGTGGCAGGGGCACGAGGCCTGGAGCAACCTGTGCGCCGGCGGGACGATGGGCGTTGTCTACGGCGCGGCGAACCTGTGGCAGTGGAAGCACCACCCGGACGAGCCGGGCCACAGCGCGTACTTCCTCGCCGGCTCCGGCGGGTGGCGCGACGCGCTGGAGTTCCCCGGCGCGACGTACGTGGGGCTGGTGGGGCAGATCCTGGACGGCCTCCCGACCACCGACATGGCCCCGGACTGGACGACCTTCCTCGCACCGCGCGGGCTGCGGGTCCCCGGCGCGCTGCAGATCACCTACCAGGAGCACGGCGGCCCGCTCGTCCCGATGCGGGAGGAGGGGCTGCCGCTGCGCTACCGCGTGGTCGACCCGTGCACCGGGAAGACCCTCGAGCAGGGCGTCCGGACGCCGGGCCAGCCCATCGAAGACACCCGCGGACAACCGCGGCTGGTCATCTTCCACGACCCCGGCAAGGACGCCTGACGCGGCCGCGGGTGCTGTCGGTGGCGGCCGCTCCGGGCGCTACCGGACGTGCAGGTTTCCCATCATGCCCATGTCCACGGGTTCGAGGTTGTGGCAGTGGAACACGCTCTGCCGCGACCATCCGGACTGACGCCCACGCCGCGCAGGTTGAGACGCAAGCTACGCGCCGGCAGCGGGTGGCGGGAGCAGTCGCCGCAGCATCGCGGTGAACTGGGCCGCTTCTGCCGGGTCGAGCGGGGCCAGGAACCGCCGCTCGGCCGCCAGCGTCGCCTCGCCGCCCGCCCGCAGCACGTGCAGGCCGTGCGCGGTGAGCTGGACCATGTTGCGCCGGCGGTCGGCCGGATCGGGGCGCCGGGCGACGAGATCCTTGCGCTCGAGGGCGTCGATGATGTCGACCATCGTGGTCCGGTCCACACCCAGCTGCCCGGCCGCCTGCTGCTGGGAGATCGGTTCGTGCGCGCCCAGCACGACAAGGACGGCCAACTCCCGCCCGGTGATCTCGAACGGGGCCAGCGCCGGACCGGTGAGCTCGCCCAGCGCCAGCTGGGCGTGCTTGAGCAGGTAGCCGAGGCGCTCAGTCAGGGGCGACACCGGCGGTGGCACCGGTGACGCGGTCTTGTGCGGCTGGCGGCTCCCCGACCTGGACACCGGCACAGTCTAGATCCTAGGGTGATAGTCACTTGTCCTGACGATCCAGTGAGCTGAACATCAGGGTGGGTGCAGACAGTGGTCGCCCGCCGGAACTCCAGGAGGATCCGCCATGCCCCACCTGACCTTCGGCCTGAAAGCCTCGCAGCAGCACCAGTCGATAGCCGAGCTCCGGCAGGTCTGGACCATTGCCGACGAGAGCGGGTTCGACAGCTGCTGGGCATTCGATCATCTCGTGCCGATGGGGCGCGCCCGGTCGGGCGACATCTTCGAGGCGTGGACCGTGCTGGCCGCGATGGCGCAGGCGACCCGGCGGGTGCGCCTCGGCACCCTGGTGACCGGCAACATCTACCGCCACCCCGGCCTGCTCGCCAAGATGGCCGTCACCGTCGACCAGCTCAGCGCGGGCCGGCTGACCATGGGCCTCGGCGCCGGCGGGGACGAGTACGCCGACACGATGTACGGCCTGCCGGCGCAGCCCGCCCGGCAGCGGATCGAACGGCTGGCCGAGGCCTGCCAGGTGCTGAAGCTGCTCTGGACCGGGCAGACCACCACCTTCAGCGGGACGTACTACCAGCTCCACGAGGCACTGGCCGACCCGAAGCCGGTGCAGCGCCCGCACCCTCCACTGTGGATCGGAAGCAGCGGTGAACGGTACGGCCTCAGGGTTGTCGCGCAGCACGCGGATGTCTGGCTGAACGCCAGCCTGAACCCGGACGACCTGACCGAGCTGACCAGGCTCGCCCAGATTCTCGACCGGCACTGCCACGACATCGGCCGGGACCCCGACAGCATCCGTCGCGCGGTCCAGTTCCGGCTACCGGCCGATGCGGACGCGACGATGCGGGCGGCCGAGCGCTACGTCGACGCCGGCTTCGCCGACATCATCTTCATGCCGCTCGACGGCGGCCTGCCCCGGATAGCGGCCGTCGCCGCCCTCCTACCCAGACTGCGTACCCTCGGCTGAGCCAGGGCGTGGCGGTCGGACCACCACCGCGACAGCGACCCACCTGGGCCCGCGGGGCCGCCGTCCACAGTGGACGGTGGCCCCGCGGGCGAATCTCTATGCGGCCGCCTCGGCGAGCGCGTCGGTGGCCGGTTGCCGGGTCGGCCGGCCGCTGCCGCGGACGTTGATCATCAGCAGCGCCGCGGCGACCGCGACCGCGCCGAAGACCGCCGCGGCCAGGAAACCCATGGCCGAGCCGTGGGACTGGATCGAGTGCAGCGCGTGCACCGCGGTCGAGTCCTGCCAGGCGGCGCTGGGTGCCCTGGGCCCGCCGGCGTGTTCGACGTTGAGCTGCTGCAGGTGCTGGAGTGCCGTCGGGTTGCCGGCCAGGTCGTGGACCTGGCTCGTGCCCGTGTTGCGTGCGGCGGTCGCGAATACGGTGGCCAGCACGGACAGCCCGATCGAGCCGCCGACCTGTTGCCCGACGTTGAGCAGGGCCGAAACGATACCGGCGTCGGTGTTGGCCACGTTCGAGACCGCGGTGGTCGTCAGCGGCACGAACAGCATGCTCAGGCCGAGCGCGAGCACGATCATGCCGGGCAGCAGCTCGCCCCAGTAGCCGGTGCCCGGATCGACCCGCGCCAGCCACAGCAGCGACAGCGTCATCAGCGTGCTGCCGGCGGTGAGAAGCGGCTTGGGCCCGATCCGCGGGAGCAGCTGCGCGACGAGCTGGGAGCCGATCGCGATCACGAACGGGAACGGCAGGTAGGCAACCCCCGACCGGAGCGCGCTGTAGCCCATGACCTGCTGGAAGAAGAAGGTCAGGAAGTAGAACATGCCGAACAGCCCGGCACCGACCATCAGCATGATCAGGTATGCGCCGGCCCGGCTGCGATTGCGGAGCAGCCGGATCGGCATCATCGGGTGTTCGGCGACGAACGCCTCGACCAGCACGAACGCGATCAGCAGCAGGCCGGCCAGCGGGAACAGTAGGTACGTCTGCGGGTTGTTCCAGCCGTCGCGCGCCGCGTGGATGAACGCGTACACCAGGGCCACCATGCCGCCCACCGAGGCGGTCGCGCCGAGGACGTCGAAGCCGCCCTTGCGCCGCTCGCTCTCGTGCAGGTACCCGAACGCGCCGAGGATCACCAGGGCGCCGATCGGGACGTTGACGAACAACACCCACCGCCAGGTGGTGTACTCGGCCAGGATGCCGCCGAGGAGCAGGCCGAGCGCGCCACCGGCGCCGGACACGGCGGCATACACGGCGAACGCCCGGTTGCGCTCCCGGCCCTCCCGGAACGAGACGGTGATGAGGGACAGCGCGGTCGGCGAGGCGATCGCGCCGCCGATGCCCTGGATGGCGCGGCCCCCGAGCAACAGCGGGAACGTGGTGGCCAGGCCGCCGAGCAGACTGCCGAGGGCGAACAGCGCCAGCCCGATGATGAACATGCGCCGCCGACCCAGTATGTCGGCGGCCCGTCCGCCGAGCAGTAGCAGGCCGCCGAACGCCAACGTGTAGGCGTTGATCGCCCAGGTCATGTCGGTCTGGTTCTTGTGGAAGTACTCGCCCATGTGCGGCAGGGCGATGTTCACGATCGTGGTGTCGAGCACGATCATGAGCTGAGCGCCGGCGATGATCAGAAGCGTCAGCGCCGGGTGCACCCGGCGCCGGGCCGCGGGCCGACCAGCGACGTCGGCCCCGCGCCTGCTCCGTTCCACGCTGGACCCGCCTACCTGGGTTGTTGACACGTGGCTCTCCCGTTGGTCGAGGTGATTTCGCGGTTGCCGCTTGGCCCGAGCCGGGCGCGAGCCCGGGCCCGGCCTGCGCGCAGCGCCTGGGTTCCCGCGTTGAACATGGCTACGACTCTTCGCCGGCCGTGCGTTCGCGTCGTCCTGCCGGCGGCGCGTTTACCCGCTGCGAGCCGGGAAGAAGCGCCGCTGGGCGGGTACTCCCGCGGGAGTAGCTGATGTTGTCCACGCTGGGCGTACGTGTTCCGGTCGACCGGCGCCTAGGCTCGGTGGATGCGCACCGACAAGGGCTGGCGCCGGTTCTACGCCACCGGCTGGCTGGTCTCTGCCGGTGTCGGCATCGGCGTGTTCCGGATGTGGCAGCTGCACCTGCGCGAGGTCGAACAACGGGCCGAGGAGGCGGAGCGCACCCGCGACGAGGTCGCCCGCCGCCGCGCCGCCGAGGAACGCCTGCGGATCGCCCGCGAGCTGCACGACTCGCTCACCCACAACATCTCGGTCATCACCGTCCAGGCCGGCGTCGCGGTGCACCTGGCCCGCAAGCGCGGCGAGGAGGTTCCGGCCGCACTGCTGGCGATCGAGGAGGCGGGCGCCGAGGCAGCCCGCGAACTACGGGCGACGCTCGGCCTGCTCCGCGCCGACGACGACCCGGACATCGGTCTCGAACGCCTTCCCGCGCTGGTCGCCCGCGCCCGCGCCGCCGGCGTGCCGACCACCCTGTCGATCGATGGTCATCCCGGCGCCGTGCCGCCCGCGATCGGCAAAGCGGCGTTGCGCATCGTCCAGGAAGCGCTGACCAACATCGGCCGCCACGCCGGCGAGGCGGCCGCGTTCGTGACGCTCCACTACGGGTCGAGCGCGCTGACCGTACAGGTCGATGACGACGGCGTGGGCCCGGCACAAGGGTATGACTCGCACGGTTTCGGCTTGATCGGAATGCGCGAGCGGGTCGCGGAGCTCGGCGGCACGGTGCGCGCCGAGCCGCGTTCCGGTGGCGGCTTCACCGTCCGGGCCGAACTCCCCTTTCCGACCGCGCCATGATCAGGACTCTCCTCGTCGACGACCAGCCGCTGATCCGCAGCGGCATCCGGGCCCTGCTGGAGTCCGAAGAGGACGTCGAAGTCGTCGGCGAAGCCGCCGACGGGCAGGCCGGGGTGGAACTGGCCACCCAGCTACGCCCGGACATCGTGCTCATGGACATACAGATGCCAGTCGTGGACGGCATCGAGGCCACCCGCCGCATCGCCCGCGACGAGCGGCTCGCCGCGGCGCGGGTGGTCATGCTGACCAACTACGGCCTGGACGAGTACGTCTTCCAGGCCCTCCGCGCCGGCGCGAGCGGCTTCGTGCTGAAAGACAGCAAACCGGAAGAGCTGCTCCAGGCGCTGCGCGTCGTCACGGATGGTGGCGCGCTCCTCTCGCCGGCGGTCACCCGCGCCCTGATCGGGGAGTTCGTCGCGCGACCTCCGGACGCACGGACCGCGGGCGGGCTGGAGATTCTCACCAACCGCGAACGCGAAGTCGTCGCCCAGGTAGCGCACGGGCTCAGCAACGACGAAATCGCCGCCGCCATGTTCATCAGCCCGACCACCGCGAAGACCCACGTCAGCCGGGCGATGACCAAACTCGGCGCCCGGGACCGGGCGCAGCTCGTCGTCTTCGCCTACCAGTCGGGCCTGGTCCATCCCCGCCGCCCCGAGAACGCCTGATATCGGCTCAGCCGTGAGGGTCGCGGCAGCCGCCCTTGTCGCGGTGGGTCGCGAGTTGAACCTCACGTGGCGGCAGGTTCTAGGGTCGCGGCTCATGAGCCAGTCGTGGGATGTCAGCTCCGGGGTAGGCCTGACCGCGCTCGCCGCCGCGGCCGCCCGGGCCGTCGAGACGGCGCGCGGCTGTTCGAGCTCGACCAGCCCGCCGTGCTGTCCTTCAAAGATGTCGTGCGGGCTGGTTGCCTGGACCCGCCCGCCGGCTCAGCCGGCCGGCCGGGCCCGCAGCAGCTCCAGGATCGCGTCCAGCTTGACCGTATGGTCGGCCAGCACCGCTGTGTGCTGATCCAGCACCGCCGTGTGCTGGTCCAGCACCGCCGTGTGCCCGTCGACGGTCGTGCTGAGCGCGTCGAACCGGGTCTCGAGGCCGTCGAACCTGGTTTCGAGGCCGTCGAACCGGGTCTCGAGCTGGTCGAACCGGGTCTCGAGGTGATCAACTTTGGTCTCGACCCGGTCGACCCGGCCGGTCAGCTGGTCCAGCTTGTGGCCGTGGTCGCGCTGGACCGACTGGATGTCACCAACCATCTCGTAGATCGAATGAACGTCGTTCTCAAGCCGGGTCACCCGGCGCGGTATCCCGGTGGGCGAAGTCATGGACGCATCCTAGATCCGGGTGCCCGGCCGGCGTGGTGGAGAACTCCGACCTGTGGATAACCCCGGTCCGGTCGCGTCCAGGGCACGACCGGACCTTCGCCGGCCGCCTCCTCGGGAAGCCGGCGGCCCGGCCGGCGGGCGCCGGCCGGGCCATCGTCGGGCGTTCTAGCGGGTCGCGACCGGCGGCTGTGGGGCCGGCCCCCGGTGCTGGGGCTCATGCGGGGTTGCGGCCGGCGCAAGCTGTCCGTTCGGCCGCCGCCGGGCCTGGTTCACCACCGCGACCTGCAGCAGCGCGATGGAGTTCGACATCGTGCCGATGTCCAGCCGCTCACCGCGGAACTCGTACGTCCGCGGGTCGAAGATCCACATCATCGCGTACGCCTCACCCGGGGTGGCAATCCGCGCACTGCTGCGGAACACCCCGATGCCGTACCGGCCGGCGGCGTCCACGGTGTCCCGGACGATCCGGACGCCGGGGATCTTCGCCGCGGCCTGGTACAGCGCCGGGGCGAGGCCCGGCGGCAGCAGCGCGTAGTGGATCAGGCCGCCGATCGTTTCGAACACGCTCTGGTCCAGGTCAACGACCTTGCCCTGGCCGACCACGGCCGTCTTGGACTGCCGGATGAGGGCCAGTAGCCGGTCCGGGTCGGTGGGTAGCGTGGTCAGGAACTTGTAGGTCGGCAGGTCCAGGCTCGGGTCGGGGTTGACCTGGCCGGCCGCGCTGTACGGGTGCCCGAGATTGTCCACCGAGACGTTCCAGCCGGGCCGGCTGCCGTCGGCCGAGCTCCAGTATTCACCGATGCTGTCGGTCGGCAGCTGGTCCGGCAGGCCCGACCGGCCGAGCGGCCGGACCTTCGACCGCCACCGCGAGTAGACGAACTGGTCGTCGCGTGGCGCGAGCGTGCTGCTGTCCGCGGCCAGCGACGCCCGACCGAGCAGCTGCTGCACGGTCGTGACCGGCCCCTGCTGCGCTGGGTGCGAGCCGGTCGGGTCGGCGCCGCCGCGTGGCGGGGCCGGGCGGGGGCCGGTGCCGGCGGCCTGGCTCGCCGTGCCGGCGGCCGGATGGTCGCCGGTGGCGACGGCGACCGTCCCGACGCCGACCGCGACCGCGGCGGTCGCGGCGACGGCGACGGCGGCTGGCCGGAGTACCCGCCGGCCGGGGCCACTCGGCCGGAACCGGTGCGGCCGGCCGCCGGCCGGCCGGGCGCCGGGTGGGCCGACCGGCGCCGGCTGGTGCAGGGTGCGGGTCAGCACGGCCGTCTGCATCCGGTTCATCGCGTCGGTCGGCGCCCCGGTCAGGTCGGCCCGCAGCTCGCTGAGCGCCTGCTCGGCGGCGGTCAATTTCGCGTCCATTGTGGATAGTCCTTTCTGGATGTTCAGGTGGTCGGAGCGGGGTGGTCGGGCAGTGCCTGGCGCAGCCGGGCCTTGGCCCGGTGCAGCCGGGATCGGACGGTGCCGGGTGGGAGGCCGAGCGCGGTGGCCAGCTCGGGGTAGTCCATCCCGGCCCACACGTGCAGCAGCAGGAGGTCCCGCTGCCGGCTCGGCATCGACGCCAGCGCGCCCGCCATCGCCCGGGCGGCTGCCTGCGCGTCCAGTCGTTCG
>Ga0307500_10000123_pt1 | contig 24285 bp, 18 predicted proteins | sample 14_S_MG_FD_201362 | JGI IMG/M metagenome (GOLD analysis project Ga0307500, IMG submission 201362) | Soil microbial communities from Populus trichocarpa stands in riparian zone in the Pacific Northwest, United States - 14_S | ecosystem: Environmental > Terrestrial > Soil > Riparian zone > Trees... | reverse complement strand
GTTGACCGCCACCGAGAGCCCGGACCGGACCGGCGTGCTGGTGATCCACCTGCCGGACGACCTGTCCCGGGTGCACGTCGTCGAGACCGGCTGACCGAGCCGACCAAGGAGTCACGCATGCCCGAGTTCCTCAGCCCCGGGGTCTTCATCGAGGAGATCGACGCGGGGCCGCGCCCGATCGCCGGGGTCAGCACCAGCACCGCCGGCATGGTCGGGGTCACCGTCCGCGGACCGGTGGACGGCAAGCCGCAGCTGGTCACGAACTTCCTGGAGTTCCAGCGCACGTTCGGCGGGTTCCTGCCGGTGCCGGACGCGAATATCGCCAACCAGTGGGCGAACAACCCGCTGGAGGGCGGGCAGTGGTGGCGCTTCGCGCTGTCCGTGCAGGGGTTCTTCGCGAACGGTGGGCAGCGGCTGTTCGTCAAGCGGGTCGCCAGCAAGGACGCCACGGCCTCCACCGGAGTCCTCGGCGGCGGCGTGGTCAGCGAGATCACCGCGGACGCGTCGGCCGGCGCGACCGAGCTGGCGCTGCGGCACCTGATCGGCTTCACCGGCAACGGCAGCACGGTCGCCATCGTCCGCGGCAGCGACGGCGTCGTGCTCGCGACGACCACGATCAGCGCGTACTCCTCGACCGGCCCCACGGTCAGGCTGGCCGATCCGCTGGCGGCCGCCGTACGCACCGCGCGCGGCGACTACGTGCGGGTCGGGCCGGCGGTCGCCAGCCCGGTGACCGACGCGGCCGCGACCTTCCGGTTCGCGGCGGCCAGCCCGGGTGGCTGGGGCGACAAGGTGGCGGTCCGGGTCCGGCAGAGCGCCGCTGCCAGCCTGCCGCTGCTGCCCGACCCGGGCGAGGCGCTGGTCGTCACCCAGCTCGCCGCGGACGCGGCCGCGAACAGCGACACGCTGGTCCTCAACCCGGTCGACGGCCTGGACGAGGACACCGCGACCCCGCTGCTGCTGTCGGCCGGCCGGTTCCAGCTGCGGGTCACCGCGGTCGGGCCGCTGGACGCGGACGGCCGGCTGCCGGTCACGCTGGCCGCCGGCAGCGCCCACCCGCAGTGGTCGGCGGGCTTCGCCGTCCGCAAGATCCGCCCGGCCTCGACCGGCAACCCCAACCAGCTCCGGGTCGGCGGCGCGTCCCGGCTCTACCCGGGCGCGGTCGTCCAGATCGACGACGGCACCACCATCACCGCGGGCATCGTGCAGGCGGTCACCGACGACCTGGTCACGCTCGCCGGGCAGGCGCCCGCCAACCTGTTCGAGACGGCCCGGCTGACGCTGGTCGAGGTCGAGGTGGACACCCGGTTCACCGACGAGGCCGGCGACCTGGTCGAGGAGACGCTCGCCAACCTGCGGCTGTCCGGCGGCGTCGACGACACGCAGTCGGTGGTCGGCGGCCTCGCCACCCGGTCCCAGCTGGTCACGGCCAAGCAGGGCGACGGGTTCAGCACCGACCTCACCCAGTGGCCGACGGCGCCCGGCGGGTCCTGGCTGCAGCTGTCCGGCGGGGACGACGACTTCGGCGCGCTCACCACCGCGGACTTCGTGGGCGCGGACGGCGGCAGCGGCCACCGGACCGGGATCGTCGCGCTGGAGGACATCGACGAGGTGTCGATCGCCGCGGTGCCCGGGGTGTGGGCCGGCACCGTCACGTCCAGCCTGATCAACCACTGTGAGCAGCTCAAGGACCGGTTCGCGCTCATCGATCCGCAGCACGACCTGTCGATCGAAGGCATCCTCGAGTTCCGCGAGGTGTACGACACCAGGTACGCCGCGCTCTACCACCCGTGGCTGATGGTGCCCGACCTGGCCTCCGGCCTGGATGTCGAGGTCGCGCCGTCCGGCCACATCGCGGGCGTGTACGCGCGCACCGACGTCGAGCGCGGCGTGCACAAGGCGCCCGCGAACGCGGTGGTGCGCGGCATCCGGGCCCGGGACGGCTTCGCCCAGGACATCACCAAGCGGCAGCAGGACCTGCTCAACCCGAAGGGGATCAACGCGCTGCGCTTCTTCCCCGGCTTCGGCCACCGGGTCTGGGGCGCGCGCACGCTGTCCTCGGACAGCTCCTGGAAGTACGTGAACGTGCGGCGGCTGTTCCTGTTCGTCGAGGAGTCGATCGACGAGGGCACCCAGTGGGCCGTGTTCGAGCCGAACGGTGAGGCGCTGTGGGCCCTGATCCGGCAGACCGTCACCGACTTCCTCACCACCACCTGGCGGAACGGGGCGCTGGCCGGGACCACCCCGGACGAGGCGTTCTTCGTCGCCTGCGACCGCTCCACCATGACCGAGGACGACATCGCGAACGGCCGGCTGATCTGCGTCATCGGCATCGCACCGGTGTTCCCGGCGGAGTTCGTCATCTTCCGGATCCAGCAGAAGACCCGCGAGGCCCAGCTCACCTGAGCCGGCCCGAACCTCCGCCGCCGACGCCGACGACACGTTCTGAAGGAGCGCAGCGATGCCGCCAGTCATCCGGGACGACCCGTACGCCGCATACAACTTCCAGGTCATCGTGACCCAGGTCAGCGATGACGGCGCCGCGGTCAGCGGGGCGTTCACCGAGGTCTCCGGGCTGGAGCTGGAGATCCCGCCGATCGAGTACCGCACCGGGCCGGAGGACATCACGGTCCGCAAGATCCCGGGCCTGAAGAAGTTCACCAACCTGACGCTGAAGCGCGGGATCACCGGCCACGTCGGCTTCTGGCGCTGGATCGTCGAGGCCCTCAACGGCCAGGTCCGGCGTACCTCGGGCTCGATCGTGATGCTGGACGAGAACCGCCAGGAAGTCATGCGGTGGAACTTCAGCCGGGCCTGGCCGACCAAGTACACCGGCCCGTCGTTCGCCGCGGCCAAGAACGAGATCGCGATGGAGACGCTCGTGCTGGCCGTCGAGGGTCTGCTGATCGACGCCTGAGCCGCCGCCCGAACCCCGGAGGGACTGACCCGTGATCACCGACGTGCTGCCCGGCGTCTCCGTGGCGGTCGTGCCGCCGGCGCCGGAGCAGGACGTGCTGCGCACCGACGTGGCCGTGCTGCTCGGGCGGACCCGGCGCGGGCCGCTCGGCGCGGCGGTTCGGGTGCAGGGCTGGGCGGAGTTCCAGCGCTGGTACGGGCCGGACGACCCGGCCGCGGCCACGCCGGCCGCGGTGCGCGGGTTCTTCGAGAACGGCGGCCGGACGGCATGGGTCGTCCGGGTCGCCGGGGCCGGTACGGCGGGCGCGGCCGCGGACTGGGTGATCGATGACCCGGTCCCGCCAGGCTTCGGGTACGGCCGGTACCGGATCGTCGCGACCAGCCCGGGCACCTGGGCGAACAACACCCGGGTCCGGGTCCGCTACCAGGCCAGCAGCGTGGCCGGCCCGGCGGCGGTGTCGTTCCGGATCACCACACCGGGCGAGCCCACCGAGAGCTTCGCCGCGCTCCCACCGGAGTCCATTGTGGACCGTCTGGCCGGGTCGGCGCTGATCCGGCTGGTGCCGGTCGGGCCGCCGCTGGACCGGACCCGGCCGGCGCGGACGCCGGCACCGCTGGTCCGGGACTGGCTGGCCGTGCTCGGCGGCGGCGCGGAGGAACCGCCCACGGCGGACGACTACCTGGCCGCCGGCGAACTGCAGGCGACGCTGCCAGAGCCGGCGCTGGTCGGGCTGCCCGACCTCACCGACGACCTGCCCGACCCGGTGCTCACCGAGACCGTCCTGGCCCTGCTGGCGCTGGTCCACGACGGCCAGGACCGGCTGCTGGTGCTCGACGTGCCGACCGCGCCGGCCGGTCCCGCACCACTGACCGCCCAGATCGCGCTGCGCGGCGGCGGCCCCGAGCCGTCCGGCCTGTCCGCCGACGCCGCCGTCGACTGGGTCGCCGGCCTGCGCGCCCTGGGCGACGACGCGCTGCTCGGCTGCGCCGCGGTCTACCACCCGCGTATCCAGATTCCGGCCGAGCCCGGCCGGCTGCGCACGCTGCCGGCCACCGGGCACGTGCTCGGGCTGATCGCCCGGCTGGACGGCGAGCGCGGCCCGCACCACACACCGGCCAACGCGGCGCTGCTGGAGGCGGTCGACCTCGACCCGCGGTTCCCGTCCGCGCAGGAGGCGCGGCTGTTCGACGGCGGCGTGAACCTGCTGCGCGGTCTGCCCGGCCGCGGACTGGTGGTCTGGGGCGGCCGCACGCTGGCGACCGGCGCCGGCGCCCGGTACGTCGCGCACCGGCGGCTGCTGTACCAGCTGGTCCGGGCCATCCGCCGGGTCGCCGACCCGCTGGTGTTCGAGACGAACAGCCCGGAGCTGCGGCTGGCCCTGGTCCGCGGGATCACCTCGGTGCTGCTGGCCGCGTACCGGGCCGGCGCACTGGTCGGGGCCCGGCCGGAGGAGGGCTTCCAGGTCGTCTGCGACGACACCAACAACCCGCCCGGACAGCCGCCGGAGCAGGTGGTCTGCGACGTGTCGGTGGCGCCGGCGGCGCCGATGGAGTTCATCCGGATCCGGGTGGTGCTCGGCCAGGACCGAGGGCTGGAGGTGCTGGAGGCGTGACCGCGTTCAACCCGGGCGACCTGCTCACCCCGGACCCGCTGCCGAAGTACCGGTTCATCGTCACGCTCGACCCGGCCGACGCGCACCTGCCGCTGGCCCAGGCCGCGCTGGTGCCGCTGTTCGCCGCCGCCGGCTTCCAGGAGGTGACCGGCCTGGGCGCCGCGCTGGAGGTGACCGCGTACGCGGAGGGCGGCCGGAACGACTCCGTGCACCAGCTGCCGCTGCGGCACTCCTGGAACCGGATCACCCTCAAGCGCGGGCTGATCCGCGACCCGGGCCTGTGGAGCTGGTATCAGGCCGGCCTCACCCAGTCGCTCGGCGCCCGCCGGGACGGCTGCGTGCTGCTGCTCGGCGCGGACGGCATCCCGGCCGTCGCCTGGTCCTTCCACGGCGGCCTGGCCGCCAAGTGGTCCGGCCCGGACCTGCACGCCGAGCAGAACGCGATCGCGATCGAGGCGCTGGAGATCGCGCACGAGGGCCTGACCCGCACCGACCTGCTGATGGCCGCGTCGCGGCTCGTCGACACCGCACGCCAGATCGGAGGGTGAGACCGATGGCATCGGTGACGATCCATCAACTCGACGTCCGCTTCCACGTCGAGGGGAACGACCTGCCGGAGTTCACCCGGCTGTTCGAGACCCATATCCGGGCCTACCTGCGGGCGTACGAGCAGGAGAAGGCGCGGCAGTGCCGCGGCGAGGCGGAGCGCTCGCTCGGCGACCGGCCGGTGAGCCGATGACCACCCCGATCGGCGGCCTGCCGAGCAGCCCGGTCGCGAGCGCCGGCGGGGGCACGGCCGAGGCCTACCTGAAGATCGCCCATCCGCCGAACAAGAGCGGGCCGCCGACGCAGGTGCCGCTGCGGTTCAACCCGACCGACTACAAGGTGAGCAAGACCAACACCTACGTCGAGATCCAGATCCCCGGTCTCGGCGCGCCGCCGATCCAGTACATCCGCGGCGGCGCCACGACGGTCACCTTCGAGGCGCTGGTCGACACCTCGGACACGCTGGTCGACGTACGCACCGCGTACGTCGACCGGCTGCGGGCGCTGCTGGAGCCGGACCGCGACCTGCACGCCCCGCCGATCGTCGACTTCGTCTGGGGGGACACCGTCCTCACCGCGGTGCTGGAGAAGCTGGACGTCACCTACCAGCTGTTCCTCCCGGGTGGCAGGCCGCTGCGGGCGAAGCTGGACATCGCGCTGAAGGAGTACAGCCCCGCGGCGGTCCAGCTGCTGAAGAACCCGCAGGCCTCCCCCACGGTGGAGAAGAGCTACGTGGTGCGCCGCGGGGACACGCTGGCCAGCATCGCCGCGGGGCTCTACCGGCGGCCGGACGCCTGGCGTGAGCTGGCCCGCGCGAACGACATCACCAACCCGCGGGACCTGCGCCCGGGTCAGGTGCTGACCGCACCGAGGCTGGTCTGAGGTGGCGCAACCCGGCACCCCCGCGACGCCGACCTCGCCGGAGGGGTACGCCCCCACGTTCACCGTGCGGATCGGCGGCCGGCTGGCCGACGCGGCCACGATCGGCGATGTGCTCGACGTCAAGGTCACCCGCGACATCGACGAGATGACCGGCTTCGATCTGACCCTCAACAACTGGGACGACGTCAAGCGGCAGTTCAAGTACAGCGACGACCACCTGTTCGACCTCGGGCAGGCCGTCTCCATCCAGCTCGGCTACGCCGACAGCCAGGTCACCGTGGCCAGCGGCAACATCACCACGATGGCGCCGGCGTTCCCCAACGGCGCCTCGCCGACGATCGCGATCAGCGGCCAGGACGGCCTGCAACTGCTGAAGAACCGCAAGCCGGCGCCAGGCGACCGGACCTCCTGGGACAACGCCACCGACGCCGAGATCGTGACCGAGATCGCCCGGCGCAACAAGCTCGTCCCGGTCGTCGACGCCAGCGAGCCACGGCACGGCAACGTCGTGCAGAAGAACCAGGACGACGCGCAGTTCCTGATGGAGCGGGCCAAGCGGATCGACTACGACTGCTACATCCTCCCCGGCGAGCAGGACGGTCAGCAGAAGCTCTTCTTCGTCCGGCCGCGGGACGGCCGGGACGGCAACGAGGTGCGGATCTACCAGTTGGCGTACGGCCCCGGCCTGAGCACCGGGCCGAGCCGGCTGACGCCGCCGACGCACCAGCCGGCCGGGGCCGCCGTCGGGCCGACCACGGTGTCCGGCGCGGCGCCGCCACGGCCGATCCCCAACCTGCTGGAGTTCACCCCGACGATGACGCTGGCCAAGCAGGTCGGCAAGGTCACCGTGCGCGGGTGGGACCAGCGCGCCAAGGCACCCTTCTCCTACACCGCCGAGCCGAAGGACCTGCCGTCCGCGCCCGGCCAGAAGGGCACGTCCGGGCCGGAGCAGGCCGCACAGAAGCTGGGCGACCGGCAGGAGGTGGTCGTCGACGCGCCGGTATCCAGCGACGAGGAGGCGCGCAAGCTCGCGATCAGCCTGCTCCGCGAGCGGGCGTACGAGTACATCACCGCGACCGGGCGCATCGCCGGACTGCCGGAGCTGCGGCCGTCCGACAACCTGGTGATCTACGGCCTGGGGCACCGCTTCTCCGGCACCTACTTCGTCAAGCGGGTCGAGCACACGCTGTCCGGCAGCGGCTTCTTCACCCAGTTCACCGCCCGGCGGGTCTTCGACGGGGGGTTGCCGTGATGGACGAGTCGCGGGCCAGCAGCACCGACCGGCGGTACTACGGCGTCTACACCGGGATCGTGGTGCAGGCGGCCGGGGACGACGAGGGCCGGGTGAAGCTGCGGTTCGACTGGTTCGGCAGCAACATGGTCAGCGACTGGTGCCGGGTCGCCACCCTGTACGCGGGCAACGGCTACGGGTCGGTGTTCGTCCCGGAGAAGGACGACGAGGTGCTCGTCGCCTTCTTCCAGGGCGACATGCGCTACCCGTACGTGCTCGGCGGGCTCTACAACCGCCAGGACAAGCCGCCGGTCGCGCCGGTCGGCGGCGCCGACCAGAAGGTGATCCGGACCAAGCACGGCCACCAGCTCACCTTCGACGACAAGCCCGAGCAGGCCGCCGTACGGGTGGTGTCGAAGGGCGGGCACAAGGTCGAGCTGGACGACGCGGGCAAGACCGTACGGGTGGAGTCGGCCGCCGGCGCGAGCATCGAGCTGGCCGGCAACGGTGACATCACGCTGTCGACCGGCGGCACGATCACGCTGTCGGCCGGCTCGGTGAAGCTGGACAGCGCGAGCGTCGAGCTGGGCACCGGCGCCGCGCAGGCCGTGCTGCTGTCCTCGTTCGCCGCGCACACCCACGCGGTGGTCTCGCCGGGCGCGACCGGGCCCGCGCTCCCGCCGCCCCCGGTGGGCGCGGCCACCGAGGTGACGGCGATATGAGCGACGACTTCCTGGGCACCGGCTGGCGGTTCCCGATCCTGCCGGACGAGGCCGGGCGGCTGGCGTACGCGGTGGGGCCGGAGAGCATCGAGCACTGCCTGCGGGCGCTGCTGCTGACCGCGCTGGGCGAGCGGGTGATGCGGCCCGACCTCGGCACCCGGGCGCCGCAGCTGGTGTTCGCGCCGGGCAGCGGGCAGAACCTGCGCGACCTGGAGGCGTCGATCCGGGAGGCGGTGGTGCGGTTCGAGCCGCGGGTCGACCTGGACGACGTGCGGGCCGAGACGGTGCCCGGCGACGAGTCCCGGGTGACGGTCTCGGTGGTGTACCGGATCCGCCGCACCAACACGAAGGCCAACCTGGTGTTCCCGTTCTACCTGGCGCTCACCGGGGGGCCGGCGTGACGCTGCAACCACCCGTGCTGGACGACATCACCTGGCAGCAGATGATGGACGCGATCCTGCGTCGCGTCCCGGCCGAGTCCGACGGCATCTGGACCCTGCATGCCCCGGTCGACCCGGGCGTCACCGTGCTCGAGCTGTTCGCGTACCTGCTCGAGCAGCGGCTGTTCGAGCTGGACCAGGTGACCGACGAGTTGGTCCTCGCGGTGCTGCGGCTGCTCGGGCTGCCGGCGCCGGCCGCGGCCGTGCCGGCGGCGACGGTGCTGCGGCTGGCGGCGGCGCAGGACGGGGTGCCGGCCGCGGTGGTGCCGGCGGGTGCGGCGTTCGCGCGCGACCCGCTGCAACAGGTGGCGTTCACGGTGGACGCGCCGGCGACGGTGCTGCCCGTGGTGGACGATCAGGTGCAGGTCTTCGCCGGCGGCGTGGACCGCAGCGCGGACCTGCGCGCCGGGCGGCCGGTGCCGCTGCTGTCCCGGCTCGGGCCGGACGGCGGGGTCGCGGCCGAGGTGCGCCTCGTGCTCCCGCTCGACCCGGCGGTCCGGCCGGCCGCCGGTGCCGCGGTGTCGCTGCTGTTCGGGCTCACGTCGCCGGTGCCGGCGTCGTGGCTGCCGTCGGCGGTGCCCGACGTACCGGCGCCGGCGGCACTGACCTGGACCTGGATCCGCCCGGACGGGACGGATGTGTCCACAGTGGAATCCGTCGAGGACGGTACGGCCGGGCTGCGCCGGTCGGGCGTGGTACGGGTGCCGCTGCCGGAGGCCTGGTGCGAGGGCGGTACGGAGGACGTACCGGCGGCGTACGGGCTGCGGATCTCGACCGCGGCGGCGACGTACTCCACTCCCCCGACGCTGGTCCAGCTCGCCGCGAACGTGGCCGTGGCCCGGCACCGGCGCGTTCTGACCGTCACCGACGCGGACCTGGCCGATCAGTTGCGCGCCTGGCTGCGGCTGCCCCGCCAGCGGCTGGACCTGCCCGGCGCGCGCGGACTTCTGCTCGACGCGGACGTGCGGCTGGTCCGGGACGGCGTGGGCCGGGATTGGGCCGCGGTGCCGGACTTCACCTTCACCGGGCCGGCGGACCGGGTGTTCACGGTGGACCGGACCGACGGCGCCGTCCGCTTCGGCGACGGCCGCAACGGCGCGATCCCGGTGCTCGACGATGCCGGCGGCGAGCCGGTCGTGGCGGTCACGTACGCCATCGGCGGCGGGATCGCCGGGAACGGCGGGCAGACCGGCAACTGGCTGCCGATCCGCGACGGCAGTCCGTCCGATGTGGACCCCGGGCTGGTCGTGTCGGCCGCCAACGTGGTGCCGGCGCTGGGCGGCCAGGAGGCGGAGAGCATCGCCGCGGTCCGGACCCGGATCGGCGACTCGCTGGCCGAGGTGACCCGGGCCGTGACCGCGGCCGACTTCGCCGAGCTCGCGGTCACCACGCCGGGCGTGGCGATCGCCCGCGCCTACGTGGGGATCGGCGAGCACCCGGGCTACCCGTGCGCGAGCGTGCCCGGCGCGGTGACGGTACGGATCGTGCCGGGAGTGCCGGACCCGGAGGCGGCGCTGGCCGATCCCGGGTACACGCCGGTGCTGCTGCCCGATCCCGGCGCGGTGCGCGCGGTCCGGGCCCGGCTCGCCGACGCGCGGCTGATCGGCACCGAGGTGTTCGTGCGGCCGCCGGCGTACCGGCAGGTCGCGCTGCTGGTCGAGGTGAGCGGCGGGCCGGCCGACCCGGCCGCGGTGCGGGCGGCGATCCGGACCGCGCTGCGCCGGTTCCTGGACCCGCTGCGCGGCGGACCGGACGGCGAGGGCTGGCCGTTCGGCGACCCGCTGCGGCCGTCGGGGCTGCTGCGGGCGGCGCAACTGGCGCTGGGCGACCGGGCCGCGGTCGAGCGGGTCGCGATCGGGCTGGACGGTGCCGCCCCCGCGGGCGGCTGCGACGACGTGGCACTCGGGCCGGGGCGGCTCCCCGCGCTCGGCCTCGTCCGGGTCCGGACCGTCGCCGGGCAGCCGGGGGAAGGACCGTCATGACCGAACCAGCCTGGTGGGGGCGGGACGCGGAGGGCCGCGGCGCCCGCCGGACCGTGCCCGGACCCGGGCCGAGCGGCGTCCAGCCCGAGCTGGTCGACGCCTCCCGCGACGACGCGCGCGCGGCGGTCCGCGACCGCATCCCCGGCTACACCCCGGACTGGACCAACCCGGACCGGGCCGACGCTGGCACCGCCCTGGTGGCGCTGTTCGGCACCCTGCTCGCCCCGGTGCTGACCCGGGTGAACCGGCTGCCGGAGAAGCTGCTGGTGACCGAGCTGCAGCTGGCCGGGATCGAGCCGCTGCCGCCGACGCCGGCGGCCGCGCTGCTGCAGTTCACCGTGACCCCGCCGGACGGCCGGTCGGTCCTGGTCCCGGCCGGGTACCAGGCCGGCGCGCAGCCGGCCGGCGGACAGGGCGACCAAGTGATCTTCGAGACCGCCGACGACCTGTGGGCGACCCCGGCCGCGCTGCGGCTGCTGGTGGTGGAGGAGGCCGGCCGGCGGCAGCCGGTCAGCGTGGGCGCCGCCGGGCCGAGCGGGCCGGTGGTGGCGCTCGGCGACCGGCCCCGGCCGGGCAACGCGCTCTGGATCGGGCTGAGCGTGAGCGCCGCGGCCGGGCCGTTCCCGGCGCTGTCGCTGGGCGTGCAGGTGACCGAGGCGCCCGTGCCGTCGCCCGGCTCGGCCGGCGGCCCGTCCGTACCGCCGCCGCCGGCCCCGCTGCTGCGCTGGGACCTGCTCGACGGCGACCGGCTCCGGCCGGTGGACGTGACCCGGGACGGCACCGACTCGCTGCGCCACACCGGCGTGGTCGAGCTGCGGCTGCCCGGCGGCTGGCGGCCGTCCACTCCGGGCAGCGGCCCGGCCGCCGGCGTGCGCTGGCTGCGGGTGTCGCTGTCCCACGGCGAGTACTCGGTGCCGCCGGTGCTCACCGGGCTGCGGCTGAACATGGTGCCGGCCGCGGCGGTGCGCACGATCCGGAACGAGGCGCTGGAGCAGGTGCCGGGCGCGCCGGCCGACGGGCGCACCCGGCTGCGGCTGAGCCGGGTGCCGATCGTGCCCGGCAGCATCCGGCTGGCCGTCGACGACGACACCGACCTGGTCGACCCGGCACCGGCCGACACCCCGCTCTGGCGCGAGGTGGAGAGCCTGGCCGGGCGCGGGCCGGACGAGCGCGTGTTCACCGTCGACCACGAGACCGGCATCGTGACGTTCGGCGACGGCGTCCACGGCCGGGTCGTACGCCCCGGGTTCCGCACCGTGCGGGCGGTGACCTACCAGGTCGGCGGCGGCGCGGCCGGGCGGGTCGCGGCCGGCGCCGTCAACGCGCTGGTCACCTCGCTGCCGTTCGTCACCGCGGTGACCAACCCGGCGCCGGCCATCGGCGGCGCGGACGCCGAACCCCAGCCGGCCGCGCTCCGCCGCGGCGCCGCGCAGCTGCGGGCCCGCGGCCGGGCGGTGGCGGCGGCCGACTACGGCCTGCTGGCGCTGCGCGCGCCCGGCGCCGAGGTGGCCCGCGCGCAGGGCTTCCCGGGGCTGGACGTGGCGCACCCCGGCACGCCCGCGCCCGGCACGGTCGGCGTGCTGGTCGTACCGCCGGTGCTGGACCCGACCACGCCGCCACTGCCGAGCTCGGCGACCCTGCAGGCGGTCGCGGACCACCTGACCGCGACGGTCGCGCCGGTCGGCGTGCGGGTGGTGACCGCGGCGCCGCGGTACGCCCGGGTGCGGGTGGAGGCGTGGGTAGTGCTCGACCCCGACGCCGAGCGGGCCGACGTGCTGCAGGCGGCCTCGACCGCGCTCACCACGTACCTGGATCCGGTCGCCGGCGGGGAGGACGGCGGTGGCTGGCCGTTCGGCGGGACGATCCGGAGCGTCGCCCTGACCCGGCAGTTGCTGCGGCTGGACGGTGTGCTCGCGGTGCCGCGCCTCGGGTTGGTCGTCGACGGCGTGCGGGTGCCGGCGTGCACGGACCAGGCGCTGGCGCCGACCGCGCTGCTGTGGCCGGACCGGCCGCTGCTGATCCCGGTGCCGGTCGGCACCGTCGTCGGCGGTGCGGCATGACCGCCATGCCCCCCGCCGGCCCCCTTCGCTCCGCTCCTCGCTCGCTGGCGCTCGCTGCGATGCTCACTCCGGAGGCCGGCTCATGACCGCCACGTTCCGGCTGCTCGACGCGTACGTCGGCTGGCAGCCGCTGGACGTCACCGGCCTGGCCGGCTTCACCGACCCCGGCGGCGTCACGCTGGCCCGGACCGGCGCGGCGACCGGCGGGCTGGACCGGCAGGACCTGCTGCCCTGGTTCCCCGACCCGCGGCTGGCCGCGGCGAAGCGGGCCGGGAGCTGGTATCTCCTGTCGCCGGCCGTGCTGCGGCACGACGCCTGCACCGGCACCTGGCAGCCGGTCCGGCTGGTCGGCGACCCGGCCGACCTGCCCCGGGCGCCGGTCGCGATCGCCACCGGCGGGCACTGGCTGGCCGTGGTGGACACCGACCGGGTGCTGCTCTGGTCCCGCGACGGCGACCACCTCGCCGCGGTCATCGAGGTCCCGGGCGCGCGCCTGGTCGCGGTCGCCCGCGACGGCGAGCTGGTGGTGAGCCGGGCCGGCAGCACCGACCTGTGGCGGTACGACCGGGACGGGACGCCGCGCGGCCGGGTCCGCAGCGGCGCCCCCGGCGAGGTGATCGGCCTGCGGCTGGACCACGACCACACCGGCTGGCTGCTCACCGAGGACACCGACGGCCTGCACCTGAGCCGCGGCCGGCTGGGCCACCACCCGTTCGAGCCGGCCACCCCGGCCGACCTGGCCGCCGCGCTGCCGGCGAGCAACCTGGTCGCCACCTGGGAGGCCGGCTTCTGCCTGCGCGAGCGGGGCCCGGACGGCGACCCGGCCGAGCTCTGCTTCAGCTGGGCCGGCGCGCCGCTGGCCGACCGGCCGCAGTCGCCGCGCTGGGTCACCGCCGGCGAGCTGACCACCGAGCCGATCGACAGCGGCCTGTCCCGCTGCCGCTGGCACCGGGTCAGCCTCGACGCCGACGTCCCCGCCGGAACCATGCTGGCGATCGCGGTCACCGTGACCGAGGACGGCGACCCGGGCGCCGCGCCCGATCCGCGGGACTGGCAGCGGGTGCCGGCCGGCATCCTCGACTTCCTGGTCGACCAGCCGCCGGGCCGGCACCTGCGGCTGCGGCTGGCGCTGGCCGGCGACGGCACCGCCACCCCGGTGGTACGCCAGGTCCGGCTCGACTTCCCGCGCGCCACCAGCGCCGACCTGCTGCCGGCCGCGTTCGGGCAGGAGCCGGCCGCGGAGGACTTCACCGAGCGGTTCCTGTCCCTGTTCGACACCTCACTGTCCAATGTGGACAGGGCGATCGAGCGGCACCCGGCGCTGCTGGACGCCGCCGGCGTGCCCGACGGCGTACTGACCTGGCTGGGCGGGTTGATCGGGCAGTCGTTCGAGGCCGGCTGGAGCCCGGACGTACGCCGCCGGCTGCTGCTCGCCGCCGGCGACCTCTACCGGCGCCGCGGCACACCGGCCGCGCTGCGCACGATCGTCGAGATCGTCACCGGCGTCGAGCCGGTGCTGGCCGAGCTGGCCGCCGAGCGCAACTGGGTCACCGTCGGCGGGCACTCCCGGCTCGGCACCGGCCGGCTGTTCGGCCGGGCCGCCGCCCGGGTGCGGCTGGCCGGCGCCGGCGGGGTCGGCGGCTCGCCGCTGGGCCGGGCCCCGCTGCACGGCTACGGCGACCCGGGCGGTGACCCGCTGGCCGCGCACGCGTACCGGTTCCGGCTCACGCTGCCACCCGGCTCGCTGGCGCCCGGGCCGGCGGCCGCGCTGACCCGGCTGGTCAGCCGGCAGGCCCCGGCGCACACCGCTGGCAGCGTCCGGGTCGGCGGCTTCGGCCTGGTGGTCGGGGTGCGGTCGACGGTCGGCGTGGACACCGCGTTCGTACCGCTGCCGGCGCCGCTGCTCGGCCCCGCGCCCGGCGCGGGCGGCCGCACCCAGGCAGCCCGGCTCGGCCGCTCCAGCGTGCTGCGGCCGGGCCCGCGCGGGCCGCGGATCGGCGCGCCGGTCGGGGCCGTGGTCGGCGTACAGACCATCGCGTGGTGACGGAACCGGATCGGGAACGACGAGAGGACCAGCAATGACACAGACACCGACCCGGTTCGATGCCCCGGACCTGCGGCGGTTGCGGTACTTCACCGGTCAGGGACTCGGCGCCCGCGACTTCCAACGCGAGCAGGACTACGTCCGGGACAAGCTCAAGCTCCGGCTGCGTGCCCTGCTCGGCTTCGGCGTGGCCTGCGGCCTGCACGTCGAGCCGGTGCCGGCGCCGCCCGGCTGCGAGCCGGACCAGCCGGACGAGCCCGGCGAGCATGGCCAGCACGGCGAGCACCGGCCGCGGCTGGCGACGGTGCGCCTGACCGCCGGCCTGGGGGTGGACTGCCACGGCAACGAGGTCCTGGTCCGGGGCGGCTGCGAGATCGACCTGTGGGCGGCGCTGCCGCTGGCCGAGCGGGACGAGCTGCCGCGGCACCCGGTGCCGCTGTGGCTCGGCGTCTCGTACCGCGAGCGGGCGGTGGAGCCGACCCGGGTCGTGTTCGACGACGGCGGTGACGGGCCGGACACCCAGCCCGGCTACACCCAGGAGACGTTCGCGCTGCACGTCACGACCAGGCGGCCGACCCCGGACCGGCGCTGCGACATCTGCGAGTCCTGCGGGGACGGCTGCGACCAGGGCGTGCTGTGGCTGGCCCGGATCGACGACGTCCGGTTCCACCATCCCGTCGAGGCGGGGCAGATCCACCAGGAGATCCGGCGCCCGTTCGGCCGGCGGGTGCCGACCGTGATCACCGGGATCAACTGGATCCACGGCCACACGTACACCGTGCAGGAGGCGGAGCGGCTGCTCGGCACCCACGACGAGGACGGCGGGCTGGTGGTCCGGTTCTCCGACGACGTGCACACCGGCAGCCTGCGCCGCGGCGTGGTCGACGTGCAGGTGATCGAGGGCGGCCCTGGCCGCAACGCCGGCACGTACTTCATGGGCGGCGCGTTCCGCGGCCTGCCGGCGGAGGAGTTCACCCGCGAGTTCCGGTTCAAGCAGCTGACCCGCGAGTCGCCGCAGGACCGCGACCGGGTACTGATCACGGTGCGGACCGCATTCATCCTCGACCGCTGCTGCCGGCCGGTCGACGGCACGCACGTCGGCGGCCTGGTGCCGCTGATCCACCAGCACCACGACCACGACGGTCACGATCACGACGGTCACGATCACGACGGTCACGATCACGACGGGCACGACCGGGACGTCGAGGACGGCGCGGACGTACGGGACAGCGACGAGATCGAGCCGCAGGACCGGCGGCGGCCGCCGGACGACCACGGCCATGACCATGACCATGACCACGACGACGAGCCGCCCAGGTTCTGCCTGACGCCGCCGGGCGGGATCGGCCCGTGGACGTCCGGCACCGGCGCCGGCGGCGCCACCTTCGAGAGCTGGTTCTTCGTGAAGGAAGGCCGATGATGTCGACGACCACCGCGGCCGGCACGTCCGCGCCGGTGAGCAGCACCGCGGCGTTCGTACGCCCGAAGTTCTCCGCCGGGCAGCTGCTGACCGAAGACGACCTGGAGCTGCTCACCTCCTACGTCGCGAGCAAGAACCGGTTCCACAGCCGGATGCTGTTCGGCCCGGGCGTGGTCGCCGGCCTGGAGGTGCGCTGCGACCCGTGCGGCGGCGGCACCGTGACCGTGCGGCCCGGGTACGCGCTCGACTGTGCCGGCAACGACGTCGTGGTCAACTGCGCCGAGACCGTGTCCGTCCCGGACCTGGTGCGCGACCTGCAGGTGTCCGGTCGCGGCGCGGACTGCGGCTGCGGCTGCGATCAGCCGGGGTCGGCGGACCCGCGCCGGTGGGGGCTCTACATCCGGTACGCCGAGCAGGCGACCGACCCGATCGCCCCGTTCGTCACCGAGGAGCCGTGCCCGGACACCGGCCCGGTGGCGTCCCGGATCCGGGAGGGCTTCCGGTTCCTGGTCAAGTGCCCGGGCAAGGCGCGGTCCCACGCGTACGACCCGGGCGCCCGGCTGCTGCGTGACCTCGGCGAGGAGGACGCCGCCGCGTTCGGCACGGTGTGGGCGCGGGGACGGCGGCTGAACTGGTACCGGGCCCGGCTGGCCGCGGCGGCGGCCGCCGTCGGCAAGGTGATCGTGTTCGAGCCGGCGGACGGCGACCGGTTCACCGCCGACCTGGACGAGCTGACCACGGCACTACGGGACGCGCAGGCGGTCGAGCACGCCGCGGCCACCGACCGCAGGCTGGCCGAGTTGGTGCGCGGCCTGGCCGCTTCGGTCGCCCGGTTCTTCCTGTACGACGCGGACGGGCAGCGGGCGCTGAGGCAGCGGTTCCGGGACCTGGACGGGATCGGCGTGGCCCAGACGGTGCTCGCCGCGGCCGCCGACTGGCTGCAGGAGGTCTTCGACGCGCCGGCGCCCGACATCGGTCGGACCATGGCCGAACTCACCTGGCCCGACCCGGTCCAGCGCGGCCTCGCGGCGGCGGTCGTCAGCGAGGTCCGGGCCCGGTTGGCGGATCCGGACCGGGCGAGCCTGCAGCTGCGGCTGCTCGCCCTCGGCGCCCCGCTGGACCGGGCGCTGCGGACGGACCTGCGCGCCGACCTCCGCTCGATCCGGGACTGGCTGCGCAACCGGCTGGACACCACCCCGCCCGGCACCGACTGCACGCTGCGTGCGTACGTCGCGGCGATCAGCCTGCTGCCGCCGCTGCCGAAGCCGGCCGACGGCGACGCCGACCAGCTCACCGAGGCCGAGCTGGCCCATCTCGGCGAGGACGCGCAGCAGGTCTTCACCGGGCTGTACCGGTATGTCGCCGAGCAGGCGTGCGCCGCGCTGCTGCCGCCCGCGCCGGACTGCACCGACCTGGACGTGCTGCTCGCGGACGTCGAGGTGCACGACTGCGCGGTGGTACGGATCTGCGCCGGCGGCCGGGAGCAGGTGCTGCCCGGCGGCAGCTCGTACGCGGGCTGGCTGGACCTGCTGGCGCCGGCACGGCGGCTGGCCGAGGAGATCTGCTGCGCGCCGGTGCCGCGGGACAAGGCCGTCGTCGACGACGACGGGGTGCACCTGCCCTACGTGGACGGCTGGCTGCGGTCCGGTCCGGAACGGCTGGCGCTCGGCCAACTGCTGGTCCTGCTCGGTGCGCTCCCGGCGGCGCCGGCCGAGACGGCCGCGCCAGCGGCGGTGCCCGCGCCGGCTCCGCCACCTGCCGGGGACGGTGCGGCGGCCGCCGAGCTGAGCGGCCAGGTGCGGGCGCTGTCGTCCCGTCTGGACGAACTGCGGGCCGACGTGCATGCCGAGGCGGACACGCTGAGCCAGCTGCGCGCCGACGTGCCGGACAACCTGGCCGGCCGGCTGTCCGAAGTGGAGAGTGGGCTGGCGCGGCTGCCCGGCGACGCTCCGGCCGAGCCGGCCGAGCCGGCCGAGCCGGCCGAGCCCGCCGAGCCCGTCGGGCCGGCCGGGCCGGCGACCGGTGGCGGCGCCGCGCCGGCGAAGGCGACCAAGGCACCGGCGAAGAAGGCGGCGCCGCGGAGCCGGGGCACCAGCGGGAGCACGCGGTGACCGCGCCGGTCCGGCCGACGTTCACCGAGGGTCAGGTCCTCGCCGCCGCGGATCTGACCGCGCTCGTCGACCACGCCCGGGGCCAGCAGGCCCGGCATGAGCGCTACCTGCACGACTGGGGGATCGCGACCGGCCTGACCCTCACCACGGAGGGCCGCACCGATCCCGCCAGCGGCGACGCGTACGTCCAGGTCATCCTGCAGCCCGGGGTGGCGGTCGACGGCACCGGCCGGGAGGTGGTGGTCCCGGCCGCGGCGCCGCTGCAGGAGGCCGACTTCGCGGCCGTCAACGGCGCGGACCCGGCGACCGAGAGCCTGTACCCGGTCTTCCTGGCCGGGCTCGATCAGGCGGCCACCAGCCAGCCGCTGGTCGCCGGCAGCACGCCGGCCGGCCGGATCCAGGAGGGGTACCAGGTCATCTTCGGCCGGCTTGGCGACGAGTCCACGCTGAGCGATCTCCCCGACCCGACCGTCGACAGTGGACCGGGCGACGGTACGGACCCGTGGCCGGTGCTGCTCGGGTTCGTCCGGTGGAAGGGCGGCCACATCGTGGCGACCGCGCCGACCTCCGGCCGGGTCGGCCGCCGCTACGCGGGAGTGCGCGCCGACACGGTCGCCGCCCGCTCCGGCCGGCTCGCGCTGCGGCCCGACCCGGAGGCGGCGATCGGGCGGCCGACCCTGATGTTGGACGGGGAGAGCGGCCTGGCGTTCGGACGGCTCAACTCGGAAGGGTCGGTCGACCCGCTCGTCAACGTCTCGCCGACCGGCGATGTCACCGTCGCCGGCAACATCACCGTCGCCGGCTCCATCTCCGGTGTGACGAAGCTCGGCCTGACCGCGATGGCCTCGGGCCGCAGCAGCGACGGGATGCTGCTGCCGCTGCCGGCGGGCGTGACCCAGAAGCAGGTCGACGGCGGCGCGGTCACGCTGCACGTCCACGTCACCCCCCGGCTGGACCTTCCGCCGCAACTCGGCGAGGGCACCTGGGTGCTCGGCCCCACCGTGTGCGATGTGGACACCGACCGGCGGGTGCTGAGCAGGGTGCGGTGGTGCCGGCTCGGCGCCCAGGACGCGGAGGTGCGGGACGTGCCCGCCCCGGTGGACTTCGTCGTCATCGCCGCGGCTCCGCCGGCAACCGCCGACACCGCCGGGGGTCAGCAGTGACCATGACCGTGGTGTACGCGACGGACACCGGCCACGTGCTGGGCGTCCAAGTGGCCACCGGCCCCGCGACCGGGACTCCGTCCACAGTGGACCTGGTCGGGTCGGCACTGGTGGCCACCCTGTGGCCCACCCCGGCCCCGACCGGCGCGCCGGACGAGCCGATCGCGATCCCGGTGCCGGCCGAGCTCCTCACCGTGGCCGCGGCGAAGGATCTGCCCGACGTCCTGCTGAACCCGACGGCGTACCACGTCCCGCCGGATGCGACCGGCACGATCGACCTGGCTCTCTGGCCGACCGCCGTGGCCGTCGACAGCCTCCCCGACCTCACGGCCGCCCCGGCCGGCGGCAGTGACCCGGGCGGCGACGTCCAGATCGAGGTGAAGCTGAGCTCGAAGGAGCTTTCGCTGCGTAGCGGCGGCGAGGACAAGACCGCGAATTTCCTTGTGCTGCTGTCCGGCGGCGTGTCGGCGCCGCTGACCGGCGCGCTGAAGGCCGGCGCGGCGGCGTTCCCGCTGACGGAGCTGAGCAAAGGCACCTACGGCGTGCTGGTGCTGATGACCGGAGTATCCGGCCTACTGGTCAGCAGGCAGGTCAGTTGACCGGCGCCGACACCGAGATCGTGGTGCGCCGGTGCCGGGTCGAGGTGATCCGGTCCGGCGGCTGGAGCTGGGGTGCGGACCAGGACCGGCTGGCGCGGCAGGTCGTGGCCGCGCTGCCCGGGCTGATCGAGCGCGAGTTCGCCGGGTTGTGGGCGGACGGGGCGCGGGACGTCGAGATCACCGAGCCGGTGGTGCTCGACCTCCCGGTGCGCCTGCCGGACCTGCTCGCCGGCTCGGTCGCCGCGCTGCCCGCGGTCGCGGCGGCGGCGCTGGCGTCGGTACGGGTCGAGCCGGCACTGCCGCCGGGCCCAGCCGGTCCGGATGTAGCCGGACCCGCGGCCGCGTACGCCGATCCGGTGCCGGCCGAGGCCGCGGCGGTCGAGGCCGCTGCCGGCGCGCTCGCGCCGTACCCGCCCGCCGCCGGTCCGGCCGAGCTGATCGCCGGCTTCCTGGCCGAGCTGGCCGTACGGGACGAGCTGGGGCCGCTGCTGGAGCTGCTGCCCGAGCCGGCGCTGCGCGGGCTGCGGGCGCGGCTGCGCGGTGCCGCGCCGGACGACGGCGGACGGGCCGGGCTGGTGCGGTTGTTCACCCGGCTGGCCGCCCGGGGCGAGTTGGCGGACCTGGTGGCCCTCGTGCCGGCGCCGGTGCTCGACGCCTGGCGGCAGGAGTGGGCGGCCGTGCGCCCTGGCGAGCCGAGCGCGGCGACCCGCGCCGCACCTGGCCCGGCCGTCGCCGACGAGGGCGCGGCCGCGGTCGACCCCGCACTGCGGCACGGCGCCGGTAGCGTGCCGGGCGTCGCCGCGCTGCGACACCAGCTCGACACGGTCGGGCGGCTGCGGCTGGTACCCGGCTCGGCCGAGGCCGACGCGCTGCTGGCGGTCGACTGGGCCGGCACCGCGCCGGACGATGCCGAGCCGGCGCCGTCGGCCACGCCGGTCGGTCGGGCACCGGCAACCGGCGCGGTCGAGGTTGCGTCGGTGCTGCCGTTCCTGCTGGTCGGGCCGCTGGCGCGGCTCGGCGTACTGGACGCGCTGCTGCCCGCGCTGGCCGGCGCTTCGCCGGACGGTCTGCTGGCGACGAGCCAGTTGGTCGCCGCCGCCCTCGGGTACACCGTCCTCGGCCCGCTCGGCCGTGGCTGGCGGCGCTCGCCGGCGGACCGGGTCACGGCCGCGGCGTTCGCCGGGCTCGCCGAGGTACCCGACGACGCGCTGCACGACGTGCTGCGCGGCACCGCCGCCGCGGCCCCGGTCCTCGACGCGGTCGTCGCGCTCACGCTCTGCCGCGGCCACTCCCCCGGCCGGCCGCTGATCCTCGCCGGCGCCGGCGAGCCGGCCGGCAGCGGGCTGGTGCTCGCCGACGCCGAGGGCCTGTTCCCGATCGCCTGGACCGACTCGGCCGCGGCCCTGCTGCCGCACTGGTCCGCCTGCGGTCGGCCGCTGGTGCTGCTCGCCGGCGCCGCGACGGCGCTCGGCCCGGTGCCCGCCGACGCGCTGCGGCACCTGACGGGCGCCGGCGTCGGGCTGGTCACCGACCTGCCGCCGCTGCGCGGTGAGCGCTTCCGCCGGCTGCCCGGCCGCCGGATCTGGACGTCCACAGTGGACACACCCGATGCCGAGCTGGTCCCGGCCGTGGCGAACCTCCCGGACCAGGCCGGCCGGTTGGACGAGCTGTTCGGCGCGCTCGCCGTCGACCGCCGCGCCACCCGGCTCCCACCCGGCGCGGCGTGGCTGCGCACGCTCACCCTGACCGCCGCGCTGGCCCTCGGCACGATCAGCTGGCAGCTGTGGCGCGACCGCGAGCCGGCCGACCCGCTGCTCGCCCTGGAACGCCTGGCCGACCTCAGCGGCCTGGTCCGGTACGGCGCCGACGAGGTCGCCGTCCGGATCCCGCTGGGCCGCCGCCACTCCGACCTCCGCCAGCACGGCCTGCTCGCCACCGTCCGGGACGTCCCGTGGCTGGGCGGCCGCGCACTCACGATCACCGGGGGCTGACATGGCACGCCGACCCCGCCGCCGCACCGACCCGGCGCCCGCCGTCCAGCCGGACGGCCCGGTGTCCGCGCCGTCTGAACCCGCCGCGGGATCGGCCGGATCCCCGCCCCCACCGCCCGCGGCCGGTACGGCCGACCCCGACCGGGCCGGCGTCGCGCTGTCCGATGCGGGGTCGGGCCCTCCCGGCCCCGCCGGCACCGCACCGTTCGACGTGAAGCCGGCTGAGGATGCGCTGTCCGTGGCTGGGGCAGCCGACGTCGACCACGGCGCTGCCTGGCCGGACGCCGGTTTCGCGGCCGCCGATACCGGGTCGGCCGGGGCCGGGCCGACCGGGCCGGAGCCCGCCGTCGCGGCGCTGTCCGCTGTGGACAGTCTTGACGGGCCGGCCGGGCTGGCGCTGGCGCACCTGCAGTGCCGGCTGCTGCCGCTGCACCACCGGCTGCGCGGCGCGGTCGACGAGCAGACCGAGCGCAACCAGCGGCTGAGCCGGCCCGACCTGGTGCCGTTCTGCGTCAGCGCCGAGGAGATCGCGCTGCTGCTCGACCGGACCGCCGCGGTGCTCGAACCTGACGGCAGGCCGGACCGGCCCGACCCGGCCCCGGAGCCCGCGGTGGAGCGCGCGCTGCGGCGCCGCGCGGCGGCCATCGGCGCGGTGCTGCCGCTGGACGCGCTGGCCCGGCGGTTCCGGCTCGGCCCGGCCGAGCTCGACGTGCTCGCCCTGATCGCCGCCCCCGAGCTGGACGCCGGCTGGAGCCGCACGTACGCGTACATCGTGGACGACCTCAACCGGCGGCTGCCCAGCGTGGAACTGCTGCTGGCCGTGCTCGGCCACTCGCCGGCCGACCGGGTCGCGCTGCGCCGGCTGCTCGGCCCGGCCGGTCCGCTGCGCCGGTACGGCCTGCTGCGCCCGGCCGCCGCCGCGCCGGTCGGCCTGGGCGAGGAGCTGGTGCTCGGGCCCGGGGTGGCGGACTTCCTGCTGGCCGGTGCCGGCACGGCCGACCTGCTCGGCGCCGACCCGGGCGAGGTGCTTGCGCCGGCCGGCTTCCTGCCGCCGCCGCAGCTGCCCGAGGCCGCGCTGCGCCGGCTCGCGGCCGCGGTCAACTCCGGGCAGCTCGACCTGATCGGCCTGTGGGGCGGCCCGGCGCCGGTGCAGCGGGACGCGGTGCTCGCGCTGGCCGCGCACGCCGGCCGGCCGGTACGCCGGTTCACCGCGCCCGACGGCGACCCGGACCAGTTGCGTACCGAGGCCCGGATGGCGGCCGAGCTGAACGCGCTGCTGTGGGTCCCGGCCGAGCAGCTCGCCGGACCGGCGCTGGACCTGCTCGCCGGCTGCCGGCTGCCGGCCGTCCTCACCGGCACCGCCGCGTACCGCCCGACCGCGCTGCTCGCCGCCCGCGCGTACGCCGAACTGGACGTGCCGGTGCCCGACTACGCCCAGCGCCGGGCGATGTGGTCGGCCGCGCTGCCGGCGCTCGGCACCGGCGCGGTGACCGACCTGGCGGCCCGCTACCGGATGAGCGGCGAGGAGTTGCGCGCGGTCGCCGCCGTGGCCGACGCGGGCGCCCGCTTCGCCGGCAACGGCCGCCCCGCCCCCCTCGCCGACCAGATCGCGCCCGCCGTCGCGACCGTCACCCGGGGCCGCAGCTCCGGGCACGCGCGGTCGGTCACGCCGCGGCGCACGCCGGCGGACCTGGTGCTGCCGCCGGAGCAGTACCGGCACGTGCTGGAGATCGGCGCCGCGTTCCGTACCTGGCCCCGGGTGGCCGAGGCGTGGGGATTCCGCCGCCGGGCCGGCGACGCCGGCGTCAAGGTCCTGTTCACCGGCGAACCGGGCACCGGCAAGACGCTGTCCGCCGAGGTGCTGGCCGGCATGCTCGGCCTGGAGTTGCTCTGCATCGACCTGTCCCAGCTGGTCTCCAAGTGGGTCGGCGAGACCGAGAAGAACCTGGAGGAGGCGTTCCGGCAGGCCGAGGACAGCCAGGCGGTGCTGTTCTTCGACGAGGCGGACGCGCTGTTCGGCAAGCGCGGCGACGTGAAGCACGGCACCGACCGGTACGCCAACCTCGAGGTCGGCTACCTGCTGCAGCGGCTGGAGAACAGCGACGCGCTGGTCGTGCTGGCCAGCAACCTGAAGGAGAACATCGACCCGGCATTCACCCGCCGCTTCCACTTCGCCGTCCACTTCGCCCGCCCCGGCCTGCCCGAGCGCCGCCGGCTGTGGCAACTGGCGTTCCCGGCCGAGGCCCCGGTCGAGTCCGATGTGGACTTCGAGGCACTGTCCCGTTTGGACATGACCGGCGCCGGGATCGTCGGCGCCGCGCGCAGCGCAGCCCTGGCCGCCGCCGACTCCGCCGGCGCCGCCATCACCATGCGCGACGTCGTCCGCGGCGTCGCCCGCCAGTACCAGCGCGAGGCCCGCCTGCTGCGGTCTTCCGACCTCGGCCCGCACGGCGCGTTCCTCGCCGACCCGGCCGCTCCGGCGGAACCGGCTCGACGACCAGGGCGGTGATCCGGTGCCACCTGCTGCCACGCTGAACCGGCCGCCGGCGACCGGCCGGTCCCGGC